>ENA-OWND01000521-OWND01000521.1-metagenome-genome-assembly--contig:-NODE-521-length-27151-cov-4.777679_pt1 | contig 27151 bp, 34 predicted proteins | sample MGYA00245342_ERZ651119 | MGnify/ENA primary metagenome ERZ651119 (study PRJEB26857, sample SAMEA4031756) | metagenome | biome: human; feature: oral; material: saliva | place: Philippines | collected 2014... | reverse complement strand
TTATCCTCATTGTTATTCATATTTCCTCCTATAAGTTATTCACTTCTTTAATTTGCCTGCTACTTTAGCATACCCGTAAATGCAATCGCCTAAAATTGAATTTATGCTATCTAAAGATATTAAGTCATTCCCATATAAACTAATCATATTGGTTCCTACTATCCTTGCCACACTATAATAGTCACTATCTATACCAGAGTAAAATCTATTTAATACTATGTCTATATACTGCTCATTTCTGAAATTAAATGTAGGACCAGTCATATACATTCTATATCTGTCTCTACTCCTCATGCTAAGTATAAAACGCTTAAGAAATATATAGTTGTCCTTAAAATTTTCAAAGTTAAATTTCTCTAAATAAGACAAGCTTGAATTATAATCATCTACCTTATCAAGCATCCCCTTGCAGTATACACAAGATGCTATAAGAACAACTAAGAAAACAGAAGCTGTAAAGAATGAAGCATCACTATATTTATATCCAGTTTCCAAACCCCTTATAAACCAAACCAATGAAGCTACAGTTAATATAAACATAGTTCCAAGATAAAGGCTATAATATGTTTTTACCTTTTTCTTATCAGTACTATATAAATCATTATAGTCTTTATAAATTTTACTGTAAGCCACAAAGTTATTCATTTAGTTTGCCCACCTTATCCAACTCTATCTTTAACACCCTATACCAATTATCAAACTCTAGTGAATACATATCTTTTATTGAAGTATCCTTATCTAAATACCTGTTCAATGCCATGTTTACTATGAAATCAACCTTCATATCAGGCTCTAACCCTCTTATTGGAGAGTTAAATACTTTAATATCTTTGTTCTTTCTGTTTATAATGTCCTTTCTTATGATAAAGACTAAGCTGTCTAATTCTCTTATAGTCTTATTTATTCCATTTGTAGATAACTCACTATTTACACCGCCCTCATAGTCATATAAACTAAGAAATAACAGCCTCTTTATATCAAGAAGTAATCTAATTATCAAATATATGGCTACTGGTAATATATAAGTTATCTTATTTTCTCTATTATCCTTAAACCCAAAAGTTATCACATAAACAGTTAAACAAGCTAATATGCCAACAAACAATCTTAACAGATTATCCTTAATCAACTCCATCCAAGTAGGAGGCTTATGCTCTTTTATAAAGTTAAACTTATTTACTTCATCAGTGTAATTAAACACCTTAATCTCCTTGCTTTCCACAATCACCTCCTAAGCTTTATGCTATCTAAATCTATAATTTTAGAGTACTCTTTTAAATCTAAGTTCTTATTGTTATAATAATTAGACAGCACCTTATCAATAAAGCTATTTATATAATATTTGTTAGGCTCTTTTCCATAAAAGCTTTCATATCCAGTATAAATCAAATTCCTAAGATATTCAGTGTTAGACTCAAAGCTATTTATTTCAATTCCCATACAACTTAATCTATTTACAGCTCTATCTCTAAAAATAGAGCTTACACTACTACTTATAGTGCTAGATAATGTAAAGCTTAAGCTTATATAAATTACAGATACTACAGCTAAACCCTTAATGTAGCTAAACCTTTTAGCTCTGTCACTCTCAAGCTTTCCAAATATAAATGTAATTATAACTAGACTAAATAAAGCTATATATGTTCTTCCATAGTTTCTATCATTCTCTAATATGTAAGCTAAGCTACTATAACTTATCATCTAACAACCTCCATCACTTATAGGATACTCCAGTATACTTATAAACCAAATTATGCCTTACATACTCGTTTAAGTTTATTCCTATACAATTACTAGGATTTACTAACTGTACATGCTTTAATACCTGTAAGTACCTTTTATGCTCTAAGTAAAAGTCTCTCATAAAAGTCTCTACACTTACATTTAATATTTCACTGACTAGTTCATCAGAATTTCCTATGTAAGTACTTTCTTTAGCTATTTCTCCTAAGTTATCTATTATCTTTACTTTGCTTAACTCAGCATACCCCAGTACAGCCACTGCTAATCCTATAGGCACTATCCAATAAACTAGGCTATCTAAAAAGAATATTGATAACAAACTAAATATTATGCAACTAGATAAAAAAGCAATGTCAATTATATTATTTCTTTTGCTTATTCTATCTTTATTGTTACTTGCTAAAGTATAATACAGGCTAACTAAGTCCATACTTGAAGCTCTCATAAATTATTCCCCTTTTAAACTAGCCTTTACATCGTTAAATGCATCATTTAATTGTCCTGAAGGTAAAAGACTCTCTGGATTATAATACTTTGTTAGCATAGTATCTACATATTCATCTAAGCTAACTCTATAAGAAGACCCATAAACCATCTGTACAGCTTTATACTTATTTCTTAAAGTCTCTACATTACTTTCAAATGATTTTATATCCTTGATGTTGCACAGCTCAAATGACATACTCAATTCTTTGTTATCTGTCTTATTTGAACTGCTAAAGTGGTTATTCAATGCATAGCATTGAAATCCACTAAATATTATAAGTAATACTGCAAATATACTGCAACCACCCAAACTCAACTTGAATATCAAAGTATTTGCCAACCAAAAAATTACATTAGTCCCAACAAGCATGCATACAGTGTACTTAGAACTTATATGTGATTTGTTGTTACTATTTCCCTTTACTTTCTCATATAAGTTAGAGTACTTTAATCTATTGTTTACACTTATATTCGATGTGTCTTGCTTATATAACTTTGCCATAACCTTTTCCTCCTAGTAATCTCCCTCTGATACTATATGGTTAAATATGCCAAATGATACCAAAGTAGCTATGGAACCAACCACTGATGTAGTAAACATTTTCACCATAACTGCCTCATCTATCTTATTCCCTGTCCAAACATTTAAAATATACATTGACAAGTATAAAATAGCACTCATAATTAAAAATGATAAATTATATTTAAAAGCTGTATAATCATCGATCTGGTTACAGAATACGAAAAGAATAGGCAATAATGCAAGAGTTCCCATAAACACAAATACAATCAATATAAACCCTGTCATCTATTTCTCCTCTTTCTTCTTTAGTATGCCTTCTAATACATCAAAATATATACCAGCTATTATGACGCCTATAAACACTACAGTAATTATTCCTATCAATCCCTTATGCTGTTCTGCAAACTTTTCAAGTATTCTACTACGCCACAATAAAAAGTTAGCCACAACTATTGATACTGCTACCCAAAATCCTAAAAGACTTCTAACTGCATTTCTACTGTAACATATAATTACAAATGAAAATAAAAATACTACTGTACATATAATTACTGTTAAAGTACCTATACTCATCTAAAATCTCCTTTCCTCATAAACATTTTAATATACTCTATATACCTTAATGCATATCTGCACTACACAAGTATCACACTAGTTGTATTATTTTATGCTTTATAAAAATATAGGAGCTATAAAGCCCCTATTATTGCTTATAAGTTATTTAATTCTATTATACTGTAGTAATTTATAAATTCCATTCTGTCTCTCCTACTTTTTAAGGTTACCTACTACTGCCTCATATCCAAACTCTTTGCTACTTAATACATCTTCTAAGTTGTCAATCTCTCTGTATTCATTTTTTCTAAAACTTATATAGTCATAATAACTATTAAACTTTATATCTTTACCATCATATAGTTCCGGATAATCTAGTATGTTAACTCCATTATAAAACTTGTTTAGCACAATATCTATATATGAATACTTGCCTAGTTTTAAAAGTCCAATGCCAGCCTGAAAATCCTTATAGAAGTATCAAAATTAAGAGTTTTACCCATATAGTTACCATCTACATTGCTCTCCAAATTCTCATACTTAGAACTGTACTCATCGTATACTGAAAGTAAATACTCTACATTTGCTACTAAACTATCTGCATCAACATTATTTTTCTGAGTAAGTGAAGTAACATAATCACTTTTCTCATTGTACTTTTCTTTATAGGATAAGTAGTCATCCTTAAATGAGCATATAATTATTAAAGCACAAATACATGAGCATGCAGAAGTAATTATAGCAAACTTTAAATCATTGCAGTCAATCTTTAACTTTTTTACATGCACAACTACTAAAGATATAATAAGAACAGCAGTTATAACTAACAAAGCAAAAAGCACATAGTTAGCAATTCTAAGACTAGAAGATAACTTTGCTAAATCTTTAGATGCTGAACTTAATCCCTTAATGCCACTGTATATATTATTAAAGCTAATAAACCTTTCCATTCTTCCTCCTTAATGAACCAAATTATTATTTAAGTCAGCTAACAAATCTTCATTTACTATACCAGTAAAATATTGACCTAAATCAGCTACATCTCCATTATACCACAATTCTAAAGTATAATTTATAAACTTCTCACTGTCTAATCTATGAGTATAGTAGCCAGGACGAGTATGATATGTAGTTCCTAATTTATACCTAACTGGTGGGTGATACACACTCTTCTTTCCTATTATACCCTCTAAGTTTGGATACTCTTTCTTAAGTTCATCAATCTTTTTATTTAAGTACTTAATATTTTTTCCAAGTGACTCCATATCACCCACATTATATTCAGTCATAGCCTTTTTACTGCTCTCTGACTTTCTCTTCTCTATGCTAGGCATAAAAATCATTGCTAATATTACTACACCTACAAGAGTTAATGAACCTAGTACCCTTACTACACCCTCTTTATCAAGTATCCTTTTACTTCTTACAGTATCACTTACCACATAAACTATATGTCCTAGGTTAATTACTACAGCCAGTACCAAAACTATAGTCACAATCCAAAATTCAGCCCCTATACTGGAGTAACTATCATATAAACCTACATAATCTCTTGCACTCATTAAGTCCACCCACTAAATACCAATGTCCTAGCATCACCAAGGTAAGCAATTTTGTAACCATTGTTAGCAAAGTTCTCTATTAAGATATCCTTAACTGCCTCATATGTGTCATCTCTCAACTCTACAGCATCAGCAGAACTATTTGAAGTTCTGATAATCTTATTGTAAAGTCTAGTAACAGATGAATGCTTTAGACTAACAATTGGTCTCCTTCCCTAACTTTAGCTGTTATATATTCTACACACATAACAGCTAACTGCTCTATAACTCTACTGTTATCTAAATACTCCTGTCTTGCCTTTTGTATACAGCTCAAATCTAATTGCATCTAAAATCTCCCTTTAAAATTTATATTTATACACTAGACTATTATTAAGCTATAGGCACAAAAACAGGCTTACAATAAATTTTAATTATTTATCACAAGCCTATTTATTTCTACTTATTTAAGTTATTTACTACTTTATTATATCCATACTCACTGTCATCTCCAAGTATTCTGTTTATATCTAATAAACTTAAAGTATCATTTCCATATAAACTAATACTCATTTTTCCCAACTTACTATAATAGTCTTCATCAATTCCATTATAAAACTTATTGAGTATAATATCTGCATACTGCCAGTCCTCAAACCTATAATCTTGATGCACCATATCATTGATGTACTTATTATTATCCTTCAAGTTGTTAATAAAACTCTCTAGGAATATATAATTTTCTTTAAACTTATCAAAGTCTATCCCCAAGTTTTTCTCTACAGTAGATACATTGTTTTTATACTTAATTAAATCTGCATAATCACATCTGTATGCAAAAATAAATGCTATGCCTGCTAAAATAATTGCTACTATAGATAAAACAATCAGTCCATTAGACCCAATATGAAGGCTTAGTGCAATAGCAACTATGCAAATCGCTACTGCAAATATGAGCATACTTGCATTGCTAAGTATTATGTCTTTAGCATCTTTTATTCTAGGTTTACCTAAATCCCAGTAAATCTTACTGTACTCTACAAACTTATTTTTAGTCTCCATTTAAACCTCCATATGTATCTTGCTCACCGCATGATAGTATTCTTTTAAAAATTCCAAGTGAGTATGAATCTATACCTGCTCCAATCAATGATATTGCAACCATCTTTGCTATTTCAATCTCTCCTATGCTTTTACCAGTAGGTAATATATAACATATCTGCATTATGAGCAGAGCAATAGTAGCAAATGCAAAATCTACTGCAACTTTGTGAATTACTAAGCTCCTTAAGACATTACCTATAAGCACAAAAGCAAAAATCAGCAGAGAAATCACTATAAAAAGATATCATACCTATCCCAATAAACATAACTGAACACCAAAAATTTATATGCATTATGTATTCTCCTTAGTGTCTTTATCATCTGCCTTTTTCTTCTTTACAGCAGAAGCAAATAAACTATTCATTCTAATCCTCCATTACTTTATGCCACCATAAACAATCTAAAGTATAACCCAACAGTTGCAATCATAAAAACTATTTCATTTATTCCACTCTTAAACTCTGAGTTATCTAACAAAGTATTCTCTACACTAATCTTTATATATATATATATAGCCCCATCATAAAAGTTGCTATAACAAATAGCAAAGTTTGTAAAGTAAGAACTTCTTTTATAATATTACCAGCTGTTCCAAACTTAGCTATGATAGCTAGGATAATTCCAAATACACCTACAAAACTTATAGCTCTCATAATAAACTTTGACTTTAATATATGTTCCACCTTATCTAAAAATCTTGGAATATACAGACTCAATGCCAATAAACAATATATTACCATTGATATCAAATAAAGTGCTAAACCTATAAATAATAAAGTTTTATTCATTCTTAATATCTACTTTCTTAACAAAAACAACTTTACTATTGCATATAGTATGCACACCATTATTAAAATGTCAATCATCTTATTCTCCTTTATCTATTAAACATTTCTGGTGATAGGATAGTATCACTACCACCTGTAACATATGGTAACTTGCCATCCCATTTCTCAATCATTTGCTTTTGAAGTATCTCCTTTGATAGAGAGTCAGTTACTATTTTATTTGCCTCAGCCTCAAGCTTTTTCTTTTCCACCTCTAGTTCAGCAAGCTTTACCTTATTTTCTTGTTCTACTACAAGCTTTTGCTGTTTCTGACGCTCTTCTTCTACTTGTTGTTCTGCTATCTTCTTAGCTTCTACAGCTTTCTCATAGTCATCTGAGAAATCATGGTCTATTATACTGACATTTGTTAATGTAACTCCATATCCAGCAAATGTATTCTCTAAATCATTATAGATGTCTTTGGATAACTGGTCTCTCTTTGCTATAAATTCTTCTATAGCGTATCTAGCTACTTGAGACTGTACTGCATCCTTTACTCTAGGTACCATCATACTTCTTACGTGATTACCAGTAAACGCCCTATATAATTTCATAGGGTCTGATACAACATCAGATACAGTAACAGATACTAAAACTGTTTGCATATCCTTTGTTGAGGCTGATATAGCAGGTGCATCATTGTTATCACCTTCATAACTAAACTTTAAAGTCTGCTCCCTAACATTCATCTTATAAACTTTATCTATCAAAGGAATTTTAAAGTTTAATCCCTCTTCTTTGATAGCTATTACCTTACCAAACCTCTTTACAATTCCAACTTGACCAGTGTCTACATTATAGAATGATGTCATTGCAATTGCTATAACAGCTACAACACATAAACCACTAGCTACCAACTTATTAAGACTGCCTTTGCTAATCACCACCTCTTTAGTAGCTGTTTCCTTATTTTCATTTTCCATGTCTTTATTCTCCTAAGTTAAGCCTGAATTATTATAACAGGCTATAAATACTATTACTGATATAACTGTTATACCCAGTAACTTAATTAAAATAATCATATTCTATACAAGTTAATTCTAGCTAGCCTATTAAAGCTAGCTAGCTCATTAAAAGCCTATAATTACTTATCCTCCTTTCTATTCTGTTTGCTTTGATTTTCCATACGCTTTATATCTCCATCATTAAAGCCATGAGGTCTCATTCCTAACTTTGCAACTTCATATGGCTCAGTAACCTCTAATCCCTCTAAATTTCTCCAATAAACCCACAGGTTACTTAAGAACTTCTGTATCATATAGCGTAAAGCCATATTGTTCCTATGAGCCGCTGATTTATCTTTATGCTTAGGATGATTTTCAAGCCTTAACTTATAGTCATAATAAATCTTTGTATATACAGGGTCTTTAGCCTTTATAATTCCAGAAGCTAAAACTCCTATTAACTTGGATTTTAACTTTGGATTATAAGTCAAGCCTTTCTTAATAGCTTTATTACCATTCTTATCTATGTACTCATAATCCTCAGTGTCTCCCATTTTTCTTCCATGAGTTACTATGTTTCCATCTTCATCTACTACAGGATTTCCATCTTTATCTTTAGTAGCGACTACATCTAAACCAGCATACTTTCTAAAACTGGAAGCGTGTCTAGCTTTATAAGGGTCTAAATAGGCTATTATGTTAGCACTCATCATCGGACCACAGCCTTTGACTTGGCTTAGAAAGCCAGTAAACACTGGATGGTCTTTTATATTTGCCTCCAATACCTTTTTATAACTTTCCTCTGACTCCAGCAACAGATTATAGGCTTTAACCATACTATAATCTGTCTTAGTCAAAATCTTAATTGTCTCAATCTTTTTTAGAGCTGAAGCTATAGTCTTATTGTTATCCATCATATAAGCAGTTAACTCTTTATACTCTGAATTTACTGTCTTTAGGATTTCATCAGCCTTTGCATCTAAAACCTCTTCGCTGTCTGTCTCTCTTTGCTTCTCTTTTTCGATTTCATCTTTAATAGTACTGTCAGCATCAGACTTATCTTTAAATATCTGATACAACCTGTTACCACTTGCTATACGAAGTTTTTGCATATCATACAATGCATCTAGCACATCCCTCAGGATATATTTGCTCATAAACTCTCCTTTTCTATAGTTCTTTTGAACTTATTTTATTTATTATATAATATTAAAAGGCTTATATTTAATATATAAGCCTTTGCGCTTTCAAAATATTATGATATTGATTCACTATTTTGTTTTAAGTTACTTAAATTGTTTAGTATCCCAATATATTAGTAGTATAACTGATAAACTTACTTTAGCTTAAATTCTCACTGTTAACACACTTGTTTAACTTAGGTTACTATGTATGTCTAGTTAATTCACTTGTGTCCTCTAGGTTACTATATGTATATAGTACTAATTCACTCTCTTTTATTAGGCTACTTAATATTTATAGCTACTGCACATAAACAATCCCTAGGTCATAATCCACTTAATTTTGATAGCTTTCTTTTTAAATATAGTAATTCACTCTATTTTTTAAGGTTTCTGATTTACACTAGTAATTCACTTGATTTATTAAGTTTACTTTTATTATCTACAGTAATTCACTTTTTTACTCCAGTTTTTATAAATGTGTAGTTAATTCACTAAATCCAAGTAGGTTTCTTTATCTTTATAGTAATTCACTCTTTTAATAAGTTTTCTTTTAATCTACAGCTTATCCACTTGTTATATTTAGGTTTCTAACTGATTATAGCTAACCCACATAAACTCATCTTTGGCAAGTTAATTCACTAGTTTTTAGTAGTTTTCTTCTTTGTAATAGTGATGCGCTAAATACTGCTAAGTTACTCGCTATATGTAGTTAATTCACTCAATGTTTACAGTTTTCTCTTTAATAATAGTAATACACTCTTTTCATAAGGTTACTTTTAATCTATAATATGTTCACTAACGCTTAATAGGTTACTTTTTCTGTTTAGCAATGCACTCATACATTACAGGTTACTTGATATGGCTAGTTGCCAAATAAAATTATAGTCGCTTAACTCACTCAATATTCATAGGTTACTTTTGTAAAATAGTAATACACTAATCAAATATAAGTTACTCTTGCAATCTAGTTAATTCACTTTGCATACTTAGGTTACTTTATGCAACTAGTTAATGCACTCATACATTACAAGTTACTTGATATGGCTAGTTATCTTATAATTGCTTAATACACTTAGACTATGTAGTTTTCTACTTACCAATAGTAATTCGCTAATGATTTTTAGTTTACTTCTTCATTATACCAAATCAATATTTTTAATACAGCTAACTCACTAAATTTTAATATACTACTCTTATTTCTTAGTAATGCACTCTTTTAATAAGGTTACTTTTAATCTATAATGTGTTCACTCTAATTCAATAGGTTACTCATTACAATTAGTCAGCTCACTACTCTCAAATAAGTTATCTTAATTTTGCTAGTCAATTCACTTGACTCCAATAGGTTACTCATTATGATTAGTTAATTCGCTATTCCTCCTTAGCTTTCTAATATCTGTTAGCTCACTCCATCTCTCTAGTTTACTAAATAATTATAATCAAATAATGAGTTAATTCACTCTGCCATTATAGTTTACTAAATAGTCGTAGTTAATCCACTCTGCCCCATTAGGTTACTAGACGCCCCTAGTTAATTCGCTATTCATCTTAGGATAACTATTATCCTATATGCTTATTCCACTTCACTTTAATAGCTTACTTTACATCATTAGTTGTTCTATATCCAGCATAAACCATACACTATCTTAAAACGGCTAAACTGTATCCAATCCACTACTTGTTTTTAGGCTACTTACCATATAAAGTTAATTCACTAGTTTATTATGGTTTACTCACTAAACCAGTAAATGCACTTACTTTTTATAAGTTACTCATGACAAATAGTTAATTCACTATTTTGAAGTAGTTTACTTTGCAATACTAGTTAATTCACTTTCGCATTATAGGTTACTTATTGTTCATAGTAATTCACTCCGCATGCATAGGTTACTCTCCCAATCTAGTAATAATTTACTTAAAACAAATAAACTATACTCTATATACTTATAGGCTAAGCCATCATATTAGAGCTTAGCCTATAAATCTAACTTTATCTTAATAATTCTTTAAATGGTCTGGCACTGTATAACCTGAACTTCTATAGAAGTAAGGTATTGAACTTGAAGTTCCCACAATATTCTCATAAGAGCTACTCCACCAGATTACATTCTCACCATCATAAGTTCCTCTCTCATAGTAACCACCATCAGGAGCTACTCTCTTGCTATCTACATAGCTAGCCCAGTCTGAATTTAAAATATCATCAGCAAATAAGAAAAATCTAGCTGTAGCTGAACTTAATGACTTCTTATACTTCTTACCATCATTTCCAATGCAATAGTACTTTCCACCCTCATAGATATCAGTAACTATATTTCCACCCTCTCTGTTGGTAAGCAATCTAACAGGATACTTACCATCACCTGAGTATTGGCTTACATCATAAACATTACCTGATTTAGCTGGAGTAGCAGGGGCATTTACTATAGGAGCTGTAGCTGTATTACTATCTCCGTTACTTGTATTATGAGCTGTTCCTGTAACGTTTGTAGCGTTTCCTCTACTAATTCCTACACTAGCTAATCTATTTAAAGTATCCTCACTTAAAGCACCCTCATAATCTGCTGATGTATCTGCTGAAATTGTAATTCCCTTATAAACTCCACCATTCTTAAGTAACTTTCCATATGTACCAGTTCCCCTAACATCATCAAGCAGATAATACTTTCCATAAGACTGATACAAACCAACTCTCATTGTACCATTCTCATCTACTAGGTACCAATGACTATGGTCTTGTATCCAAGCATTTGTTACCTTTTTACCATTGTCATAGTACTCCCAATCATTAGAGCTGTTTAATCTCCAATTATCAGAATAAAGTCTACCATCATTAGCATTACCTGCATTTACTGTAAGATTTATTGATGGAGAAGCTGCTAAAGCAACTAACTCACTCTCACTCAAAGCAAATCCAGCTCCCATAACTATAAAAGCCGCTGTCAGCATTGGAATTGACATTTTAACTTTTTCTCTAACTACTTTAGTCAAGTAAAACACACCTTTACTTGTCTTTACTGCAAATTTCTTAGGCATATTATATCCTCCTTATAAACTATTCTATACTGCCGATGTCGAAAACATCTTCTAATCCATCATCTGGGAAACCTTCTAAATCCTCATCTAAGTCAGCTTCTGGAAAAACATCATCTGAACCCCCATCTGAGTCTTCATCTATATCATCATAGTAATCTACATCATCCAATTCCCATTTACCCTTATACTTTTTAGGCTTATCTGACTTTTCTTCTGTATCTAAGCCTATCTCTTTAAAAAAGTCTGTTATATTCTTTTTATAAAGACTGTCATCTATATCCTCTATATCTTCCTCAGGCTTATCTTCAAACCAAGCTGATGCACTCTTTGATGTACTTCCATCTGGCTTTATCAAGCTATCTAAATTACTCAAGTCATCAAGTGATGTATATGTATCCCAGCCATATATCTCAAGAGCAAGTTCACTCGAAGAGAAGAAGCCATCAGACTCACGCTTGCCATCCTTAAACTTAACAAAGAAACCATTCTCATTCAGCCTGTCTCTGGCTCTACCCATAAACTCTTTGATGTACTGCGGGCTACTCAAAGGCAATAAGCTTTTTCTGCCTATCTTTATCTCATAAGAGTTTACTATATTTCTGTACTCTACTTCACCAAAGTAAACTTCATAAGCCCCTATGCCCTCAATCATACTTTTAAGGAAACTCTCAAACTCACTGTATAAGCTATCAAATACAGGCGAATACTCAGCCAGTCTATTACTATAAATTTTTCTTGCTTCTGCTATATTAAAATCGCTCATTTATTCTCCTTTAACTAATGTTATCTTAGTCTTAAATTCTACCCAATCATCTACTTTATGATTTAATATATCACCTAATAAACAATTTATGTGGTCTTTTTCATCTTTACTAGCATTTCTTTTTTCATAAAATGTCTTATCAACTTCTATAATCAATTCATCGTGTCTTGTATAATATATACTGAGTACATCTTTTAAATTATAAGTATTTATATACCACCTAAACCTTTTTACTAGCATTGATAATATATCACTACAAGTTCCTTGAATTGGAAAGTCTAAATGCTGTCTCTTTAAAGAGTTAACATCTTTAGCTGATAAGTTCAACTTTGTTCCGAAATAAGTATAAGCCACCCTACACTTAGCCTTAGACAACCCATAAGCTTCTCCAGTGTACCTCTTTATTTCTTTTATGCTATTGAAATAATCATACACTGCCTCACCATCTATAAATGAACATATATTTTTTATGCCTATCTTAGTAGCTCCATAGTTTAGGGCTAACCAAACTGTTTTTAACTCTTTTAGCTCCAAGTCATTAGGCTCTTTATTAAATATTTCAACAAATATCTCAAAATATAGCCCTCTTTCAGATGTTAGTTTAGCCTTTAAACAAGCTATATTCTTCCAGTTTATTAAAACTGTAGGCTCTTGATTTTTTATATCTACGCTTACTAAGTAATTACCATCTACTCTAGGTGTTAACACATCCCAAAGTATTTCCTTAGGTATATTCATCAATGGTGGGTCAGTATAATTGACTCTATTGGTAGCCCCTAAATCTATGTTAGGGAATATTCTTCCAAACCTGTCGCAGTTACCTAATAAACCTTCAACATATTCTAACTGCTTCTTATACTTCCTATAGTTCAATATATCTATAGCAAATGCACAACCCAATTTAGAAAGCTCAGTTAAATTTTCTTTACTTGAGCTAAGCTTTCCAGTCTTTTCATCTCTGCATATTTCTAATAAGTCATATTCCAAATTTTCTCTCATATACTTAAGTATCTGAGCAGATGAATTAGGGTTATTTATGTTATACTGACTAACTATAAGAGCATTAAAACTACTAACATCTTTTGATAACTTATCCTTTATCTCAAAAATTTTATTGCTAAGCCTTAAACCCTTACCTTTTACAATTCCCTCTAACTCCTCAAGTAGGAACATGAAATCTGGCTTGTCAATACCTGATTTTATATGATACATTATATCTCCTGCTTATATTCTATAATTTACTCATGCTAAATAAATTAGCTTCACACTTATTTATCTCTCTGTCATCTCCTTCTTTTAAAGCCTTATCATGCATTTCTTCTATTTCACTATTATCAAAAGCAGACATACTATCTGAAAAGAATAACTTTACTATGCTTTTATTTGAATATGGCACAAGATATATACTTTCTATAATGTACTTTCTATTTACTAATAATATGCCATCATACTTTTTTATGTGAGCCTCTCTGTACATACCATGAGTTATTCCACAATCAACCAATAAACTAGGCTTTATTATATACTCTCTGTACTTATTTAAAATCTCACTTATGACATCTATAGCATAACTAGGATATACATCTAATAAACCATATACACCCTCTTGGCTTATTGTTACACAGTTTATGTTTATCTCTAAACTGTTATTCATCTCTTTTAATGTCTCCGCCATGCAATTACACAATCTCTTTAGTATTAAAGTATGATAGTTTACAGCCTCATACTCAGTGTAATTAAACTTAAAAGTCTTGTCATCTAAAAATCTACTTATCTCTATAGTGCCATCTTTATACTCAATCTTTATGTCTGCTCCAAAATACTTACCACTATAAAGTTCCACATTAAACCATTACTTCGTTAACCTCTCTATCCAGTCAAAGAAGTCCTTTCCATATTTTTTATAGTAATAAACATGGTTCGGAGGTACACTAGATAACAACAAACTAGAATACTCCTCAAGCAATAGCACATCACTGTCACTTATGCTATCACTAAACAAGTGAACCTCACTTAATTTATCAAATAAACTAAGTAACTTTTCTCTATTTGCCACTAAATCCTCAGCTAAATTCTTATATATCAAGAATAGCCTGTCTTTATCTATGTCATAATCCAGTTTATTATAAGACACTAAATCACCAGACTTAGCACTAAACTCCAATAAACTGTATGGCAACCCTGCATCTAAAACATTGTCCTTATTTTCAGAGTAAATAAATACTCTGTATACAACCCCTGCCTTAGTCTTAGCTGGTATTGGATAAGAGTAAACCTCATTCCCCCATACAGGCACATGTACCTCTTTCCGCTCTCTTATTATGTTAGTTATCATTCTAATTTCCTATCTTTTCATATAAATTATTAAATGTAGCAAATGGCATACAATAGCACTCTCCACTTACTCCCTTTATAATCACATCTCCAAGCTTGCATACCTCAGCACCCTCTAATGATGTAAGATAAACTTTTCTGTCTCTCATTGAAGCATTTATCATATCACTGCTAGCTCTTACCCCAAGAAAAGCGTATGCATCTCTGATGTTCTGAGCATCTAACCTCTCAAACCTGAAGTAATCAACAGTAACAGGCTTTTTACAATACAGCCCGTTTCCAACACGATTATATGTTTTTCTAAAGATATTCATCTCAACTACCCAGTACTCACACTTTCCATTAGGCAGTGGATTTTCAATGAGCCAATTCCCAGCAGTCAAATACATAGGCATCTCTTTATGAATGGTTCATGTCTTAGTATGTGCATCAAAGCTAATTGGCTCCTTTGACATCCTACTTACATACTGTATAAACTCTGGAGTAAGATGCTTTCCCCAAAACTTGTATGCCCTATAAACTATCTTTTTCTTTCTTGCTTTCATATGTTCTGTCCTCCAATAAACAACTTTATTACTTACTCATCTAACAAATATGAGTAATATAAAATTATTCTATTAGTATAAATAAACTTTCCTAGACCCATCAAGTAGTTTATTCAAATCTGATATGAAATCATCCCCTATAACAACAAGGCTATTTATTTCTAGTACTTCTGCTATAGTTTCTTTATCAGTCTTATAGCTAAAATAAAATTCTTTAGTCTTATTTCCAACAGAGATTAAGTTTTTGTTACAATACCTAATGCTCTCTGGAAATACTATGCAATCTATATCGTCTCTAATAAAGTTATCAAGAATAGCACCAGCATATATACAGCCACTTGGAAGTATCAAGCTACCTTTAAGTTCTGAGCCAACAACTAATGGTGGACGAAATGGGTTATTAGTACAGTTATTAAATAAACATACCTTGTTATTGTAAATGATATAATCTCCGTTAAACTCACAGTTTACATAGTTTTTTAACAAAATATTCATAGCATCTGCATTTAATGTCATGAAGCTGTACTTCAATTCCCAATAAACTCTACGAAACTCTTGAGATGTAATGTTATAATTATCACACATTACTGATACATCGCCATCAAATACTATGTTTACATTACCCATTTTCATAGCCCAAAGGTAAGGGTCTAGTAAACTATGCTCTATGTCATTCGGTAAACTTATTACTATACCAGTTGAATTGACAGTATTTAATCTCTTGCCATTGCAGTACGTAAATACATTGCCTAGGATTTCATCCCATAAAGAAGAGTATATTCTACCATTACTGCACCAATACAACTCTGGTCTGTATTCAGTTATGCTTTTATTACTAATATCTGATGTTAGTAAGTTAAAATAAGCATCACCTATTATTCTTCTAGCTGTATTATCTGAGCCTATATTGTTATGCCTCATAAACTCTTGGGTAAATACCTCCGATACTGGTATCTCTCCACCTGAAGCGGTAAATCCTACTTTTATATTAAACATTTCTAAATCAATACTACCAATATCTAAACTATCGTCAAACAACATTACCACCTCCATCATCTAACTACCAACCCACTACCCATCAACAAAAAATTCACCCCAAAAATCCTCTTAAAAATTAAACTGTAGAGTCAACTAAATTTTTCCTAAAGCATACCTAAAATTTTCATATAAGCATCTCATTTTTATATTAGTCTTTAAAAACTCAATACTTAATATTACCTAACACACAAAACAATTTAATTTTTATATAGGATTTAAAACCATCTAAAGCTAATCAATTTTTATATACTGTTATACACTATAAAAATATAAAAGTTGATTAGGTTGTTCTTATAGGCTAACCAATTATAATAACTAAGCTAGCCTATAATTTTTACCAATATTTATGTTTTACTACTCCTTCCAACCACTGATAACAACATAAATTTTTCTATAACACCCAGTCTCCATTCCAGATATACAGCCTTTAACACTATCACCGGAATACTCTTTGTTATCTACATTAGCTTTTAAGGTGTATCCTCCATCTAAAAGCTCACCTATCATACTCAGTAAAGCTGGCTTGTCAATTTTACTGCCAATCTCATATCCATCAACTTTCACAGTGAGATTTGATATATCACCTGTAAACATCATATCTACACTTGAACCATTGTCTACCACACTATCCTTTATGCTGTCATAGATTATATCCATAATTTTCTTTAAGTGTCTGCTCTTTAAATCCATTGCTTCTTTCAATGTCATTTATTTATCCTCCTAATAAACTATTTTAATCTAAGCTTTTACCATTCATCATCTTTAATTCCTAAGTCCAGCTCTACTTCTCCATAGGTATCCCTAAACTCATTATTATTTATATTTGAATTATTATTTAGTGAAATTCTCTTATCAGAGTCATACTCAACAACAGGAGATACATATAGGCTTAACTTTTTGTTATACTTATCAAACACCTTAGTAGCTACACTTGCTAGCTTATCTTCTAACTGTTTATTTGTATATCCATAGTCAACTATTCTAGCTTGATTTGAGTTATACTCATTTGATGATGCTTTTAATCTTCTGTTCTTAGCTGTCCATTCAGTTGCATAAACATATATCCTTGAGCCATTCTCTGTAACTATGTCAATCATTCCTAAATGATTATCTGGCATCCTTACACTGATACATATAACAAATGTATTAAGCAACTTAACAAACTTATGATTAACAAAGAGTGTATAGCTATCTTCTCCGAAGTTACTATATTCATCTTTCTTTAATTCTATGATACCATCTATTTTTGGCTGTTTTCCATATTTTAGAACTGGCAATCTCTTTGGCTCTAGCTGTACTATGTTTCCTTTTCTTTTAACCTTCAGGTATCTACTGTTATCTTCATATCTATCACTGTTATAGATACTAAAATCTTCATCCTCTATGCCTTCTATTTCAGCTAACTCTACAACCTCTGTTATCATTGACTGTGGCAAGTCTCTATTACTTCTAACCTCAATTCCATTGCTCTGATTAAAGTTATTTCTCATATATGTAAAGTGTCTAGCTAAAATTTCTAATGCTTTAAATTCATCTGAACTTCTATAAGTGTCACTATAGAGTGTTCCTTTAAAGTTAGCTATTAAACTAAAGCTATTCAAAACTCTTTTATTTGAGCTACCTACCACCATATTAGCTAAATAATTTAGCTTATTATAATTTAAGTTAGTCTGTATTCTGTTATCGTTAACAAACTTTCTTAGTATAGCAGATGGTGTTATTAAGTTATTCCCATTATAGTTTAATGCACACTCTACAAAATAAATTTCATCTCTAGTAAACCCTAGAAACAACAGCATATCATAATTTAACATATCTTATCCTCTAATAAACCAAACTGTTAAATCCATACTCCTTAAATACTTCCATTCTGGCTTCTCTGCTAGCATTTGTATTCTTAAAGTCTATATTTACATCTAAAGGATATACCAACTCTAAGCTATGTAATGCCTGCTCAAGCTTATCTCCATCGAAGTTACTTTTTAAAAAGTCCGCTATTTTATCTTTACTGTCTAGCTCAGAATAATCAAAATTAGGATTGCTAGCTATCAATTTATTATAAGCTACCTTACCAAATCCTTTGATGCCTTTGATACAATCTGGTGTATCTCCTACTGTACTTAGATACAATAAAATTGAATTATAAGGTACTTTAGCACCCATCTTGCCACTTAAGATGTCCTCATAACTGTCTAAGTCTACTATGTATTTATTACTATTCATTGTAGAACTTTTAATGCAAGATACTTTATCATTTACAAGATGAGCTAAGTCTTTATCAGGAGACATCACATAAACTCTATTAAAACCATCTGTCTGCTTAGCTAATTTAACTATTAAATCATCAGCCTCATACCCATCTATCTTGTAACTATCATAAATCTTATCAAATATAGGATAAATAAAATTATCTATCATATCAAAATCATAATTACCAAGTTCATTATCTCTGTTACTTTTATATGATGAGTCAAACTCTTTTCTCTTATTATCCTTTGAGTCAAAGCAGACACTAATTACTATGTTATCTCTATCTTTTGTAACTAACTTAGTTGACTCCTCAATTTCTTTTGTTATATAGTACAAATATGTAGTGTCAACACCCTTATAACTTAGATTTTGTAGTGTTCCTCTCCTTATTTGAAAGAAATATCTATAATACAAAGGCATAAAATCAATTATCAAATGTATTTTACTCATAGACTAACTTATTCCTCCCTGTTATCTATTATGTTCTCAATTTCTAATAGATGTTCCAAGTCATCATCTATAGAGCTATCACTCTCATACTCATATAAATGTACTTTTTCTAACTTGTTATACAGCTTAGATTTATTAAGAGCTGTATCATAATCTTTTTCAATTCCAATGATACAGCTCTTACCATCTGAATTTATAATGTATATTGCAAATTTTTTCAATGTAACCTCCATTACTTAATTCCAGTCAAAATCATTATCATTAAAATCAGGTAAGTCATCAAATCTTTTTAAACTGCTCTTATTAGTGTCATTACTAGCATTATCATTATCCGATGACTTATCTGATGGCTTATCTAAACTCTTAGGCTTTATCTCTTTTTCAAAGTAATCTATCAATAACTTTTCTTGCTTATCTGATAAACTACCTTTTTCTAAAGCTTGGTTAGCTATATCATATATCATATTACAGTAACTATTGTCTCTTGATATGTTTAATTTTACTTGCCTAGCGACATCAATTACCTCAATGCCTACACTATTTAATCTCTTTTTTATCTTGCTATACTCAATGCTTATAATAGAAAACTGATTTTCTGATAGGATATAATCTTTATTCTTTAAAGCCTGCTTAGCTATTTTAAAAGCTATTTTGCTATACTCAGTTCCATAATCGGGGTCTAACTCTTTTTTAATCTCTTTTAAAACATCTACAGTCAATTCACAATTAGATATGTCAATATCTTTATCATAGAAATCAAACTCAGGAGCGTTTTTTATCTTATGCAAATCCCTTATAAACTCATCAGTCATCATATATTCATATGTTGATATTAACTTATTTTTATTTATAGATGTTTCATAAGTTTTACCAGATGTTATATAATCTAATAATATAGATATATACTTAGTCTTATAAAATTCCAATATGCTCTCTTTTTTATAAAATACCCCATAAACAGCATTTTCAACTTCTAAATTAGTAGCTAATCTGGAACCTTTATCAGTCTTAAACATATACTTCTTTTTATATAAGCTATTATTTAAAACCCTAAAGTTTCCTATACCTATTTCGCCATCATTGCTAAGCTTCTTATATAATTCTAAGATGTCATCTTTAGATAAATAAGCTCCTTTAAATTCCAGCATAAAAGGCAAGTTATCGTATTTACTATCCATACTTCTTTCTCCAAATCTACAGGTCTACATCAAACCTAACAAGTCAGATATGTCATCTGTATCAGCATCATCACTCATTTCAAAGCCTTCAATCTCTTTATCTCCATCTGGCTTATCAGGCTCTTTTACAGGCTCATTAGTTTCTTTAACAGGTTCCTTAGTCTCTTTAACTTTTTCTGAGCTACTTAAGTCAGTACCATCTTTTCTATCAGTCACTTCTTTATCTTGTACTGCATCATCATATGTAGTTGCCTTAGCTATATGCTTACTGTCATTGATATGCTTATCAGCCAGATTATTTAATTCATCTATTTTTGATATGTAATCGCTGCTGCCTGTCAAAGTAGATTTTAATTCATCCACTATATCAGAGTGGCATAGTAAAATGTATTCTAACACATCATCTACACTGCTATCTACTTTATGTAGGTTAGCTGGTTGCTCTATACAAGTTACTCCCAATAAACTCTTTAAATCTTCAATTTGTTTATTTAAGATAAACTGGCTAGCTAATATGTTCTTTGAACTGTCATATATGTTTAACTGCTTATTAAACTTAGCTAAACTGTATAACTCATAAGCCATCTGATATGTCTTATTTACTCTATCTCGTATCCTGCCTATTTCAATATTGATAGCATCATTTAATTTCTTACGATTATCAGTCAAACCAAATTTCTCTAAGCTTTCCCCTTGCTTCTCAAGTAATTCAGGGTTTTCAAATACTATTCTTAGTGAGTTACTTATAAACTCTCCTAACTTATGTTTAGCCTTTAATCTTTCTATCTGCTCTACCATATCCCTCTCAAGTCCTAAATTGAAGGACAATGTAGCACCTAACTTTACCTTATAATCCATTATTTATCTCCATTTTAAACTTGCTAAGGTATGTAACTAACCTACCATTTATATTGCTATCATCTACTATAGGTCTATCAGTTCCATATATACTGTTACTAAACGGTAAAATGCAATAATCATTTGTTCCCATATTTTTCTTTGATTTATCACCTATTATAGATGTACTAGCTAAATTTATAACCCAGCCTACATTAGTTATCTTAACTCTATTAAGGGCTAAACTAATTCCTCTAGTAGTATAACTATCATTGCTAGACACCACTAAACTTTTATGACTGATATCACATAAACTCTTTATTAAACTATCGGATAAACTGGAATATCCTATCTTACCAGAGTCTATTACTATATAATCATATAGGTTACCAACATAATTTAAAAAATCACTTGTATAATCTATATTTTCTAACTTTATACTGGAGTATAAGCCACTTATCCAAGTCAACTCAGTATTTCTAGTGGTTATAATTCTTATGCTAAGCTTTTCATACTCAGCAATAAACTTTTCTATGCCACAGCTGTACAGCACTCCAATGCCAGTTTTATATAAATTACTAGGTACACCAGTAACATTTACCATTGGATTTTTCTTTGTATACCTGTCAGACTTAGGATTTGATATGTCTAAATCTATAAACAATACTTTTCCCTTTAGTCTGCTAGCTATTGAATAAGCTGTATTAGTAACTCCAAAGCTTCCTCCACCAAATACAGTCACTATCTTAGCACTGCCTGCATACTTAAAATTACTAAATACCTTATCAACTCCAACAGTTACAACTTCTTTTTTACCTACACTTTGTTTTAACCTTTTAATCTCAAGGTCTTTATCAGCTATAACAGCTATTCTGGAACTTAACTCTTTTTCAGTAGCATCTAACTTTGTTTTTAACACATTATTCTGAGCTAATGAAGCATCAGCTGAGGCTATTTTAGACTTATAAACTTCCAATTGCTTATTTGCTGAGCTATAATCATCTCCTAACTGCTTAATCTTTTTATCTGATATGCTTTTCTCTCTTTTGTAAGTATCTTCAAGATTATCTATCTTTTGCTCAAGCTCTTTTTCTCTATTACTTGAGCTATTTAAACTTTCCTTTAGTGAGTTACAACTAATTTGCAGTTCTTTTAATTCATCTTGAGTTTCTTCCAATTCTTTATTGCTAGACTCTAATAAACTAAATGCATTATTTAACTCTACATAAACTTTGTTTAAAAATCTAGTAGTATTAGCTCTCTTCTTACTTAAATCCCTAAGCAATTCATTATCCATAGCATTTTTCTCAATGTTATGGATTTCATTTTCTAAGCTGATTATCTTACTATCTTTTTCATCACATAAACCGGTTAACTCCTTGAGCTTAACCTCTAGTTTATCTAAGCTAGCTGCCTTTATTCTATAAGTATCTAACTCTTTAGAAAGTCTTGCAATCTCACCATCATAGTCATTACTCTCTAATTCAGCTATCCTATTCTTTGTACCAGCTAATTCAGATGTCAACCTAATTACTTCGTTATCTACTTCATTCTTAGATTTTACAAGGCTATCTCTTAAATTCTCTAAGTCATTGTTTACAATAACAGATTTATTAAGCTTTTCTTTCAAATCATCTATTGTAGACTCTAACTCTTTTATCTTAGCACTCTCAATTTCAGACTCATCTTCTCTATGTATAACCTTAACAACTTCAATGTTTTCTTCTTTTTCTTCTTGCTCATCAGCTATCTCAAAGTCTGCACTAGAAGCCAAATTACTATCAACCTGAGGTATGTTAACCTCAACATTTTCATCCTCAAATAAACTTTCTTTTATATGAGTACTTACATCATAACCAGTTTCTGACTCTACTAAATCTTGTAACTCATCATTACTATAAGCTACAAAATCCATATTCAAGTCAGCTTTATATGACATCAATATAATTTTTTTATTTAAGTTAGCCTCACAATATTCTATAATTTTTATGATGTTTTTTAAATCATCTTCTGAAGCATCAGCCTCAACCTCTATAATTCCTAGGGTTATGTTATTGTCATATTCCATAAACCCCAAAAACTCTTTTTCTGTAATAGCCCTATAAGATTTTGTATGCTTTAACCTTATCTTAGACTGCTTACATACTAATATCGCTACATTTAGCATATAGTTTTAAGGGCTTATAAACATTTACAAGCCCTCTCCTTTCTTTTATTAGGCTTTTTTATTCTTTTTTCTCTGAGCGTTCATACTAAGTATCAAACCAACTATGTTGCACTCCCTTGGATTTACAGATGGTGACAAAACCATATCAATGCTGTCACAAGATAACTTAATCTTTTCATCTATGTACTCTCCTACTGATGGAGATGTTATAATCTCTTTTCCGTTCTCATCCATATAGCTAGAAGGCATTGAACCACCACCACTGATAAATACAGCTTTAATTGACTGTAAGCCTAAATTATTAGTAGCAAAATATGTCTCTATCTTTTCAAATAACATACCTGCATACTGCTTCTTACACTTCTTAAGCTCCTCACTCACATCTTTATAAGAACTTCCATAAGGGAGTCTACCAGTTCTAACTGCCTCTCTTATGTCATCATTTGATACCTCAGTTCCAAACTTTCTACGGATTTCTGAACGCATTAGGTCATCTATGATATTTCCACCAAGCTTACAAGTGTATCCGGAGCGTTCAATAAATCTCCTGTCTTTTATTAGAACCAAATCTGCTGTACTTGCTCCAAGGTCAAATCCAAGGATGTAACCTTTATTATACTTAGCCATCTCTGTACGCTGAGTAGCATCTTGATTAAATAAGAAAGCAACTACAGCCAACACACTCTCCGCATAAACACTAACATCTTTTATGTTAAACTCAATTTCTCTATCCATCTTATTGAGCTTAACCCTGTATGAACCAAGTAACTGCTCCTTAACATAATCCTCATTTTCGTTATTACCAGTTATCTCTACTGGTGGCAAGCAAACAAAGCAAGATACATCTATTGGTTCCTTTATATCCTCAGCATCCTCACTGATTAAAATGCTGTTAACAACTGAAGATATAATAGAGTAATAATTAACAGGCTGTCTGCTCTTGTTTGAAAGCATACTAGGCTTAGCTGAAGAACTGGAGTATCTTTCCGCAAGTGTTCCGCCTAAAATTCTCTTAGGGAAAAAGTCACTTTCTCCATCTTTGCTGATTGTCAAATCCATATTATCAACAAACTCACCTGAGTATGGAGAATGTCTAATATCATCATCAATGCCTACATCAATAAAATTATTAGGGTTCTTATAAACCTTGCTGTTATTTACTGAGAATCTAGTGCTACTAGCCCCTTGGTCTGTACATACATATAACATTTTAATAACTGTTCCTCCTTAAAATTAAAAAAGTTTACTTATATCTAATTTTTAATGCTATTATCAAAAACAATAAACTTACTTTGATTGTAATAAGCTACTTATAAACTTACCTTACACTTATATAACAATCCTATGCTTTTGATTTAACATTTAATAATTATACTTATAATTACAAATAAGCTATACCAACAAAAAAGAGATAACCTAAGTTATCTCTTAAATGCTAAAAACTTGTTTTTACAAGTTTAACCTAAGTTATCTCTTAAATGCCAAATCAAGTTTAGCCTAAGCCTCTAAACCTAAGTTAAATCTTAACTTCAAACCCTACTATACCATCTCCAGATGTATCATCATTTATTCCTGACAATTCATCTAGGTCATTATATCTTATTCCTTCTTGATATGCTACATCTATAGGCTCCCCTTTATAACTTAATGGGTTTTCTAATACTATATCTACAGCACCATCAGCTACAAATCTTTCGTGATATGAATTTAATTTATCAGCTAATAAACTAATACTTTCATATTCTGAGTAATCTGCTTTATCACTAGCTGTCTTACTTAACTTTTTTAAAGTACTCTTTATACTCTTAATTAACCCTTTATTTGATGTTAAAACAGTTATATCAAACTCATTATTGCTAGATAACTCTAATATATCATATAATAAGTTATCTCCATTCCCATCTGATGTAAACCTATCAACACCACTATCCATAATAAGCAATCTAGTAGGTACATCTGAGCTATACAAAATCAAATCAGTTCTTAAATCATTTAGATTTTTATATAACCCCTTTATCTCTATGCCTAACTCTTTAAAATACTCTACCATTCCAGATTTTGGATTGTCAGTTAAAATAATTAAAGCTTTATCAACTATTGGAATTTCTTCTACAGGCTCCTGCACCTTTTTCTTTCCAAATAAACTAAATATACCCAAAGTAACCTCCTACCTTATAATGTAATATATTATCTTATTTCCTACACCAACTGATGAATCGTAATTTAAACCACTACCAAAGAAATCTTCATTTCTTGCTCCTGCCCTACTAAGTGTTGTTTCTCCTTGCCATCTGTTAGTATCAAATCTTTCATCATCTCCAGTGTTTACTACCCATTGAAATAACCTCTTAATAGGTGTTATGCCCTCATATCCAACACGAACTTTATATTTCATTGAAGCTACAACAACATATCTACGCTCATCATTCTCATTTATTCTAGCATTTAATATGTATCTGTCTGTATCAATGTTAGTCAGCTTCTCAAAATCTTTTTTATCAGTTGCATTGAATAAATCATAGGCTCTATATGATGGGTTATCTACATATATTGAATTATAATAAATTCTAAATCCCTTGTAAACTACATATGGATTACTACCATCAGCAGGATTTGTAATAACCATATCGGGATTACCAGCTGAAAGAACTGCTACTAACTCCCACTTAAATATCTTATTAACTGTATCCCTATCTAGGTAAGCTATACCTATATTTAATGGAGTAACTAAACCTTGTCTGTAATCACTTGCTATAGTGTCTTCACCATCTAATAGTGCATCACCAGTAATTCCTAACCCTTTACCAAGCACCTTTAACTTTCTAAATTTATCTTTAAAGCTATTCACATAATTTGCAAAGCTACCACTATTTGCATATAATCTATCATATACTTGCTCAGTAGAACCAAAGTAAAACTGACCATTTAATGATGTATCTACACTATTATCATATCCCACTAATTGATAAGCATTTCCACTACCATTCTTATAACTCTCTTGAGCAAAGTAATCACAAGACCTTGACAATGTTGTATGTGCAGTTGACTTTAGTAGCTCACTAGCTATTGTTATGTTATATAACTCTACTATAAACATTCCAATAGTCATAAATAATATAACACCTATGAGGATTTTAAATATACTCTTTATACCACTGCTCATTAAATTATCCTCATAAACTAATTCAAGTCTGCATAATACTGTAAGCCAGGCACTTTATAAACTATCTGTATAGGAGAATTTAATGACCTATCAGACAATGCATCTATTCTTCTTTGTGCTTCAGCCTGTGACATATTTATGTCTCCCTCGCTAGCTGTACTGTCATCAACTATACTGCTACCAGAGTTTAAATCAGCAGGTCTTTGACCTATATCCTGTGGCATTAAAGGTGTTAACCATCTATATCTGTACTCTACACCAACTGTTATAGGTGTTCCATACTGTTTTCTTTGATTTGAACCATCCACAACTATTTTAGCATCTTTTATAAGTTCACTGTCATTATCTATCTTTTCTACTGTAGCTTTTAATGTTGCTAATTCATCTGGTGGTATGTAATTATTTTCCATACCTGTATTCATAACACTATAGCTTATACCAGTAAACTTAAAATAAAACAATGAAAAGAAAAATATATTGGCT
>ENA-OWND01000516-OWND01000516.1-metagenome-genome-assembly--contig:-NODE-516-length-27230-cov-12.990653_pt1 | contig 27230 bp, 20 predicted proteins | sample MGYA00245342_ERZ651119 | MGnify/ENA primary metagenome ERZ651119 (study PRJEB26857, sample SAMEA4031756) | metagenome | biome: human; feature: oral; material: saliva | place: Philippines | collected 2014... | reverse complement strand
TTAAGTCAAAAACCTGCACTAATTCTCCTTTAGAATTATATAAACCTGCATCGATACGAGCTGAACCTTTTGTCCCATACTTAACAATTCTGTAGTATTATTTTTTTATGTCAACACACATTCCTTTATCTTTCATTTATTTTTATAAGAAAATTAGAAGTCCTTTGTAAAATAAGGCTATCCTCTAAGGTATATTCCTGTTGTTTTATGGGGATTGTATCAGAAATCTCATGGAAGAAGAAATCATCACCATACACAAATGATAGAATATGTATTGTCCCATTTTTCTTAAAAAAATTATTGACATTCCCTGATAAACTTACGATTTCTCCAACGATATCTTTATCTGGTTGTCTAATAACAAGCCAGTGATAGAAATTTGTATCTAATCCAGTCGGGTTTTTAACCATAGATTTTATAAATACATATTTGTTGTCAAATGTAAAAAACCGCGGAGGGTATATCATATTGTCCAACCAATTACGTATTTTGGTATGTGCCTCTAAATCAGATATAATTTCTTTAGAGTTGACAGGTGTCAATACAGACTTTGTTTTATATGAGTAATTCTCCATAGATTCGATATTAGAAATCGAATCTTGGCTTGAATATATACTTTTTCTTGTGTTGGAATATTCTTTTACCTTATTGGAGCATGAATTACCAATAAGACAAAAGAATATTCCTATTATATAATATTTCATCTATTTTCTTTTATATGTTCCATCCCAGAAACCGCCGTATGCCGAACGGCACGTACGTTGGTGTGGGAGGTCGGTAAATGTGAAAGTAGGAGGTAGCTGCTTTTTATGACTAACATTTACCTCCTATCCGATATGAACTTCAATAGGAAGCCGTGTTACTTCAGCTTCTCCACCGTCAGCCCGCCAGGCTCTCCGGGCTGAATCTTAAACTCTGCGTCCACGAGCTTGCCGTCCGCGATGCGCACCCAGAAGGGATTGTCCACATCGTCGGTCACCATCTTGTAGGCACGTTCCGAGCCTGTGCCGGCAGCAAGGCCTGTGAACTTCATCACGCCCAGCGTTAAGTGAGCATCCTGCTCATAGGCGGCGATGAGCGATTCCACGCGCTTTACTTCTTCGGACTTCTTTCCGCCCGATGTCGTGCTTTTGGTGACTTTCATCTGCGCACGACTCTGATTGTAGGCGGTGTTGGTGTCGTCGATGAGTTTGTTGAGCTTCGTGATAAACGTGGTGAGTTCGGTGGCCGGTGCGGCGATGCTGAAAGCGAAGGCCACGGTGGTCATCTCATCGTATTCGTCGTTCATCTTTTCACGTACAGGCTTGGCTGCACCGAGGTCGGCAGCAAGCTGCGATGCGGAGCGGCTTTCGAGCAGCGAGGCATAGCGATCGACGGTCGTCTTCAACTGGTCCACAGCGGGCTGCAGGGCGAGTGTCGCTACATGCACCGCAAGCTCTGGCTTGGCAAGGTCGGTGAGCAGACCGCGTGCCTGCTGCACCTCCTGCCGCTGCGCCATCTGCTGGATGCCGGCGTATGGTTTGGTGGCATTGTAGAGCGTGGTGGCAGCAGCCTTCTGCGCGGCAACGGGGCTCTGCTTGGCACTGCGGATGGCCGAAAGAATGTAGGTTATCAGGTCGTCGGCTTCCTTGTCCAACGCCACAATATCAGCCGTCTCGTCCGAAATGCGGCTCTGCGCCACGATGTCGGTCAGCAATTTCAGATTGGCATCGAAAGCGGTCAGCGTTGCGGCATTGACATGCAACTTCTCGGCGGTGCCTTCGTGAATGAGGTTACTCACTTGCTGAGCAAAATAGGCATACTCAGCGTTGTTGAGCTTCTTCAAACTGATAGCATTGATTTTCTTCATAGTCATTCAAATTAAGGGTTAGAGATTGTTTTATCGTCACAAAATTAGTACAAATCCGCCAAACCGTCAAACATTTTTATCTATTTTTACCCAGAACCGCAAACCCAAAGGTGGAATTCCGTCCCCGACCACTCACGAAGTGCGCTACCCAGGGTGGAATTTCATTCCCGACCACTCACGGAATGCGCGACCCAAGGTGGAATTTCATTCCCGACCACTCACGGAGTGTGCGACCCAGGGTGGAATTCCATTCCCGACCACTCACGGAATGCGCGACCCAAGGTGGAATTTCATTCCCAACCGCTCACGGAATGTGCGACCCAGGGTGGAATTTCATTCCCGACCACCTACTAAATGGAATTTTGAGATTACACCTATTCGCCGGCACATAAAAAATGGAGGAATACAAACGTTTCCCCCATTAGCTATCATCAATATCCAGAAGAGAGCTGAAAATTTAATTGTAAAACCGGCAGCAATCAATCATGTAGTCTATCGGCTGATAGACAAACATTTATAACCCCTTCCTTTTTCATAAAAAACAAAAAAAGGCCAGTATATTTTTGGGCTGAAAGAGAATAATTATTACCTTTGCTGCACCAACTATTTATACTTAATTATCATGGCAAAAAAGATAACAGATAAAGTAACCTGGGTAGGAAAGATTGATTGGGAATTAATGCGATTTCATGGCGATGAGCTTTCTACGGAACATGGCTCAAGCTATAATGCCTTCCTTATTCGAGATAAGAAGACCGTGTTGATGGATACGGTGTGGCAACCCTATGATAAAGAGTTTGTGGCACGATTGAAGCGAGAAATTGATCTTAAGGAGATTGATTATATCGTGATGAATCACAATGAAATTGACCATAGCGGTGCGCTTCCTGAACTTTTGCGCGAGATTCCAGACACTCCAATTTATTGTACGAAGAAAGGTGAGGCCATTCTTCGTGGTCATTATCATCAAGATTGGAATTATGTGAATGTAAAGACGGGTGATACGCTTGATTTAGGTGAGTCAACCCTCACATTCATCGAAGCTCCGATGTTGCACTGGCCTGACACGATGATGAGCTATCTTTCAGGCGAAGAAATCTTGTTCTCAAATGATGTTTTCGGTCAGCATTTCGCAACAGAGTCTCTCTATAACGACCTTGTTAAGCAAGATGACTTAATGTGGGAGGCAGAGAAGTATTATGCAAATATCATCAACACTTATAGTCCGATGGCAAGCCGAAAGATGAAGGAACTTGTCGGTATGAATCTTTCAATCAAGATGATTTGCCCCAGCCACGGTGTGATGTGGAAGAATAACCCCATGCAGATTATTGAGAAGTATCAGGCATGGTGTGAAGCTTATCAGGAAAACCAAATTACAATAGTTTATGACACGATGTGGCAGTCTACGCGTAAGATGGCAGAGGCAATCACAGAGGGAATTCTGAGTGAGGACAGCAATGTGACAGTGAAACTTTATAATGTAGCAAAAGAAGATAAAAATGATATTCTCACAGAGATGTTCCAGTCTAAAGCTGTGCTTGTAGGTTCTCCAACCATCAATTATGGCTATTCTTATGCGATTGCGGGTATTCTTGAAATGGCTCGCGGTTTGAAATTTAAGAATAAGAAGGCTGCAGCTTTCGGTTCATACGGATGGAGTGGTGATGCACCAAAACTTATCAGTGAGCATTTGAAAGAAGGCGGTTTTGAACTTGTAGATGAGGGATTTAAGACCTTGTGGGTGCCAGATGAAGAGGCACTTGCAGCGTGTCGAGAATATGGAAAAGCTTTTGCTAAAGCAACAAAATAATTTAATTTATTAATTAACAAAGACGATTATGAAAAAGTATGTATGCGATGTTTGTGGGTATGTTTATGACCCAGCAGTAGGTGATCCTGATAGCGGTATAGCAGCAGGAACAGCATTTGAGGATATTCCAGATGATTGGGTTTGCCCAACATGTGGTGTAACTAAAGAAGATTTCAGTGTAGTTGAAGAGTAATTTCGACAACATAAGATTATAAAAAAGAGGCCTTGGAAATGACAAACTTCGTTTGAGTTTCCGAGGCCTCTTCTTTGTAGATGATTCAATAATATCAAGGAAGCAGCTTTTCGTGAGTTTATTTCCGCATAAAAGAAAAGAGATGCGCCATAGCTTTTGTTTGATGCATCTCTTTTGACATTGTCGGTTTATTTTAATGGAAATGTGAAGTGCTTCTTTTCCTTGTTTGTAAGTCCTACATAATCTACTTCCATTTTTCCGTTTGCAATGTGACAAAGCAGATAGGTGTTGTTGCTGTTTACAAGGTTGGGGAAGTTTATTACTTCATTAGGTTCCTGATAATCGAACCTGTGTAGATGACCTGAAAGCATAACCGAAACATTCATCTTATTGAGTTCTGGTGTCAAAGTCTCCTGCATGTGAAGAGGTCCATGCCAGTTTTTCAGCGTAGGCGGCATGTGAGAGAATACCACGATGGGATACTTTCCAATCTTCTTCTCTTCTTGCAGGCTGCGCAACCATCGTTCTTGTTCTTCACGATATTGATCACATTCAACGATGCCGCAATACTCAAGGTCAGCGTCGGGCTTGTCTTCTCCCGAGTCAATGAATAGAAAATCCACACCAGCTACATGTTGAAGCCGATAGTATTTACCATTGTTTGTGGGGAAATAGCGGTTGAGATAATCGGCAAACTCCCCACGGAGTTCATGATTCCCTCGATTAAAGAATAAGGGTACGTCGGTTGCAAACATGCTCACACATGTGTCCAAATATGCATCCATGATATGCTTTTGACTCCTTATGCGGTTCGACATATCACCGTTGAGTAGTACGAAATCAAGTTTCTTTAGATCTACATTCTTGCATAACTCCTTCATAAACTGCGGACGCTCATGAATATCATTCAATACCAAGAAAGTGATTTCGCGTGGCTTTGCAGGATAAGTCTTAAACTCATAAGGCTTCTTTTTCCAAACATCAGACCATGCTAATCCACCCAAAGTAACCCAATCGTCGTTGCACCAATCTTTCAATGCTTGTGTAACTACCCGATAACGATACTTAGAATCAGGCTTTAGGCCTCTTATTCGAACACAATGAACGCTATCAGTAAGTATTCTTCTGCCTGCTTCTGCGGCGTAATAGCGTTTGCGTGTCTTGCTATAAAAGTGATCGGTGGAGTCTGTTGCCATTTCCACGTAGGATATTCCAGGAACATCTGTCACCCAAACAATAGTGACTCCTGTGCTATCCATATCACAAATCCATGGTCCATGGGTTACTTTAATGCCTTTTGCACTTACACAAAACAACAGCATTAATCCAAGTAATAAGTGTTTCATTAGATTTTGCTTTATTCGTCTTATTCGTGATATTTTTATAATTGAGTTTATATTAATTATTAAATAAGTTGTACTATTAATTGTCTTTATTCCTCCGGATAAATTTCTTTTATGGAGGAGTTAAGAGGTATAGTACAACTTATTTTCTGAAGTTTTAATGTCCCAAACGTTCCTTTTGTAAGATGCGTTGTAGCTTAAATACCTCTTCAGGATGTTGAAGTGCTACATTGTCTTTCTCATATTTGTTTGAAGTCATATCGTAAAGTTGTGGAGTAGGGGAATTACCTGTTTCAATTTTAGGTCCCCATGTAATCATTTTCGGACCATCATGAGGCTCTATGTAGCGCCAATGTGGGGTGAGAACCGACAAAACATGCACGTTAGATTCGCCGATAACATAGTCGCGTCCTTTGTCGTCAGTACCTAAGAATGTAGGAAGATAGTTATGACTATCAGGTGCACTGCCCTTCGGAAGTTTTGCTCCAATCAATGACCCCAATGAAGAGAATAAATCAATTTGGCTTAGTAGTGCATTAGATTGTTTACCACGAGCTACTTTGTTGGGCCAACTTACGATGAGGGGAACAGCTGTTCCACCTTCAAAAGCACTGTATTTATTTCCTCTGAAAGGTCCGGCGGGCTTATGCCCATGAAGCATTTCCTCGGCTTGATCTTCATAACCATCGTCAACAACAGGCCCGTTATCACTTGTAAGAATAATAAGCGTGTTGTCTGCAATGCCAAGTTGAGACAAGGTCTTCATGATTTCGCCTACTGACCAATCGAATTGCACGATAGCATCCCCGCGTAGTCCCATATTACTCTTACCGCGGAAACGGGCATGAGGGAAGCGAGGAACATGTACATCATTGGTGGCAAAGTACATCATGAAAGGTTTATTGCGGTTTGCTTTTATAAAGTTTACGGCATGACTTACAATAGAGTCGGCAATATTTTCATCTTTCCATAGTGCTTTTCCGCCACCTTTCATGTATCCGATTCGCCCAATTCCGTTGACAATTGACATATCGTGCCCATGACTTGAGCGTTGATTGTAGAGCAGTTCTGGATTAGAACTTCCTGTCGGTTCACCCTCGAAGTTCTGCTTATAGCTGACAAAAATCGGATGTTCCGGGTCATAGTTGGCCACATTTCCGTTTTCAATAAACACACAAGGCACTCGGTCGGCAGTTGCAGCCATGATATAATAATAATCAAAGCCAATGTCTTGGAGTGCTGTTGGCAATGGAGCATTCCAGTCTTGTTCGCCTGCTTCACTCCCCAATCCTAAGTGCCATTTACCTATTGCGGCTGTAGTATAGCCACGACTTCTAAACATATCGGCCATTGTAAATTGCTCAGGATGGATAATCATGCTTGCATTTCCAGCTGCAATGTCTGTATCATTGCGTCGCCATGCATATTCGCCTGTGAGCAGAGAATAGCGTGAGGGAGTACTGGTTGCTGCGATTGCATGTCCATTTGTGAATTGGATGCCATTGCGTGCAAGGCGGTTTATATTCGGGGTTTCTACGCCTTTGGCTCCATAACACTGCAAATCTCCATAACCGAGGTCGTCAGCTAAGATGACAATCACATTAGGTAGTTTGTCTTTTTTGTTTTGCTCTGTTTTTTGTTTTGCAGTACTTTGCATTGGTAGTGTAGCAGCAGAACCAAGTAAAGCAAAGGTGAAAAGATTCTTTCTCATTGTTTATGTTTTAATTAGAGTTTTCTCTTAAGTTAGGATTTATGTTTTGTTCAGCTAATGGAATAGGCCAAGTATAGTCTTGAGGATTACGGAATTCTCTTTTCCCTACGTACCAGCGACAGTGTCCTGTGGGGTCAACCTCTTTTGTTGCTGTAGCATATTGTGTTGAATTTGGATAGGGCGCACCCCATATTTTGCCGTTTAAGACTTCGTGTGCAATGTGCCATCTCAACAAGTCCCAATAGCGTATGCCTTCATAAGCCAGTTCTATACGGCGTTCATGTCGTATGATTTCTCGGAGTCTATCAGGGTTTAGTTCATGTATTCCAGGCATGTGTACGTCGGCTCTGCCACGAACTTTATTGATAGTTTGATCCAAAAGTGCTTGGGTAATTGGTTGATTGCTCTCCAACATACATTCTAAATAGCTCAACAATACCTCGGCATAACGTATAATTGGAGTTACTGCACTATAGCTTGTGATATCTTCTATCGGGTTTTCATCAAAGTATTTTCTCCACATAAAACCAGTTTTTGAAGCTTCTGAAGAATAGTCTAAGCGTTGTTTCAGTGAAGCTTGATAATCTGGACTTGAACGATAGACAGTTCCTTTAAACATGCTTCCATTATAATAAATGGTATAATCTAAGCGTGGATCACGATTCTTACCTAAGTTATTGGGATCAAAGCGCGAATCGTCATAGCTGAAAGGAGTTCCATCTGTGAATTCATAAGCTTCGAAAAGTCCACCTGATGGATTTGAAGAACTCCATCCTCCATCTTTTGCAGACAATAGATGTTGTGGAAGTCCAGAGCCGAAATAGTTTGCCAAGTAGGCGATATAGAAAATGTTTTCTTTATTGTTTACTCCTGTATTCGGTAAAAACAAGGCACGATAATTAGGTGCAATGTCATTATCTCCTAAATCAATAATCTCACGATAAGCCTGTGCTCCTTCTTGCCATTGCTTCAAAAGCATGCATGTTCTACCCATGAAGGCTAAAGCTGCTTGCTTACATGCTCTGCCCGTTTCGCTTGAGGTAATATCTTTATAGCGTGGAAGATCATTAGCTGCAGCCTTGAATTCGTCAATGCACCACGATAGAATGACACTTTGTTTTTCCTTCTTTACTTGGTTAGCCTCTTCACCTGATAGCAAAGTTGTCACCAAAGGAACATCTTTAAAGTAGCTTGCTAAGTAGTGATATTGTGTTGCTCTAAGGAATCGAGCCTCTGCAATCATTCGTTTCTTTGAAGCATTGTCGGGCTGTTTCTGAATACCCTCAAGAAAGCGATTGCACATTTCGATACGCTTATATGCCGCATCCCAGTATAGTTTTATAAACCTATTGGCATTCTCTAACTTACCACTTGAAATTTGGAAATAGGCATTGTTCTCTCCTCTTCGGTCGAAACCATTGTCTGAAAGATGCTCCATGTAGAGCAAACCTGCATATGACCAGAAGTCTGAAGGAGTAAATTCCACACCATTAGTAATGGGACCTCGGTAGAGTGAAGTCAAGGAAAGCGGGGCATTCTTTGAATTGTTCCAGAATGTCTTTTCAGGCAAGTCTGTTAATGGAGAACGGTCCAAACTGCATGACATGAATAAGAATGAAGTCAGAACAGCAGTAGGGAGATAGTTCGATATTGATTTTATAAATAACTTTTTCATACTTAAAAACTTAACGTTAAACCTAAGGTATAAGTGGACATTACAGGATAATAGGTACCATTGTTTTTGGTGTTTTCTGGATCCCAACCTTTTTTATAATGATCGATTGAAATAGGATTGTCTAACGATAGATAGACGCGAGCGTTAGAGATGCCCCATTTCTTTGTCTGATTTTGTGGAATAGTGTAGCCCACTTGTATATTTCTGACCTTTACAAATGATGCATTCTGCACCCAGAAATCGGAAAGTTGGGTGTTAGGACTACCTGAACCTGATGTGACTTCCAATCGAGGATATCCCGGATATCGGTTGTTTTGTTGTACGTTCCAGTTCTCTTTCATCTGCCAACGTTGTATGTTGCCTTCTTGATTGAAAGCAAGACCGGCATAACTCGTCAACAAACCTTTCACCCCAGCAACACCTTGAATCAACATACTAAAGTCTATTCCTGAATATGCTAAGCCCAGATTGAGTCCGAATGTGTATTTAGGAATGCGTGAACCCAAGTAAACTTTATCTGCATTTGTCACCTTTTTGTCTCCCGTAACATCTACAAATCGAAGGTCACCCGCACGACTTCCTTTTGCTATGGCTGTCTGGTCATACCATGATGCAACTTCATTATCGTTCAAAAACACACCATCTGTCTTATAGCCATAGAACATATCCATTGGATATCCTATAAATAGGTCGCTACCATTACCTACCATTCCGTTGGTTTGTTGAACGTTTCCCATACCCAAGGTGAGTACTTTGTTCTTGATAATCGACAAGTTTCCATTCACATGATATTGGAGTTTCTTGTAATGGTTCTGATATCCTATCTCAAATTCCCAACCTTTATTCTCCAATTCTCCTGTGTTAACCTGAGACACTGCAAGTCCGAATATGGCCGAATAACTTGCTGCTGGCTTATAGAGGATATCCATTGTCTTACGATAGAAGTATGTTGCGTTGAACGTTAATGTATTCTTAAAGAATCCCGTTTCAATACCGAAATCGGTTGTTTTCGTACGTTCCCATTTCAATGTTGGGTCTACATAGGTTGTGACAGCGGCTCCTTGAGTATATACTCCGCCGAAAACATAGTTCTGTTTTGAACCTAACTTGTACACAGATTGATAAGGATAGTTTCCAATGTTGTTATTTCCAAGTACACCATGTGAGGCTCTCAGCTTTAAGTTTGAGAAGAAATGAAGTGAGGGAGCCGATTTCCAGAATGATTCTTCAGATACTCTCCATCCTACAGCTACCGAAGGGAAGAAGGCATATTTGTTGCCTGTGGGGAAACGAGAAGAGCCATCATAGCGTGCCGTTGTTTCAAAAAGATAGCGTTGATCATAATTATATACGATGCGTCCAAAAAGGGATTGCATGGCCCAATCATAGCCTCCACCTCCATTCAGCTGTCCATCTGCTCCACCAGCATCTAAATATGGGGTTTCATCTGATGGGAATTTATTGCGATAACCCGATAGATTGCGTGAGCGTTCATCCTCCCATGCGTAGCCGGCTAAAGCCATAATATCATGCTTCTTGATTTGGATGTTGTAGTTGGCCAATAGCTGGAATGTTTTATAAACAGTCGATGTCATCTGCTCTGTGAGTGAGGAAGGACCTGTTCCTCGGCCATCTCCTAAGGTCATGTTACAGCGATAATCATAATTGTTCGATGCTCCATAATGGTAACCGCCTACACATTTGAGTGTCAGACCCTTCAAAGGCGTGTATGCTAACTCTGCATTGGCTTTGAAACGATTGTCATCTGTACGATAGAATGAAGCACATTCAGCCCATGATATTGGTGTTCCTTGAAGTTTCGGACCTAAACCAAGACTTCCATCCGACATGTATGTAGGTGTTAATCCTGGGTAACGAACAGCCTGTTGGATAATAGAGGTTACACCTGAAAGGTCGAGTGCTCCAGGAGTTGAAGGCTCATGACGGTCAGCAACATTCCCACTTAGGCGAATGTTGAGTTTCAATCGTTTGGTGATTTCTGCGTTTAGATTCAGTCGACCTTGGTAGTTGTTATAGTAGTTATGCGGCACTAAACCATTTTGTCTCATATATCCCAATGAGGCCATATACTGCACTCGGCCATTTCCTCCACTGACATTGAGTTCATGTTTCGTTTGAAAGGCTGTGCCACCCAATAGTTTTTCCAAATAGTTTTCATCGGCATAATTGTCTGGATCGCTACCATCCTTAAACTTTTGTATCATCTCGTCAGTATAGGTGTTCTTTCCTATGGCCATATTATAATAGGTGGCATATTCATAGGAGTGAGCGAACTCAGGCAATGAGAAGGCTTTACTCAGCCCCATAGAACCATTATACGATACACGTGTGCGTCCGTCCTTACCTCCTTTTGTTGTCACAAGGATTACACCATTGGCTGCACGCGAACCATAGATAGCTGCAGACGAGGCATCTTTTAATACCGAGATATTCTCTATATCCGATGGGGTCAAATCACTCCAACTACCGGGAAGTCCGTCAATCAAGATTAAAGGTTCGGGGATTGCACCAAAAGAGCCAACACCACGCACGCGGATAGAGGCCTCATCTTTACCAGGATTACCACTTCTTTGGGTAATCGTTACTCCTGAAAGGTGGCCCGTAAGCATGTTTGAAACATTCGAAACACCACGTGATTCCAATTGTTTGCTGTTCACAGTAGATATAGATCCCACTACATCTACTTTCTTTTGAATGCCATAACCTACGACAACAACTTCATTTAAGTCTGAAATGTTGCTGTGAAGTGTAATTGTCATCGATGGCTTTGCACTCACAATACTGTTGGTATAGCCGATAAAAGACACTACCAGATGGCTACCTTCAGGCACATCAAGCACAAATTTCCCATCCAAATCAGTGATAGTACCATTCTTTGTGCCTTGTTGTATTACTGTTGCGCCAATAATTGATTCGCCTTGCTCGTCAACAACGGTTCCTTTTACTTTGATTGTTGATTGTTGAACGATGGCTTTGTCTGAATAATTGAGTTCTGCTTTTGACGTAAAGGGTAGTCCACCACATAGCGTCAAGGCAAGAATCAGACGATTGATACATAAGTTTGATGTCATAGTATAAGACTTTAGTGAATATTTTCATGGGGAGATTACACGAAAACAATTTGTTCTTCGTGTAGATTTTGGATTGTTTGGGTAGAGGACTTTCATCCGTTTTGTGTCGGTAATCATCTTCTTATCAGTAATGTTTCCATCGTAATGTCTATGGAAGAGTACAATGGAAAACAAAGCTTCAACAAATCTTCATGGTTATGTTTCTGTCAATTGGCAAACGAATGATAGTCATATAGATTTATTCATCCATTCAATCCACAAAGAAACTTCATTAAAGGTGCATCATGCTTTGATTCGTATTTCGTTCATGTTATTATCGGTTTCAAAAATATAAAATAAAAAATGATTCACCAAATAATTTTGTTCTATTTTTTGTATAGAGGCTTTTTTTCTTAATTTTCAAGTGAAAGTGAATGACAAACGATTGCACGATAAGCTTTAATTTATGGACGTTTCAAGTGTTTTTCTTCCTAAAAGTCTCTTTTCCTTCTTATCTATTGTTATTTAAAGCGGTGTGGTTCACCGATAAGATTGGTGAAATCTTATAAAACTTTTCTTTCTTATCGTCAAGAAAAGACATTCATTCCATTTTTTGATACAACTCTTCAGAAGTTTCATTATCTTTGCAGATATCAATCTAAACAATGCATTCAAACATGAAAAAAACATTTATTTCTATTGTGATGTTAATGGCTTGTGCGCTTGGAAATGCACAAGAAACCTATCATCCAACAGCTGAAAACCTCAAAGCACGTAAAGAGTTTCAAGACGAAAAGTTTGGAATCTTCTTGCATTGGGGCTTATATTCCATGATGGGAGTAGGCGAATGGGTGATGACAAACAAAGATATTCATTATAAAGAATATCCAAAGTTGGCCGAAACCTTTTATCCTTCGGCCTTTGATGCAGATGAATGGGTAAAGGAAATCAAGGCCTCTGGGGCAAAATATATCACGATTACCACACGTCATCATGATGGATTCTCACTATTTAAGACTGCAACAGGCAAGTATAATGTGGTAGATGGTACGCCATTTAAGCGTGATATCATCAAAGAACTTGCCGATGCATGCCATCGTCATGGGATAAAGCTTCACCTTTATTATTCACATTTGGATTGGGGAAGAGAGGATTATCCTCAGGGAAGAACAGGACTTGGTACGGGAAGGCCTAAGGAAAAGGCCAACTGGGCAAGTTATTATAACTTTATGAACACTCAACTCACTGAATTGCTCACACATTATGGTCCGGTGGGAGCAATCTGGTTTGATGGTTGGTGGGACCATGACAGCGACCCAAAGCCTTTTGATTGGGAACTGACTAAACAATATGCATTGATTCATAAGCTTCAACCTCAGTGTTTGATAGGCAATAATCATCATCAAACTCCATATCCGGGGGAAGATATTCAGATATTTGAACGTGATCTTCCTGGCGAGAATAAGGCAGGTCTTTCAGGGCAAAGCATAAGTAGATTACCGCTTGAATCTTGCCAAACTATTAATGACCATTGGGGCTATTCGATAACGGATAATAACTATAAGAGTCCGAAAGAGTTAATACAAATGCTGGTTAGGGCAGCTGGAAAGAATGCAAACTTGTTGCTTAATATAGGTCCTGAACCCGGTGGAGCACTTCCTTCGCTTGCACTCGACCGTCTGAAAGCCATTGGAAAGTGGTTGGATAAGTATGGAAATACTATCTATGGGACACGTGGGGGGATTGTAGCACCACATGATTGGGGGGTAAGTACACAACGAGACAATAAACTTTATATTCATATCTTAAATTGTCAAGATGCAAGTCTGTTTATTCCGCTTGGCAAACACCAAGTGAAGTTTGCCAAAGAATATGCTACAGGCAAGCAAATCAAATACATAAAAGGTCGTGAGGGAGTTACGCTTGATTTGGGAACAACACCTACCGATATTGATTATGTTGTTGAATTGACGCTTTAATAAGTTCTCGTTTCACATGGGGCTCTTTGGGATGGATTTTAAGCGATAAAGACCTTGTGTTGTAAGTGTAAACCACTTGTGAATCAATAAGTTTAGAGTCATCTTCTGAAATGGCCCATTTTATACCATTATCTCAGTCATTTTTCAATGTAAAGTGGCTGAGATAATGGTTTTATTTGCCTTGTTTTAGAAATAAAGAGCATCTTCTCCAGCGGTAGAGGAACAAAAGAAAGATTGGATTGAGCATGCAGGGTAGTGCACTTTGAGATTCTTAAAGTAGGGGAGGGACATTGAGATGAAAGAATGAGATGTTCTTTGTTGGCTGATTATCTTTATGCCTTGATTTTATAGTGGATAATCAGAAATAGTGTTCATATTCTCCTTTTAATTCGTTGTTTTTTCTGTTTTATTTGGTTCTATGCGTAAGAAGGACTATCTTTAGCCAACATCTTATAGATGAACTTAAAGATTGTAACGACTAACGGGAAATAGTTTATCGTAAAGTTTAATATACTCAACTAAGAAAATGATGATGAAAAGAAAGAAGAATTATCTTGAACCATGGTCCATTTTACAACCAATTGAATGGACTTCAAGCCTATTGGCAGGAACAGGTGGAGCTGGTAATGGAGGATTCGGAACCAGTGTTGTCCCCCGTACAGAAGAGGAAGAAGAGATAGATGGTGAAACTCATAATCCAAGTAATCCTTCACAACCTGGTTCATGACGAAATAGTTAGATGTGAAGAATCATTCTTCTGTAAGAAGAACGTTTAACAATAAAACAGAATAGGCCTTGTGGAGTTATTCCATAAGGCCTATTATGCTTTGTTTTCTTTAATTCTTAATTCATATGTCATGCTCCACAACAGAACAACACTATAAGCTGAGCCGTGAAGATGCGCAAGAACATACTCAATGGATATACGGTTGAATAGCCGATAGCTGGTGCTTCCCTTGTACAGATACTATTTGCATAGGCAAGTGCTGGTGGGTCTGTATATGAACCAGAAATCATTCCCATGATTGTAAAGTAGTTGAACTTATAATACAAGCGTGCGATTGTGCCCACAATAAGAATTGGAATGATTGTAATAAGGAAGCCAGTATAAACATATTTTAAGCCATCTCCTTGAACAACAGTCTCCCAGAAGCCTGCTCCTGCCTTGATTCCAACGGAGGCTAAGAACAACACAAGACCTATTTCACGAAGCATCATGTTGGCTGATGTGGTGGTATAGGTAACAAGTTTGAACCGATAACCAAAGCGTCCGATGAGGATAGCAATAATCAATGGGCCACCAGCAATACCAAGTTTGAGAGGTACTGGCATGCCTGGAATACTAAGAGGGATGCTTCCAAAGAGTATGCCGACTATGATTCCGATAAAGATAGTGCCAATGTTTGGTGCATCAAGACGTTTAGTGCTATTGCCCATCATCTCTGCTATGCGGTTAACATTATCCTCAGGACCTACAACCATGATGCGGTCACCTATCTGGAAATGATGGTTACGACTTGCAAAGAGGTCCATGCCTTGACGTGTGACACGTGTAATGTTTACGCCATAGACACTTGAGAAGTGCATTTTTCCTAAGGTCTTACCATTCATGGCCGGGTTGGTGACAACAATTCTTCGGCTGATGAGCGGTTGAGCTTCTGCTTCTGTGTGCCATGGCGTGTCGATTTCTGGCCCAATAAAAGCCTTGATAGCTTCGGCATCTCCTTCTGTACATACAATTAAAAGTTCATCTCCAAGGCTGAAGATGGTATTTCGGTTAGGGATAATCACCTCCCCACCATGAAGTAATCGTGTACAGATGACATCTCGATTCAGGAATTGAGAGATTTCCAACAAAGAGCGCCCAGCAATGTATGCATTGCTTACTTTCAAGTGCATTTGATGGGGTTTAGCTTTTGGATTCTCGTCTTCTTGTTCGGCAAGTTGTTTCTCTTCCTTTTCAAGCTTCACACGTGTGATATAACGAATTGCAATGGTTGCACCAATAATTCCCAATACACCAAGTGGGTAAGCACAAGCATATCCCGATGCAATTTCAGGTACGTTTCCGTGGGCAAAGACATTTGTCAGCGCCTCATTTGCGGCACCAAGTCCAGGGGTATTGGTTACGGCTCCATACAATGTTCCGACCATCATTGGGAGATTTTTGACATTTTGGGTGTCAAAGAATAGCCAATAACAGGCAAACATCACTCCGATATTGAGCAGAATCGTTACTGTGGCCAGTAGATTGAGTGACACTCCACCTTTCTTAAAACTTTCGAAGAAGCCCGGACCCACTTGCAAACCGATGCAGAATACAAACAATATCAGTCCAAAATCTTGAATAAAACTCAGGATGTTGGTTGGTGCAGTGAATCCAATGTGACCAGCAAGAATACCAGCAAAGAGCACGAAGGTCACACCGAGAGAAATACCTCCTACTTTCACTTTGCCTAATAGTACGCCTATGGAAATCACGATTGCATAGAGCATGGCTATGTGGGCCACAGAATCAGTAGTGGTAAAAAGATTGATTAACCAGTTCATAATTATTAGTGTAAATTCTTTGCAAAAGTAGTGAGTTTTTGGGGATTAACAAAATATATGTTATGTATTTTAAGGCTCAGCTGTCATATTCTTAAAAAGAATGGGTGCTTTTTGGGATTGCTAATAATTTTTATTATCTTTGCGGGCATTAAAAAGTTACGTAACAATAATTAGATTTTTATAGAATATGGCTAAAAAATTTGCCGAACATGATGGTCTTCATCTGACAAGAACAAATCAGGAAGTATTGGCTGAGTGGGAGAAGAATGATATTTTCCATAAAACAATCGACGAGCGTGAGGGTTGTCCACAATTTATATTTTTTGAAGGTCCTCCTTCAGCGAATGGGCATCCTGGAATTCATCACGTTTTAGCGCGTGCCATCAAAGACACCTTCAATCGCTATAAGACAATGAAGGGGTATCAGGTTCACCGCAAGGCGGGCTGGGATACACACGGACTTCCTGTTGAGCTTGGAGTGGAAAAAGAACTTGGAATCACAAAGAAAGATATTGATAATAAAGCTTCTGAAAAGTATATCTCAACCGAGGATTATAATAAGAAATGTCGTGAGAATGTGATGAAGTTCACGGCTGAATGGCGTGAGCTTACGGAAAAGATGGGGTATTTTGTAGACCTTGATCATCCTTATATCACGTATGACAATAAATACATTGAAACCCTTTGGTGGCTATTAAAGCAGCTTTATAATAAAGGTTTGCTTTATAAAGGTTATACAATTCAGCCTTATTCACCTGGAGCTGGTACTGGCTTATCAAGTCATGAGTTGAACCAGCCGGGCTGTTATCGTGATGTGAAAGATACCACCGTCACAGCCCAATTCCTTATTAAAGACCCTAAGGCAGAATGGACAAAGCATGGCAAGCCCTATTTCATTGCATGGACCACGACACCATGGACTTTGCCTTCTAACGTGGCACTTTGTGTAGGTCCAAAGATAGACTATGTAGCCATCGAAACTTATAATCTCTATGATGGTCAGCCCCTGACGCTAATCATGGCAGAGAGTCGAATCAGCGCTTATCTCAATCCTGAGCAGGAAGTAAAAGAGGGTGAGCTTGGCGCTTTTGATAAAGAAAAGAAACAATGTTCTTGGCGTATTGTAGACCGAATGAAAGGTGTGGACTTAGAAGGACTTCATTATGGCCAGCTCATGCCTTGGGTGAAGCCTTGTGAGAAGGTGGATGACTTCTCACCAGCGTTTGTGAAAGACTATGCCGAGGCACATGCCGACAAGGTGTTTGCAAGCGAAGATGGTCGTGACAAGTTTGTTGAAATGGATAGCGAAGCTTTCCGGGTTATCTTGGGTGACTATGTTACTACCGAAGATGGTACGGGTATCGTTCACATTGCCCCAACCTTTGGTGCTGACGATGCTAAAGTGGCTAAAGACGCTAACATACCAGCCCTTTATCTGATTAACCAGCAGGGAGAGACACGCCCAATGGTTGATTTACAAGGTAAATATTATGCATTGGAAGACCTTGACAAGAACTTTATAAAGGCTTGTGTAAATAAAGAGGCTTACGGACATCATGCGGGTGACTATGTGAAAAACTCATACGACCCTAAATATAATCCTAATGGAGTTTGGGACAAGAAAGCCAGTGAGAAAGATGAAGATTTGAATATCGTCATCTGCATGGAAATGAAGCAGGAGGGCACGGCTTTCAAGATTGAAAAGCATGTGCACAACTATCCACATTGCTGGCGCACAGACAAACCCATTCTATATTATCCGCTCGATAGCTGGTTTATCAAAGACACGGCAAAGAAAGAGCGTATGGTGGAACTCAATAAAACCATTCGCTGGCAACCTGAAAGCACAGGAACAGGGCGTTTCGGCAATTGGTTGGAGAATCTGAATGACTGGAACCTCTCACGTTCACGTTTCTGGGGAACTCCTCTTCCTATCTGGCGAGACGATAAACGCAATGAGAAGTGCATAGGAAGCATAGAAGAACTCTATGCAGAGGTAGAAAAGAGTGTGGCCGCAGGAGTCATGAAGAGCAATCCTCTGAAAGACAATGGCTTTGTTCCAGGAGACTATTCAAAAGAAAATTATGATAAGGTAGACTTGCATCGTCCATACGTAGATGATATCGTGCTGGTGAACGAGGCTGGCGAACCCATGAAGCGTGAGAGCGATTTGATTGACGTTTGGTTTGACTCGGGCTCAATGCCTTATGCTCAACAGCACTATCCGTTTGAAGGCGAACTTGCCCCTGAAGCACTGAAAGCAACAGGCAAGAGCGAAGACGAATATCGTCGAGAGCTTGTCACCTCTACCTATGAGGGCACACCTGTACCCCCAGCTTACTATCCTGCCGACTTCATCAATGAGGGCGTAGACCAAACACGCGGTTGGTTCTTCACCCTGCATGCCATTTCAACAATGGTGTTTGATCATGTGGCCTTCAAGAATGTCATCTCTACAGGCCTTGTGCTTGATGCCAAAGGAAACAAGATGAGCAAGCATGTGGGCAATGTGACCAATCCATTTGAAATGATTGACAAGTATGGAGCCGACCCTGTACGCTTCTATATGATGACTAACTCCGAGCCTTGGGACAATTTGAAGTTCGACCCGAATGGAGTAGACGAGACACGCCGTAAATTGTTCGGAACATTATATAATACATATAGTTTCTTTGCCCTCTATGCTAATGTCGATGGCTTTGACCCTGAGGCTAAGCAGGTGGCTCTTGAAAACCGCCCAGAGATTGACCGTTGGATAATTTCCAAAGTCAACTCTCTGATAAAGGGTGTTGAGCACGAATTAGAAAACTTCGACCCCACACGTGCTGGCCGATTGATAGATGCCTTTGTGAACGACGATTTGAGTAACTGGTATGTGCGTCTGAATCGTAAACGTTTCTGGGGTACAGAGATGAGCCAAGACAAGCTTTCGGCTTATCAGACACTTTATACCTGCCTCATGACTGTGGCTAAATTGATGGCTCCATTTGCTCCATTCTATGCCGACGAACTCTATCACGACTTGGGAGGCAAGTTAGAGAGCGTGCATCTCGACCATTTCCCTGTAGCTGATGAGCAGGCAATAGATGCCGACCTCGAAATTCGAATGGGTATGGCACAGAAGATAACCTCAATGACGCTTGCCTTACGCCGAAAGGTAAACATCAAGGTGCGTCAGCCACTGGCTCAGATAATGATTCCTGCCATTGATGCTGAACAGAAACAACACATAGAGGCCGTGGCCGACCTTATCAAGAATGAGGTTAATGTGAAGGAACTCGTGTTTGTAGAAGGCCAGGGCATGCTTGTGAAGAAAATCAAGTGCAATTTCCGAGTCATGGGCAAGAAGTTTGGCAAACTCATGAAGGCTGTAGCTGCCCACATGGATGCACTCAACCAAGACGAGATAGCCTTGCTCGAAACCTCGGGAAGCATCAGCTTTGAGGTAGAGGGCCAGGCGGTGACCGTAGAGGCATCTGATGTAGACATTATCAGCGAGGATATTCCTGGTTGGTTGGTGAGCAATGAGGGCAATCTGACGGTGGCACTCGAGGTAGAGTTGACCGAAGAGTTGAAACGCGAAGGTATGGCACGCGAACTGATTAATCGCATTCAGAATCTGCGTAAGGAAACAGGACTTGAGATTACCGATCGCATCCTTGTAACCGTGGCTCCGAATGTGCAAACCGACGCTGCCATAGAGTCGTTTGGCGAGATGATTAAGAGTCAGGTGCTGGCCAACGACATCAAGATAGCCGACAATCAGGGGGCAGAGGTTGAATTTGATGACTTCAAACTCAATATCCTTGTAGAGAAAAACTAATAAAGAGCTTATCGGTGGCCATGGGAGTAACTTCCTATAGCCACCAACTCTTTCCTTTATAATAATTAAAAATTTAATAACCAATGGACAAGAAAGCACGTTACTCAGATGAGGAATTGGAAGAGTTCCGTTCTATCATTAATGACAAATTGAAAGTTGCTCGTACGGAATACACAGCACTGATGAATCAGTTGATGAACAAAGACGGCAATGGCATTGACGACACTTCACCCACCTATAACAAGGTGCTCGATGAGGGAAGTGCCAACCAAAGCAAAGAAGAAATGATTCAAATGTCACAACGTCAGCAAAAATTCATTAGAGCTTTAGAGGGCGCTTTGCTCAGAATCGAAAACAAAACCTATGGAATTGACCGCATAACAGGCGAATTGATTCCTAAGGAACGCCTCCGTATCGTGCCTCATGCCACCTTGAGCGTGGCATCGAAGAACGCAAGAAAGAAATGAAAACAAACAAAATCTTATCCGATGGTGTCCTGGCCTTTATCTTGATAACTGCCATTCTTCTCATAGATCAGGTTATTAAGATTGAGGTCAAGACCCATTTCAGTCTTGGTGAGTCTGTTCACATCACCGATTGGTTCTACATCAGCTTTGTCGAAAACAATGGTATGGCCTATGGCATGACCTTCTTCAATAAACTGGTGCTCAGTCTTTTCCGTCTTGTAGCCATCACCGCTATCGGATGGTATATTCGGCAGGTGCTCAAGCAAAAACACACCACGGGATACATCGTCGTGTTGTCGATGATTCTTGCCGGTGCAGTGGGAAACATCCTCGATTCCATGTTCTATGGACTCATCTTCAATGCCTCTACACCTTTCAGTGTGGCCGGCTTTGTGCCCTTTGGAACAGGGTATGCCCCCTTCTTGCAAGGCAAGGTGGTCGACATGTTCTATTTTCCCATGATTGTAACCACCTATCCTTCGTGGGTTCCCTTCAAGGGAGGAGAAGAATTCATCTTCTTCTCACCCGTGTTCAACTTTGCAGATGCATGTATCTCCGTAGGCATAGTGTTGTTTTTCCTGTTCTATCGCCAGGAGATGGAACAGCTCTCAGATACCATTAAACGAGCATTGAAGAGAAAATGAAAATGCACACGATACACAAGTTGTTCACAAGTTTGGTGCTTGGATGTCTCGTGATGTTCATGGTGGGATGCCGTCCTAATGTTCCCTCCGAGTATATACAGCCATCTGAACTGGAAGACATGCTCTATGATTGGCACTTGGCCGACGCTATGGCTGGCACTTCGGGCAATGACTCACTCAACATCATCAAATATCATGCGGCTGTACTTGAGAAATATGGCTATACCCAAGCCCAATTTGATTCGTCTCTGGTCTACTACATGCGTCACACCGAGCGTTTGAAAACCATTTACGAGCACCTCGCCAAGCGGTTTAACGATGAAGCCTCGGCACTTGGAGGCGCCGCCGGAGACGCTTTTGCCAATGTAGGACTCAAAGGCGACACGGCAAATGTGTGGCATGGCCAAACCTCAATGGTGCTCGCCCCACAAAAGCCCTTCAACCTCTATAGTTTCAGCCTCAAAACCGACTCGTCTTTCCATAAGGGAGACCAGCTCATGCTCGACTTTAACACCGATTTCATCTATCAAGATGGCATGCGTGATGGTGTGGCAATGCTTTCGGTCACATTCAACAACGATAGCATAGCCTCACAAACCATTCACATCTCATCTGCAGGCCACAACACCCTCACTATCTATGATGACAATCGGTTAGGTATCAAAGCTGTCAATGGTTTCTTCCTGCTCAACCGAAGTCAGAGCCCGGGAGAAAACACCACAACACTCAAACTGATGATTATCAGTGCAGTCAAACTCTTCCGCATGCACACCACTAAGGAGAAGCCCGCCGAGAAGATGAAAACGGATAGCCTCGCGCGTGATTCTAACCACCAGAGTCAGACACCGCCTCCTCCTGCCGACGCCATGATACCCGAGCGCCAGCCCAGCACAAGATAGCTATGCCAAACCATAACGTGCGCCGACTGGCTTTTCATGAAGTCGTCTTCGACGATGGCCACACGTTGCATCATGCCGTTGTCGAAGTCTGTGGCAATGAGGTGTTGAACAGTTATACGTTCAATGGTGAGCCTGCCATGACTGAATGGATAGGAGGAAAAGCCTTTGTCGAAAAAGGAAAAATAAGGATACATTCCTCATTTTCTCATTAACATATCGGGCTTAATGTAATATGTAATATGTAATATGTAATTTTTTGAATGTTAGATTATCTTAATATATCAGTATGAACATCAATAAAACTCTTTTTCTGCTTTTGGGCCTCATGCTTTATGCAGTCTCTTCAGAGGCTTGCACCAACTTCATTGTAGGCAAGAAGGCAAGTGTCAACGGGAGTGTCATCTGCACGTATAATGCCGATAGCTATGGCATGTTCCTTGGCTTAGCCCACTATCCCGCAGGCCGTCATGCAAAAGGGCAAATGCGCCCCGTTTATAATTGGGAGACCCACGAATTGCGAGGAGAAATTCCCGAAGCCCCAGTGACCTACAACGTCATCGGAAACATCAATGAATATCAAGTAACCATTGGCGAAACCACATATGGTGGGCACGAAGAGATGGTCGACTCCACAGGCATACTCGACTATGGCAGTCTCATCTATATTGCCCTGCAACGCTCACGCACAGCCCGAGAAGCTATCCGCGTGATGACCAACCTGGTAGAAACCTATGGATATAACAGCGAGGGCGAAACCTTTACCATTTGCGACCCTAACGAAGCATGGATAATGGAGATGATGGGATGTGGACCAGCAAGCAAAAAAGTGGTGTGGGTGGCACAACGCATCCCCGACAATGCTATCTGCGCACACGCCAACCAAAGCCGTATCGGACGCTTCAATATGAACGACAAAAAAAATGTGCTCTACAGTAAAAACGTAGTGTCGTTCGCACGAAGCAAAGGATGGTTCAAAGGAGCTGACAACGAATTTAACTGGAAAATGACCTATGCACGCCCCGACTTCTCAGGCCGACGCTTCTGTGATGCACGCGTGTGGGCCTTCTTCAACCACTTCGCTGACAACTTCTCGCGCTATCTCCCATGGGCCGAAGGCGTTGATCCCAATGCCGAAGACATGCCACTCTGGATAGTGCCCAACCACAAACTCAGTGTGCAAGATGTGCAAGCAGCCATGCGCGACCATTATGAAGGTACACCTTTGGCCATGGATTCACTCAATATTGGCGGAGGTATCTACCAAATGCCTTATCGACCCTCACCACTCACCTTTAAGGTCGATGGCAAAACCTATTTCAGTGAACGACCCGTGAGCACACAACAAACAGCCTTCTCCTTTGTCAGCGAAATGCGCTCATGGCTTCCACGCGAAATCGGTGGCGTGTTGTGGTTTGGAAACGACGATAGCAACATGATTGTCTATACCCCAATCTATTGTGGCAACACCCTCATCCCCGAATGCTATAACACCCCAGGAGCTGATGCCGTTACCTTCTCAATGAAAAACGCCTTCTGGGTATGCAACTGGGTCAGCAACATGGTATACCCACGCTATAGCATGATGTTCCCCGAACTCAAAGCGGTGCGCGATAGCCTCGAACAAAATTATTTCAAACAACAAGCCGAGGTTGAACAAAAGGCCTGCGCCCTCTATGCTTCAGACAAGCCAGCTGCACTCAAACAACTCAATGACTACAGCAATCAACAAGCACAGCACATGCTCAAACGATGGACACAACTCGCCTTCCATCTCATCGTGAAATATAACGACATGGCCATAAAACCCACCGATGCACAGGGACAATTCGTGCGCACAAAAACAGGAATCGGGGCCACCGTCTCACGCCCTGGCTTCCCCAATGCCTTTGCACGAAAATTAGTGAAAGAACTCACGCCTGAACCATAACACACCCCAAACAAAAACCTCTCCATGTCCTCTTTTTGAGGAGTAGGAGAGGCAAAATAAGAAAACGCTCTACCAAACTCTACGCATTGAGGGTGTGTCAATTTAGACACACCCTCTATAGCGCCACGCAAAAATAATTGCGCTTTCACTTTTGTTTTCACAATAAAAATCTTATATTTGCATCGTATTTGTTTTATAACAAACGCGAAAGGTTATGAACATAGTTTTAGAAATCAATCACAAGCAAGTAACGACATCGGAACTCATGAAGCAAAGACCAACCTTACGAACAGGTCTTCTTTCGTCAATTGGATTGACGTCTGTAAGGCGATTCGAACGCTATTTGCAAGGGAGCGACAGAGAGGACTTCCAGCGTGATGCAAAGGTTATTGCCAGAGATATGAACATCGCTATGAAACACATCACAAATGGAAGAAAGAAGTAAAAAAGATAACTGATTTTCTCTTCAAGATAATGATATAACATAAGAGGGTGTGTCTATTTAGGCACACCCTCAATGCGTAGAGAGTTTAGTAGAGCGTTTTCTTAATTTGCCTCTCCTTCTCCTCAAAAGAGGACATGGGAGAGGTGACGTAAGAGTAGGAGAGGTGTTTTGTTTTCTCCCTTATCATAGGGTTTTTTAATATTTCTTTTCAGATTATTTTGCTATTTCAGAACTTTGTTATACCTTTGCCGCCATGAAAAGATTAGCAATATCATATCAAGGCAATGATAGTATGCAAGGAAATTTGAATTTCTTTGCAACTTTTTGCACCAATAATTTGGTAGTTCCAAATAATTTGCTACTCTCTCTCTCTCTCTCTCTCTCATAGGCGCCACGCCAATAACTACACTTTAAAATTTTTCTTCCTACGCGCGCGAGGCATGCCGCGTAACCCCGATTAACAAAGGGCTCAAGTGAGTTCCCTTTGTTCAATAACTCGTGCCTTTTTGCGAACCAACAAAGGGCAAAATAAGCTCAATTTATTCGTTACGCCTCATTAAACAAAATAAAAATGAAAAAGAAAAAAAGAAACCAACACAAGTATCAAAAACCAGAATGTACAATCTACAAATTAGCTTTAGAAGCCTTTGTTTGTACTTCGGTTTATCCTGATGCGCCACGAACCACAGAATCCGACTGGGAAGATGGTGGAGAGGTTGACGGTGGCACCATTGAATTCTAAAAACAATCAAGAAACAACAATTCAAAAAAAGACAACAATGAAAATCAATCGTTTTAAGGTAACATTCATATTGCTATCCACGTTTGCCAGTGTGGCTCTTTCAGGATGTAGCAATGAGGATAACATAGAAAGCCAGCCACAGGAGGGAATGGCAAAGATTTCTTTCAAAATCAACGAAAAAGATTATGAGGCTGGCGAAGATGTTGCCGGCACACGTGCGGCAGCACCGACTAAACCCGAACTGCAAGACTTGGGCAATGGCTGGATGGCAGAAGTAAGTCTTGAGCCCGACACCACCCATGCGAAAGAAGCTAAAGCGGCTGAAGCCAAGACGCGTGCCATCTATGGCTCTGCCCACTACACCATTCAGGCTTACCAAGGTGGGGTGAAGAAGGGCGAACTCAAAGGCACCTTCCAAGGCTCAACCTTCACCCCTGATGCAGGCACAGCAGAATCAATTTTCTTGCCTCATGGCACCTACGATTTCGTTTGCTTCAACGACAAGGTTTCTGCCAACGGCACGCAGTTTACAGTGAACCGCGCTGATGCTGGCACTGCACGCTTCACCGTGCAACGCGGCGTGGTTATCAATCAAGACCCAAAACAATATGTGGCTTTTGAGATGAAACATGCAGGGGCATCGGTAAATGTAGATCTTCGCTTTGTAAACTGCAATATTAAAGGGGTTTATACAACTATTGTATACATGGGCATGACTCAAAACGCTATGTATGAACCAAAAGAACCTGCAGAAAAACTTAAATACAAGGTAGAGACAGCTGCTAACAAGATTCCAGAAACAATGATATATGATTTTGCAACAGATAGTTATACTTATCCTACAACGGGGCAAATATCTCGTTCACTGGCAGTTCAAGGTATACAAGGAGGATATGCATCTATCGGAAGCGAAACTTATATTCCCGCCGACAATAATTATTGGGATTATTGGCTTCCAACCACAGATTGCGCTAATCTTAACCTTACTTTTACATTTGGTGAGCTTTATGGACGCAGTTTAGTGGGCAAGACAATCACCGTGCCTACCCACAAGCAAGTGGAAGCCAACAAGAAGTATCGTGTTGTTATAAATGTGTTAATGGGCTACATGTATCTGTTTAGTGACGGCACAACAGGTCCGCTTGCAAAAAATCCAGGAAAAACGCCTGTTGGTGTTGTCGTAGAACCCTATCGACGCATTGCAGTAGCTCTTCATGATGCTCAACCTACTTACTATGGTAGTAACAAATGGTCTATTTCTACAAATTCTGATGGAAGATCAGCGACAAGCTATAAAGATTTATTTGATTATTTTAGTAACAACAGAGGACTAGTTACTCCTTCCTATCCATATTCAAATTATCCTGCAACTGAACTTGCTCAAAATTATTATCAAACGGCTGGATATGGAGTTAGCGGGGGGGCTTATGGTTATTGGTATGTTCCTTCATTGGAAGATTTTCTTCTCATGGGGGTAAGTTTAGGAAAGCTTCCTAATCATACTCCCGGAACCAGACACTTTCCTAATGACTTTTCTTATCTAATTCCGACCTATGCGCCAGCAACAGGGTTCGGAGCAAGTGTTGTTTTCCCATCAATGGATATGACGCGCTTTAATAAAGCCTTCACAGATGTTGGTGGCACTGCTCCAAGTGGTAGTTATTGGACAAGCAACGAATGTCAAGATGGGGGAAATTACATGCAAGGTACAATGTTTATTGGTGCTGGCTATAGCTTTCAGTTGACTTCTAAAACAAATACAGCTCAAGTACGACCTTTCATCAGGTATTAATCAGAGTATGTTTAGAAGTTAAAGACGAGATTCTGAACATTCTCGTCTGACCACAGCAAAAACGCTTAATCCAGTCCTCCTTCCTCCTCTGCTTAGTTGGAGGAGAAAGGGGGAAAGGCCAAAAATTGATTTTTCAAGCTGCTGCACACTGCAGAAAGACCAAAAATTAATTTTTCAAGCTGCTGCACACTGCAGAAAGACCAAAAAGAAGTTTTTCACGCTTCTGCACACTGCAGAAAGACCAAAAAGAAGTTTTTCGCGCTCCTGAACATTTCAGAAAGGCCAAAATGAAATTTTTCACGCTTCT
>ENA-OWND01000514-OWND01000514.1-metagenome-genome-assembly--contig:-NODE-514-length-27338-cov-6.375289_pt1 | contig 27338 bp, 32 predicted proteins | sample MGYA00245342_ERZ651119 | MGnify/ENA primary metagenome ERZ651119 (study PRJEB26857, sample SAMEA4031756) | metagenome | biome: human; feature: oral; material: saliva | place: Philippines | collected 2014... | reverse complement strand
TAGTGGAACCATTAGTCAATGGTTGAAAGCCTTTCGGAAAAACGGTATAAATGGGCTCTACCCTAAACCCAAAAGATAGCACACTAAAAGCCCGAATTCGTGATATTAAGCAGGCAGAGCCTAATTATGGCTATCGGCGAGTCAGTGCGAAGCTCGTTGGGCTAAACCATAAGAGCGTACAACGCTTGATTCAAGAAATGGGTTTACAAGTTCGCACGAAGAAACAGGGTAAATATCGTTCATATAAAGGTGAACAAGGCAAAATTGCACCGAACCTGTTACAACGGGATTTTAGTGCGAGTAAACCGAATGAGAAGTGGTTGACCGATATTACCGAATTTAGCGTGAAAGACGAAAAGAGCTATTTTTCCCCAATTTTAGATTGCTTTAATAATGAACTGATTGCTTATGGATTAAGTCGCTGCCCAAATGGCATGTTAGTACAAGAGATGCTGTTACAAGCGGTGGAAAAATTGCCGAGAAATGCGAATTTAATATTACATTCAGACCAAAGAATCCATTATCAAATGCCGAGCTATCAACGCCTATTAGCGAAAAATAGGATTTCTCAAAGTATGTCTTGAAAAGGTTATCAATGATTATGTCCGGTACTATAATGAAGAACGACTCCAATTAAAATTAAAAGGACTGAGTCCGATACAATATCGAAAGCAGTCCTTTAAATAAAGGTCTAACTTTTGGGGGTTAGATCATTATTGACTTATATAGTTTGTACTTTTATGATACTTAATGAGTTTAAAAAATGGAGGCGTGTACCGTATTCAAATAGAACAGATAACTAATTGATTTATAATACTTTTTCAATCTGTAAAATTTAACCACATACTTTACCACATACTATTCAATATGATTAACTTACCTATATAAGGTTGAGCATATTAAATTGCTCAACCTCTTCTTTATTTACCTCTCATTTTTTAACCACTCATATTTATTCACTTTTCTATTTAACCTTTACACCCACAATCCTCACTATTTTCTGCCGTTGGACACCCCAAATCATTAAACCCCGATTGAGTAAATTCCCATTTTACGCACGAGCCTGCTGGGAATGTTTTTGCCGTTGTGCCGTCTTTGGCTCGTTCGATTTTGACTTGTGTACCAAAAGCATAGGCTTTGACAATTTCTGCTCCTGTGCCGTCGTTGATGACCAAGTAAGTGTGATTTTCCCCCAGCTTTTCTGCTAAGGCACGTGCTTCCGTGATAGGCAGTAAGCCGTCGGTTGCGTTAAGTTTTTCGGTTAGGCTTGTACTAAAGCCGTTTAAAAATTGATATTTCATTTAGCACCCCAAACATTCTGAAGAAGTAAAATAGCCGTTTTCACTGCTGCCCATATTGCATTTACAACCAAGATGTAATGGCACGCAGAAAGGTTTGCAACCCTCAATGCGGATAATGCCTTGATAACGTCCTGATCGTGAGTTGTATAGTGCATCGTCCCACATAAAAGTAACCGTATCCGCCGTGATTTCTAGGGCTGGATACACAATCGTTTGATTGCCACCCACGCGGGTAATCTCAATGGCTGCTTGTGTTGCATTACTGCAGTTGTCTATTTGAAAAGTGGTCTTTGCCACAGTTTTGTTGATATGTATTGGTCGCATTGTTGCTCCTTATTTTTTGTTGTATTACGTCCACAAATTATTCGCAAAGGCTGGTATCATTCCAGAAGTTAATGCTCCGAAACCTGCCATATTCATTGTGCCAAGATGACCGCCAATGTTGGATAAACCTGCCACCGATTGCGACCAGCCTTCATACGGGTTGATGGAACTTGCCGCTGCTGCCGCTTGTTGAGCGGTGCGAAGTGAATTAAGGCTGTCTGCAATACGCCCTTGAAACATACTATTCCATTTGTACATTTCCTCACGGTATTGACTTTCACGTTGATGTTTACGTTCTTCTTCAAAGCGAATTGCAGAATTCGTGGCTAAAACGACCGCTTTTGCTTCTGCTACTTGCAGTTGGCGTAAGGCGGTGCGTGTTGCACCCACGCAATGAATACGGCTCTCACGCTGCACTTTATCTCTGGCACGGGAAAATTCGCTTCTTGCGGTCGCAATAGCACGATCTTTTGCGGTTTCATAATCCACCTGATAGCCACGCTTTTCACGTTCTGACGCTTCATTTAACATTCGCAATTCAATTGGGCGAGAATTGTCGTACCAATGATTGAAAAACTTATCCGACTTATCTTTTTGGTTGCCCCAGATTTCATCAAAACGATTCTGTGCTTGTTTGGCGACATCGTGCTGCTTATCTGCAAAGTAGAAACTGGCTGCTTGTTGAATCAGGGCGATAATCATATTATTCCGTGCATTAACTTTCACCGCACTGTAATACTTACAAGCATATTCTGCCATTGCCGCCGCTCTTGCCGCTGCACTGGCATCGGTTAATTTATTGCTTGATTGTGCTTTTTCGAGGGCCGCTTTTAGATTTTCCTGAACACCTTTACAAGCATCATCATCTTTCTCAAATGCACCTGTGCCATATAAAATAGCCGCCCCTGCCGCAATCGTGCCTGCGGCCGCAAGTACTCCCTCTGACATCGTTAAACCTCATTAAAATGATGTAAATAAAGATAATCCGTTTTCTCTTTGTATTCCAAAAACTGATGTATCAACTCTTTCACAAACTCATCACGCAAGGGCGTGAGTTGTTGTGGCGTGTATTTTTTGTATTCCTGATAAAGCAGCTCCTTGTTAGTCTCTTTATCTGATTCGTCCCGTAGCTTTTCAATCACGGGCTTAAATTGATTTGCCATAGCCCTCCTTGCAAATTTTGGGTATAAAAAACCGCTTGTAACTTTCGCTACAAGCGGTCGGTTTTTATTTATAAATTGCTTAATCGCTCACTGGCTTTTTTTGCTGCGACAACCTGTTGGTGGGCTTGCATCTTGCTCACATCATCATTCAGAAAATAACAACACAACACCCGTTTATCTTTTAGCATCTGCATTTCTCTCGCAAGTGTTTTTGCTAATTTAGAATCCATACTACGTAATTGTTCAATAAGATATTGATGCTCTCCCATATTTTCTCGTTGAACATTACCATCAGCATAATTTTCCTCAATATAGGCTTTCACTAAATGATACAGATAATAATAAGAATGTTTAATACAATCTCGCCATTCTATTTCTGTGTCTTGCTGTGCGAGATATTCAGCTCTTGCCAATAGAGTTTCGGGTACAATCATTCTGAAGCCTCACAACAAATAAATAGATTACCTAAATTGAGTTGATGTTCTTCTTCAAAATCAGTAATGAAATCTGCTAAAGCCTGATTGCAATCCACCACGTTTTGAACGTCTGAGTCGTCAAAGCACTTCACGATGTATCGGGAATAGCGTCGTTCTTCAATCTGACTTTCTTCAGTGAGATAAATAAATCGATGAGGAATATAACGAGAAATAATCTCTGACACGCCCTCCCCAAACTTCAACATTATCTCAGTATTATTTTGGAAGAATGATACCAATATATTTTTTTCTGGAAAAGACTCTTCCGTTTTCTTCATTTTATTTAACAAATAAACGATTTTTTCACATTCTTTATAAGCATAAAAATTAGAAAATGGTGTTTTCAATAATTCCAATAATCCAAGATTATTTTCACCCAACTCAAGTGTTTTTCTAAACATTTCTAAGGCGTGACGAGGTTGTCCTAATATGAGATAAGACATCCCAAAATTGTAATAATGTTCCGCACTTGGATTAAGCTCAATTGCTTTTTCCCAATATGAGATAGAGTCAAGGTCGTTTTGATATGCAAGTAACACCCCTCTTAGGGCATAAGCAAGATCGGGTTCTACTTGTTCTAGACCATCTAAATCTTTATGTAATGCTTTCAGATAAAAAGCATTGATGGACTTCATAAAACGAGCATTACCAATCCGATCTTGAATGCTACTTGCTTTAGTCAGTGCTATTGCCATATCTTGCTCCTTAATATCGGCACATTTTACCGAATATCACATAGACTTCAAGCAAATGATTGACAAAACCCGACCATCGCCAGTCGGGCTTTATTCCGTTATCGAGGATTTGCCGTTGCCAACCCTTCACGCTTACGCCACGCGTAAACCGCTTCACGTTGAATGCGGTCGTTGATGGTGTTGATGTTTTGCAGACGAGAGGCTTTCATCTCTTCGCTCATCTTCTCTTCGTCTTTTTTGAGATTGCTTCTGGCCTGCGTAACCTTCTTCATCTCATCATTGACTTTGTTGTTCCAATTCACGATCTGCATTTTCTCTGGCGTTTTCCACTCGGCAAGTCTGCCCTTTGATTCGTAGTATTTGTACTCCGCCGCTAATTTCTCGGCTTCGCCTTTGTACTCATAGAATAAGCTTGCGATACGGTTTTCGCCTTTTACCCCGTAGTAATCGTTAAGGATTGGCACGACCTCCGATTTACCCTGCAAGGCACGGTTCGGATTTTCAATGCTGGCACTGACATAATCGCCCAACGACCCCATCATTCCACGATACGAGTCAAAAATGTGTTTGTAGAATTCGGGGTGCATATCTACACCGAATTGTTCATACATCATTTCTGCTGTCTCTTTCCAGAATTCTGCAGTATCTTGGAAAGATTGTTGTGAAAGTAATTTCTCACGCTGCACGGTTGTTGGACGAAGAATACCACCAAACGCAGAACGGTTCATTACCCATTGCAGTTGTGCTTTAACCATCGTTGGACTGAGCGTATCAAAGAGTTTCGCTAATGGTTCTTTCGAGGCTGGAATCTCCGACGGTGCAATCGGCAGCACGCTTTTTACATTATGCGTGATGATATTTGCCACCGCATCGCCCACGCTGATTTGATTATTCATCAGCTGCACGAGGTTGGTTGCAATGTTATTCGCCATTTGCGGTGCACCGTAGCCCACAGGGATTCGGATATATTTATCTTTCTCTCCCGTTGGGATTAAAATTTCACGCGATAAATCGCCATTTGCCAACATACGTTTACCGGCCTCATCGTCCTCATCATCTAACGCCATCAGGAACGACCATACTGCCATTGCCATTACGGTTCGGCTGGCAAGATAGACTTGACCACGACGAGTTTTCATCATCTGCACCAAGTTCTTACCACCTTGTAGCGTTGGGTTGAGGAACATATACAACGGCTTAAAGTGTTTCGCTGCCCAACCTTGCTTGCGGAAATTGGTCAGATTGAGTGTAATATCAGCCGCTTGTTTCTTATCGACACCTGCTTCTTTCAAAGCACGATAAGCGGCAAGGGAAGAAGCATAATCAAACGTGCCATTCCAAACTGCAACCAAATGCAATGCACCTTCAACCGCTCGATGATGAGGCTTATCGAGTTTTTTAATCTCTTCCACCAAATCTTTATCGGTGCGTGCCAAGTAAGTGCTGTAGTTTGATACCCCACCTAACTCAATCAACTCTTTTAAATCACGCTGATATTCGTTGCTTACGTCTAAGTTTTCCGTATCGCCTTTTGCTAAACGGCTGGTCGCACGCAATACCCGTGCCATCTCTGCAGGGTTGGCAAGGGCAGAGAAAGTGCGGTTACCAATTCGATTTTTCGCTTTTTGGCTTAACGGCTTGCCGTTGGCATCGTAAATATCGCGTGTAGTAATCAGAGCCGATTTTTCCCAAATATCACGAATCATATTTTTCGGGGCAAACGGCAATTTAAATTGCGTTACACCTTGTGCGTTAAGCCCCGTGAGTTTACGAACATAACGCATGGGGGAAAGTTTATGCTGCCATATTTGAAACTCATCGACATTACGCTGTCCGCCCTTAATCGCTTTAATCACATCTTCAGGCAAGCGGTATTCATAGTAAACATTACCAAACTTACGAATTAACACCTCATCGTTGGTGCGGGTTGTGCCTTGCATTACTTGGCGACGAATACCCACCGTGTCAGCAACGTGTTCCTTCGCTTGCTCTTCCGTCATACCCTGTGCTTTCGCTTCTGCCAGTTTCTGCTCATAGACGGTATCAATGCCATTTTTAAACGGCTGCCACGCGGCATTTGCCACCGTTTTGTCTAACATTCGATATACCGCATCAATCGCATCTTCGGCTTCGGAATTGACACGTCCTTTCATATTTTTATCGCGTGAAGTGTTTACCCCTTTTGAGCTTGCTCCACCAATAAAGTCATCGTCATCTTTCAATAACGAATCAGGGTCGCCTGTGAGCGGCACATAATCCAAGTTACGCATATATTCCTTGAACTGCTCCTCCGTAATACGGTTGAATTCACGGTTTTTGTGAATGTTCCATTTCACCGCTTTACGCAATGGTTCAGTTGCCTCTTGCACCTCTTTTTGGCTGAAATGTTTTTCCACCTCTGCCATTAAGGCTTTGGCGTGCGGAATGGAGAAACCTGCCACGCCCACTTTACGCGGGACGATAAACTTGCCTTTCTCATCGACTTCCCAGTTATTGAGTTCGACATCGTGCTTGCGATAGCGATATTGGCGTTCCGCACGAATGTAAGCACGTTCCGCTTTGTCGATTTCCGCATTCGTACCGTTGGCTTTTGCATCATCAAAGGCTTGTTTTGCTTCAATCATTGCTTGCTCATCACGTGCCAATAGTTCTTGGTTTTTCTGAATCGAATAGTTTGCAGATACCCAAATACCGAGTGCTTTTTTCGTCCACTCAATATCTTTCTTGCGTTTTTTCGCCAAGTTCACAATGTTTTTATGCAACGGTTTTAAGAAACGTTGCATTAGCTGGCTGTTTAACGAATGACGAACACCATCCGCTAACTCAAAATCCGACTTCAATTCATTCGCTTGCACTTGAGCAAGGTCTAAATCGCCGATCCAATCCAACACAGGGCGCGTTTCATCGGTTAAGGCAAAGTCCGTTTTTCGCTGCACCTCATTCCAGATTTTGCTGAATTCCCCAGCTTTTACCGTTCCCCAAAAGGTTTCGTGTTTCACTTTGCCATCAGTTAAAATTTCCATTGAGGTTTGTTTGCGTGAGAAAAGCGGTTCGGAATTTTCATCACGGCTATTGAAATCCTGAATGCGTTGGATTAAACTACGGACATTAGCGATTTGTTGGGAAGTGTTCTTAGTATTTTCACTAGGTTCTGGCTTCCAAGTTAAAGACAAATCGCCACTGCCCTCGTGGAGCCGGTGTGAGTTAGAATCAAAACCTAATTCCGCCATTTCTGGCACGGGGGCTTTTTCATTTCCAATCTCAATCGTTTCCACAGAATAAACTCGATTGCCTTGTTCAGGTTTCAATTCTTTCACAGTGAGCTTAACAAGTTTCACATTCCCATCAATGTTAAGTGGTGCAAACATTTTATGAACACCTACAACATCAGGAGAATCATTTTTATTATAGGGTTCAGCCCAACCGTGAATCGCATTTTTAAATAAGCTATCCACATTAGCGACTGCCAATAAATGATCGTGAAGACTGGTTGATTTCGAGTGTGCTTTACCGCTCAACATTTTTTCAAGATTTGCTCTTGAGATAACTGCATCAATCCCTGTTTCATCATTGTGCAATGTTTTATTCAAAAACGCCTTTGCCAACTCTTTCACTTGAGCAAAGCTATTTGCCGTGCGTTTTGGCGTTGCGTTTTCAAAATCAACATCAAGATCGTTAGTGCGTGCTTTGCGTGAAAGTTTGCGTGAGAAAAGTGGATCGGAATTTTCATCACGGCTATTGAAATCCTGAATGCGTTGGATTAGACTGTTCAGCGTAGCACTATGAAGCCCGTCGAGAGTTCGTTCAGACTGAACGGAAGCCGACAATTCTGGCATAGTGCTATTTTTATTTCCGACCTCCAATGTTTCCACTGAATAGATACGGTTTCCTGAATTATCGTTAAACTCTTTAACGGTTAACTTAGCAAGCTTCATTTCCCCGTTAATGTTAATTGGTGCAAACATTTTGTGAACGCTTTTTAACGCAGTATTTTCTTCAGATTTAGCAGGTTCTGCCCAGCCTTCAATCGCATTTTCAAATAACTGATCGATGTTTGCCACTGCAATTAAATGATCTTCACGACTGCTAGATTTATCTGCCGCCTTGCCACTTACCAATTTATCTAGCGAACGCTTAGAAATTGTCGCAATCATTCCTGATTCACGGTTAACCAAAGGCTCGCCCAATAATTCAGTCACTGCTGCTCGTGCTTCCTCGAAACTATTTGCCGTGCGTTTTGGCGTTGCGTTTTCAAAATCAGCATCAAGGTCGTTAGTGCGTGCTTTGCGTGAAAACAGGATATTCCCACCGCTTTGCTCATCAAGCTCATTGGTGGCTTGCTTAATGATTTCCGCACGAGAAGTTTCTACATCAGGATCGTACTCATAGATTTTTAACCCTGCTTGTTGCAACACATCATAGGCATTTTTTGGCAAGTTGTTTGGAATGACTGCACCAGAAAAATCGCTAAATTGGGTGACATCTTTGGCTTTGCCTTCAAAGTATTCTGTCGGCATTGCTTCCAATTTATCTAAATAATCCTGCACCAATTTACGATTACGAGCGGTGTTTTTCACATCGGCATAATGGAAGGCTTGCGGAATTCCCTCTTCTGCTGCATTCCAAAGTAAATCATAAATGTCCGATGTATTAAATTCATTTCCAAGGGCTTGAGCTTCTGCTTCAAGTTCACTACGCACGGTTTCAAATTCGTCTGCAGAAACAATACGATGTTTGTTGTCTTGAATATCTGCAATCGAATCAAATTGAGGTGTCACTTTAGCTCTCACATTGCCTTGCCCAATGCCAAATTTTTCCCCTCCACGAATGTTTTGCTTGAGTTTTTTCACTACGTTTTCAAGATTATGCGGAATGGTTTTACGCGTACCATCGCGTGCTTCTCCGTCATCAATACGTTCCTCCACATCAATACTGCTGGCAATGTTATCAACATAATCTGCAAAATCGCTGGCTCGTTCTTCCACAAGTTCATTGATTTTTGTCGCCGTTTTCCCTGCGTTCAAACGTGGTGCAGCTTGAGTTTCTTCATCATATTTCAAATCTAAAATCTTCATTCGATAATGATGACGAATGCTTTCAATGCCACTTTCTAAGATTTTTTGTGCCACAGAAAGATTACGTTTTGCGTGATTACGCACTAATGAATTTCCCATTTTTTCGGCTTTTTCCAAACGCTCAGATAAATCTGCAATATGATCTTCCACAAAACGTGTGAGTAATTCATCATTGTTCACAAAAGCAGAACGAGAAATACCTTGTGCTTTGGCTTGCTGAATACTTGGGTAATTCATTTGATTATTTGCAACCTCAACAGGTGCATCATAAACAGGTTCAACGGCAACACCATTTTCTTTTAAGAACTGGTATTTAACAGCGGTTGAGTTTTCCAACGTATTTACAACACCTTTATCTTCCAATCCTTGATAAGAAAAATCGTAAGAAAATTTATTGTCGCCAATCGCTTTCGCACTTTCTTCAAACTGTTTATTTAAGGCATTCACATCTTTTGCGTTAATGCGATAAGTAATGCCTAATCCGCTATGACGTGGTGAGTAAATGTCCGCACCAAACACTTTCGCTTTATTCGCCCCTTTTGGGTCAATGTAATCACGATTGCCTATTAAAGTGACTTCACCAAAACCCGTTAATGGATTGCTTTGTTTTGCCACCGCAACCGATGCAAATGGCAAGCCACCCATTTTCTTCGCGTGCATAATGCCTTTCGCACTGATGTTGTGCGTTACCATTAAATCACGTTGGTATGGAGTATCTTGTTTTGGGGCTTTGCGTGAGAAACGAACCTCAGAATTTTCAGATTGATATTGACTTAGGTCAGTTTCGGTTTTAATATCGTTAGCAGAAAGGTTCGCATCTGAACGTAGCTTAAGTGGTAATTGGAGCCAGTGTACGTTCGCTAATTGCGAACCTTTTTCTTTATCTGCATTGACACTGCTTTCATCTTTCACTATACTAGCCTTATTGAAAAGCAGGTCTAACGTATCATCTGCAAGCAATTGGAGCCTAGAGTTGATACGACCTGCTTTTCGCTTATCTACAAATCGCACATCGGATTTTTCAATCATATTCTCCAAATAGGCTCGCGTACCGTCTTTTCCATAAGCACTTGCTAATTTATGAAAAACTAAGCCATTCATTTCTTGATCTGCGTGTAATGCAGCAATGACTCTTTCATTTCCTTTAACTGATAATTCCGTTAAAACCACATAAGAGTTTGCCTTACCCTTCGTATTTTTAAATACTGCAACTGGATTATTCAATTCTTTTGGAATCTGTTTTAATAAATCAGCCGTCATTTCAGGGTGATCATTTTTGATTTTGCCAATCTTCGCAAAGTTGATATACATTGGTTCTTCACTAATACCCGATTGAATCAATGCTTCAGGTGTTGTACCTAGCTTAATCCAGCGGTTATTGTCAAAATGTGTTTCTGAAGAATTAAAGACTTCATCAACCGCTTTCGCAAAATCAGAATCAGATTCTTCGCTTAAGCTGTAGCGAGCATCTGAAGCGGTCGTATTTTCTGCAGATTTTGCAATGCCTTGTTTTACCGTTGCAAGTAGGTTTAGCACCTCTTGGTTAGACACGGTGTCAAGGTTTCTGCCTGTAATTCTTGCCACTAAGCGTTTAAAGAAATTCGCCACGTGTGATAGGCGTTTGACTAAATCGCTTTGCGGTTGTCGCCACTCTTGAACAATATGCACGCGGTAGCGGTTTTCGATTTCTGCCCAGTTGCCCGTCTCCATTGCCGCAAAGAGTTCCACAATTGCTTCTTCTGTTGCCACATCTTGCGAAATGGCAAGGTTTGGATTGTTCTCACGTTTTGCTTCAGCTTGACGTTCAGCAAAAATGCGTTTGGCAATGCCGTTTACCACCACGTTTTTGCGTGCTTGGTGTAACTGGTTTCTCAAGGCTTGAGAAAGTTGCACCTCTACCCCGTGATGACCAAGTTCGTGCCACGCCACCCACACAAGGCGTTCGTCTTTGCTAAGGATTTTGCCATCGGTAATGCCATCAAGATTCAGGTACAGTTTGCCGTTGTGATACCAGCCCTCTGCCCCACGACGTGCATCGTTTTCTCCGAATTGTTCATCACGCACGAATTCGATTTTATCTGCGTGTTCGCCTAACGCACGGCGTAATAATTCACGGGCGTGAGATTCTTCTACGTTGACATTCTGTTGAGAATTGTTTAAATTTAAACCGTTCTCTGCAACCACGCCCCTGCCTCTTTGTGAGTGAGCGTGCGTATCGTTCAGTTGGCTACGATTATTTCTAGCGAACTGTTCTGAATCAGAAGCCGCATTTGAAGCCCCTGTACCAGCACGGGAGAGTGTAGGGTTGGTATCAGTAGGGATAGACTTGTCATAACCCTTTCTATTCGCACCTTCAAATAATTCAAAGGCAGTAACAATCCAAGCGTTATTGCCTTTGTTTTTTGTGAGTGTAACCTGATAACCATTATGCTCCATTCTAATGTTTTGACTGTTTCCAACTGTTTTTTCAAAAACAGTATGCCCGCGAGCAATCACATCAACCACATCAGATACAAGCATTTGAGTAGCTTGCTCATAACTCATACCATCTTTACGCATACGCGCCTCTAAGATATGAGAAATGCCCATTCCCCCTTTAGTTTTACCGTTAGCTTTAACTGTACCTACATCGCCCCACTCAAAATCAACCCAGCCATCTAAATTATGATTGAACATCGCACGGTGTACGGTTCTACGTTCCGCAATAGCTTTATTCATTGCTTCACGACCACGTTTGATGTTGGCATCTACCGATTTAATTGGCGAGCGTGAATAGCTTTCTTGTGTAAGTTGTTCATCTGATTCAGTCTCAATGCTTTGCTCAGATTGTGGATTTTGATATTGACTTAAATCCGTTTCAGTCTTAACATTGCGAGCAGAAAGGGACGAATTATTATCAACATATGCGGGCAATTGAAGCCCAAAGGTTGATACAAATTTAGTCCCTTTTGCTTTATTCCAATACAGTAAGTCATTATTTAAACCACGCTGAATTTGAGCGTTACTTCTGCCATACACGCTTGCAATGTTAAGTAACTCAAGACCATTAGCATCTTGTTTAAGATGTAATGCAGCAATAACAGGTTTATCTTTGCCATTCTCACGCTCAATCAATTCTGTTAGGACAACATATCCATTTGGTTCTGTTGATGAACGCATTACTGCAATCGGATTATTAATTTGTTGCGGTAGTTGTTTTAACGTTTCAGGAGTAACTTGATGTTTGCCTCCCATTACTTTTTTAAATGTTGAACTGTGAATACTTACCTTCACATCAGGTAAGCCTAACATTTTCAATACACTAGGCGTTGTGCCAACATTTACATATCCACTAACATTTCCACCTTGAGCAACCGTATCCACCGCTTTCGCAAAAGGCGAATCGCTACTTTCGTTTAAGCTAAAGCGTAACTCCGCATTTTCTTCCACTCTTTGTGGTTCTGCAGTTTGTTGTAATTCTGTTTCGGCTTGGGTTAGTTTATTGTGTGCCAGCACTTTCTCTCTAATATACGGCACAAAATCTTGATGCTGCGTAAGTTTCTCCGTAGCTTCTTTACTCACTGCGTGAATGAAAGCATTTTTACGTTGTTCAAATTCCTCTGCTGTGATTTTCCCTTCATAAACATCGCTCACCAATGCATTTAATTCGCCTTCATATTTCTTAAAGGCTTCATTAGATGCTTGAGTAATGAAATTATCAGGAAGATTTGTAACATTCTGCGGATTTTCGACCGCTTGTTCAGGTTCTACTGCTAAGGGTTCATTCGATAGAAAATCATCATACGCACGATAACTTTCTTCTCTGGTTTGTTTTGCTTTTGTTTGAACTTCCTTACGTTTTGCCACATAGTCATCTAACCATTTACGCATTGCATTGCCGTCAGTAGGGTCAATGCCGTGTTTTTTCGCAATTGATTGAACCTCGCCAAAAGCTTGTTGCACCACAAAATCACGTTTGGCATCTTCGTTTTTAAAGGTCATCATTGCTGGCAACAAGTCACCAATTTTGCCGAGCTTTTTACCATTTCTCCAAGCCGTCATTCGCTCACGCAAATTAAGGACACGTTCCATTTCAGGATCTGTGCCATCATTAATTTCAGCTTGCTCTTGCGTATTACTTTCCGCTTGTGGCTCTGCTGTTACTTGCCCCGTTGCGTTTAAATATGCCTGTGCCAGCTTGCCATATTGCGAATTACTTTTTGCACGCTCTTCAATCACGCCATCTTGAATATCTTGCTCTAAATCCGCACGCATTTCGGCATACTCTTCGCTGTCTTGATACGGTTTTAACGCTTCATCTAGGGCTTGTGAGTTGATTAGGGTTGTGGTTGGTTGCTCTGGTTGTGTAGGTGATTCAGGGTTGACTACGGGTTCTTCGGCTTGTGGAGCATTGCGTCCGTTAATATAAGCTTCCGTTGCTGCTGGTACACCCATTCCTAAACCTGCAATTGCACCGAGTGTAGCATTACGCAATACGTTATCCGTCGCTTGAGTTTTACCATCAATCTGACCGACCGCAAGGTTGCTATTAAGCTGCTCTGCACCTTCTTGTAGGAACTCTTGCCCTGCCTCTTTACCGAGCGTTTTAAATACACCACGATTTACACCTTGACCTAATTTACCTGTTGGCGTTAAGGCTTCACTCGCACCAATAACGGCAGCGGCAGCAAGACTTTTCCAGTGGTCGGTTACATCTGTTTTGGCATCATTGACCGCATCCGCAAAGCTCATCCCTTTTGCCATTCGCTCTTGAATTTCAGGCAGTTGTAAAAGCTGTTGTGGATTGTTTTTGTAAGTGTCTTCATAGGCTTGCTCAATATCGTTTCTTGCACGCCCTACGCCACCTGCAGCATTGACTGCACCTAATCCAACACTACCTGTTGCAACACCTAACAACACTTGAGGTACTTGCTCTGCCAATAAATGCGGAAGTTGCATTGGGTTGGTTTTAAGGTTTGCTAACAATGCACTTACTTCATTTGCACCATTTTCTAGGGCTTTTTGTTCTTCACGGTTACCTAGATAATCATTGATTTGTTTAGCTGCACTATATTCTTTCTCAATGGTTCTGAGTTTGCCTTCGCCTCCACCAACTCTTCTAAAGAACTTCAAAGAACTCTAAAAAGTACTAAAAAAGCTAGTAAATTCAACGTTTCTTGATAAAATCACGCTCTAAAGAACTCTAAAGAGATTTAAAGAAATCTAAAATTTATAGCAGGTGTTTTGGAGGTGCTTGGAGATGGCAAAAATAATTAAACCTTTAACTGCAACAGAAGTGAAAAACGCTCGCCCAGAAGATAGCCCGCTTCGTGATGGCGGTGGCTTAATCTTGGAAATTTCGCCTGCTTCTAAGCGTTGGCGATTTGACTATCGTAAACCTTTTTCAGGTAAACGTACAGATATTCGTATTGGAACTTATCCAGCAGTATCGCTGGTTGAGGCTCGTGCTAAACGTGATGAATTTAAGGCGTTATTGGCTCAGAATATCGATCCGCGTGAGCATTTAAAACGCCTTGAGCTAGAAAAACTCAGTGAAGAATTAAATACCTTTGGCAAGGTAGCGGAACGTTGGCGAGATAATTTTAAAGCCAAACAGGTAGAAGATAACACGATGTTTGAAGATTGGCGGCGGCTAGAAAACCATATTTTTCCTAAATTAGCAGATGCTCCGTTATCTTCTATCAATTCTAGATTGCTCGTGGAGGTATTGCAACCTGTTGCGAAACGCGGACATTCCTCAGTTATTGAGAAAACCTTGCGCACAGTGGTAAGTATTATGGATTATGCCGAGAATTCAGGCTTGATCGAAATTCATAACTGCCATAAAGCAAGAAAATCATTTCATATCGAAGAAGCTCAGAACAATCCCACTATTCCACCAGAGGAACTACCTCGTCTTGTAGCGGATATGAAACAATGGTTAGAGGAAGGTAAAATTCAAGCGAAAACGTATTATTTATTAGGTTGGAGTTTGTTAACTGGCGTGAGACCTGCAGAAGCGGTCAGTGTTGAATGGTGTGAGATTGATTGGGAAAATGCGACCTGGCATATTCCTGCAGAGAAAATGAAAGGGCGAATGAATAAGAAAATGCCACATAGCGTGCCACTTTCTAGACAGGCTTTGGAAATTTTACAAAATATGAGGGAAATTGGTGGTCGAACATTTATTTTTAACAGTTACGCTAACCCTAAAAATCCAATGAGCAGCGAAACGGTCAATCGTGTGTTAAATCGAAATGGCTATAAAGATATTCTTACCGCTCACGGTTTACGCTCAATCGTAAGAACTTACTTAGCAAAACAGAATGTAGAACGAAACACCGCCGAAGCGGTGCTAAGTCATAAAATTAAGGATAGATTGGAACGCACCTACAATCGCTCGGATTATTTTGAGGAGCGCATTCCTGTGATGCAAATGTGGGCAGACTATGTTTCTGCTTGCGGTTGGCGTTGTTGCATATAATCGCTGATTTCGCTCTGTACATAGAAGGTACTGCGTCCAACTTTGATTGGCTTTGGGAAATCTGCTTTAAACCGTGAAGATTTGGGATTGGTCCAATCAAATAGTGTGGACACTCCAATGCTCATCTGTTGTGCAACTTCTTTTGTTCGTAAGTATTTCATATTATTTCCTTGTAACGCCCTGAAAAGTCAGGGCGTGGGTTAATCTTCAATCCGCTTAATTTCAGGCAAAGGTTCTTCGCCGAATTTCATTGGCTCGTGGAAATTTACGGTTTTGCCTCCTTCGGGGTATTTATCCCACGACAAGCGGTGGCGGATAACGTGGTAAATATCGCCCGCGTTGCGTTCAAAGTTCATTTTGTCGAGCTCTAAATAAGGCTCGATAAAATAGTGGAAGCAATTTTCAACTTGCCAAAAATAGTGGTCGGGCTTGAGCTTTAAATAAGGCTCTAAGGCGAACCATTGCCCAGCGTGAAGGCGTTCATAAAGCTCGCATGCGTCTTGCACGATTTGAGCTTGTTTTTCGGTAAGAGTGAGTCGGTATTTGGGCATTAAAAATCTTCCTCTTTCACGAACACACCATCAATCATTTTGCCTTTTCGATCTTTGATTTGGTCGTAGGCGTGTTGCACGCAGTCCTTGAAACTCAATCCTTCAAACAGTGAAATAAGCATTAAGTTGATACAGAACAGTTCGATCCATTCTTTAGTAATACTCCAACCTTGATTTATTGGTATTGCGATTCCGCCTAAATTACGCACTGCTTCGAGTAACTGTTCTGTGACTGAACTGTCGTTATATTTTCCTTCTTTAAATTCACTAATCACAACCGAGTTGTAGAGTTCTGCTTTTAAATTTAATTGCTTGCATAAAATAACCGTAACTACAAAACAATCCCCGATGCTGTCTTTAATTACATCAGGTTTATTTTCAGCAACGCCACCGCAAAGCTCGCCAAATTTTTCCATCAGCTTAAGCATTTGTTCCTGTGGTGATGAGTCTTTAATTAGATTACGTTCTTTTGCCAATTTTTCTATTTGTTTGATAAATTGCATTTTTATTTTTCCTTTGATAGTTCTGGGAGTGGTTGCCAGTGGGTAACTTTTCCACACTCGCCATTATTGCTATAAAATTGCTTACTTTTGTGATTACCTACTCGCCAAGCAATAAATCGAGATTTTGGATCATTATATTCTTCTATACCGTAAACAAGTACAGACTCAAATTCTTTAGGCAATATCTCCGAACATTTAATCCAGTTACTCATCTGCATTCTCCTTATCTTGTGGAATATCAGGGAATTTAATCCACCCATCTTCAAAGCTATTGATAATCCACAATGTGCCGTCATTACAAAGAGCGATGGTTTCACCATAAAACATATTTCGTCCTTCGTCTAAGGATATTGAGTTTGAAACTTGGATAATCTTTCTCATCTTGTTTTTCCTTTCAAAATTTCTCTTTTCATTTTCCGCGGTAGACTGTTAAATTCAATCGTGCGGGCAAGATCTATGTTGTTTTTGAGTGTAGTGTGCATTTGGGTAATCTGCTCGTCTTTCTCTTTTATCATTCGCTTAAGCTGATGATTTTCTCGTAACAAGCGGTCATTTTCGTGGTGTAATTTGGCAAGGTTGCCTTTGATATGCACGATCACACGTGCCTGCTTGGCGTATTTACTGATGTAGTCGTGAAGTGCTTTACGCAGGCAAAAGGGGTTAAAAGGTAGGTACATAGCTTTCTCCAAGAAGGCGAGATTTTGCGACTTCAATGAGTAACTGGTATTCTCGCTGGATTCGTTCATTGTGAACTTCGGCAGATTTCGCTAAAAACTCATCGACTGTTCCACTAAAACAACCACGAGTGGCAAGTAATGAGCCATCTTTGGATTTATAAACCGTAAGCGTGCCTTGCTCTGTTCCCACTTTTGAAAACAAAACGAGATCGTCATCACCAAACACCCGAGCATTGCCAGACACCCAAGCATTGTCAGACACCCAAGCATTGCCATACACCCGAGCATCACCATACACCCGAGCATTGCCAGACACCCAAGCATTGTCAGACACCCAAGCATTGCCACTATGAGCTAGATTATCTTCTTTTTCGATATAGCCACCGAGAGAGCCAGCTACAACTACACCAAAATTAATAAGGGATTTAATGCGGTAGAGTGTTTTTCCGTTTGGTGCGGTAACGGTATCGTTTTTGAGTAATTCGTATTTTTTCTGTGTCATTTTTAATTCTCCTTATAGGCTTTAAGCGAGCGGATAAAATCGGGAATATGCTTATCAAACGCCGTCATTAACACTGGATCTCTGGTTGCTGTGTAAAGGTAAAGTGGCTGTTTGAGATATTCAGGGCAGTAGCTAACAAAATCCCAGCTTTCATAACCTGTTACCCAAAGTGCGATCTGCACTTGAATAATGTATTCACTTGGCACGCCACCTTCGAGCACGTATTTAATGTGCGTTTTCATTTTGGGGCATTTGATTTCAAGCCCTTTTTTGAGGGCGGGGATAAGCCCATCGGGGCTTATCATTAACTCTTTGTCCGCATTCAGATAAACACCGCCGACCTGAACCACCTCATTGCCCGTTTCAAATTCATATGCCATACGAGCAAGCGGTTCTAATTCGTTGCCACGTTGCATATCCAGGGTTTTAATGCTTTCGCTTCTACCTTCAATACTTTCCGCAACCAGTTCAGCAAGGTAACTCGTCCAGCCTGTTGATTTCTGTCCGCTTGGCGTCACAATATTTTTAATCCCTGTTGCGGTCGGAATACCAAGCCGTGCGGTAAGCCATTCTTCTGTGCCTTGTTCGCAATCAAGGGTCATTAAGTCATCAATCATAGTGGAATATCCTCACCTAAATGCTCATCTTGTGATTGCTGCTCACTGCGTTTTTTCATCAATTTTTTAATGACGCTTTCCGCATTGTCTTTCGTGATTTGCTCAAGGCTTGGTGCATTGCCAGCAAAAGCTAGTAGTTTCTGCACGTTGGATTGAGTTTCATCAATTAAGCCTTTCATCTGCTCAAGCTGTTCAGCGGTAATCAACTCAACGGCTTTACCTTCAATCACAGTGGGTTTTGGTATAATGTTAGGTGACACTCTGTCATTTTCCGCAATGCGTTCCGCTTCATCTTGGTCATAAATTCCCGTGAATCCAAATGCTAAACGAGCACATTGAATCATTGCTTTGTGTCGCAACATTCGTTTTGGGTGTGACTTCCACGCTGGGCTATTTTGTTTTAAACATTCTTGCAAAAATTCCGTTACTACAATCGGTTTGCTACGGTCTTTACGGTAAATGGTGCAAGTGCAAGCGGAGTAATCATCAGAGAAACTAAACTCCATTCCGTCGTATTGTGGTTCACGGTTAATAATGCGAATCCAACCATCTACCCCTACAATCGGCGTAATACCACCATTTCCACCAGGGAATGCGTAAATCTCTTTTGTCCAAGGATTAAGCTGGTATTGATTAGCAATAACCAGCAACGCTACCATCTGAGTATCATTAACATTGGCACCTGCAAATGCCGTACCTTTTAATGTTTCGGATAATCCTATGCCGTCGCCCATATCAAAGCGGTCAGCTAATTTTGAGGTTAAAGTTTGTAGTGCGGTTGCCATATATTTACTCCTATTTCGCTTTATTTAATGAAACAACACCATCAATTTCCGCTTTCAATTTGCGGGCAAGATCGACCGCTTGTTGTTGGCTTACTTGACTTAGGCGAATCGTGATCACAAAGTCCGACAGAGCTACGTTTTCTGTGGCTTCGTTTGCAATTTCTTGCGGTTTTTCGACCGCTTGTTGATCCAGTTCATTGGCAATCGCTTTCGCTTCTGCCTGCACGTTGCTTGCTTGAGCTTGACGTTGCTGCTCGTCTTTAATGCGGGCTTGCACGATAGGTTCTAACTCTTCCGAGCCTGCAATAAGCTGTAGCCAATCTTTGAATAAATAATCATATTCTTTCGGCAGGCATTTTTTGCGTTCCATCAAACGGGCACTTTCTGTTGCCAGCTCTGCTAGAATCGTGTTCACTTCCGCATTTACTGCTTTAGTCAAAGTTGCCAGCGTGCTACGGCGTTTGGTAGCTTCTTGTAATCGTTCCTGCAGTTTGGCTTTCGGATAAGTCTTTTCGATTGCCAGAGAAATATCGCTCTCGTAGCTGTAACGCACTTTACTGATGGCTTCAAAGCCTGCTTTTACAACCTCAGCTTTAATTTCTGCCTCTTTGGTTTTAACCAATTTTTCACGGCTTAACCGCTCTTCACGAAAACGTTCTGCAATCTGTTCAGCTGTTTCAATTAGATCCACTACTTCACCGCTGACAGCGGTTTTAATTGCGGCTCGAATTTTCTCTTCGGCTTCTTTGAGTGTTTTGACCTCTTCTTTGGCTGCGACAAAATCATCATCGGTTTCAAAATTCTGCGTCAGGTTTGCCAAAAATTGCTCTGCCTGCTTTTTAAAATCAAGAATGTTGGTGGAAAGCACACGGCTTTCGGTAGATAAGCTAAGTTCTAGCATTTTTAACCTCTTTCATAACAATTAGACATCCAATAGTCGCAATCACGATCTTCAAAATCTAAATCTTGCTCATCGGGATAATTATCACCAAGTACTTCACGGTAATCGCCATCCTCAAACTGGACGTAATAATCCACATCGCTTTCAAAATAATGTGCTGGAAGAATATGTTTTCTCATACCTACTCCTTATTTGCAGTACTGGGTGTTGCCATTGTATTCAACAATCCACGAGCCGTTCACACGTTCGCATTTATAGCGTTCCATCTGAACGTGATCATCAAAGTCCATTTTGCCAACAATGCCAAGAATTAAGATAACTATTACGAAGGGGGCGAGTTTTTTTAAAGTATTCATTGATTGCTCCTCATAAAACGCCCTACCGTCTCTGCTTGGTTTCCCTTTCGGCTTTCGCCTGCTCAGGTGGGTATGGGAGTATATTAAAAGAAATCTTTTAAAAAGAAAAGTTTTATTTTTAAATATTTAATTTATGAGGGGAGAAAAAAGCCCGCATTAAGCGGGCCAAGAGAAAGGAATAAATGGCTATTTTTTCATTCTGAAATTTTCATCATCTTGGCAATAGGCAAAACAATCACGCATAATGCCACTAATTCGGAATATGTCTTCCGAATGCTTGATCGTAATTATTGTGCGATTGGTTAATTCTTTTAGCTCTAAGCCAGCACGTAAAATCTCCTGTTTGTGGCTATCTGTAAGCTCAAGTGGAACAACGAGCGAGAAGCCTGATTTTTCTGCATATTGGCGGCATAGCCAGCGGTTACTTTTTCCTTGATAAAGAATTGAAAAATAGGTTTCATTGTCTTTATAGCTAATTTTATTAGGATCATCAACGATTTGACAAACGTAATCAAATAAGGTCTGTTCTTGTTTGGTTGTAATAATTTTTGCATTATTAGGATCGATAATATCGCCATTATTAGGTGTTTCTTGAAGCGAGGCTTCCTCAATCGTAGCTGGTACAGACATATCTGATGGCGTTGCTAAGCCAGAGACAACAAGCGTGGACATTGCTCGTTCAATTGCTTGTTTTACAATGGGGGAAATACTATCTAAAAACCGCTGACTTAATTGTCGTCCAACATTGGAATTTGCTGCTACATAGCGTACAAATTCGGTAGGTACTTCTTGAAGGGCTTGAGTAATGGTTTTGGTAAATTGCGATAAATAGAGACTTTCTTCGGCTAATGTTCTCAATGCGTCAGCTTGGAAGTTGTCGTGGCAAAAACGAGCAAGGCTATCAATCTTACTTTGATCTTGCTCTTCAAAGTTAATGCGTAGGAATGGCTTATCGTCCATCAGATTCTTATTTTTCAAGTCGGTAAAGAACCGCCACTCCCGACCATTGGTAATGATAGCAAATTCAACTTCTGGTGTAGCATTAAAATAGCGAGCAAGCTGTGGAGCATGATTGCTTAGGTTCTCATTATAGGCTTTTGCCTCAATAAGCATGACAGGCAAATCTTGGCAAAACAAAGCGTAATCTACTCGCTCTCCATTTTTCGCCCCTGCAAAATCAGCAGAATATTCTGCTTTTACTTTCGTAGGGTCATAGGGATTAAACCCTAAGATATCTAATAGCGGCAAAATCAATGCTTGCTTGGTGGTTTCTTCTGTTGTGCAATGCACTCCCATACGTTGCACATGCTGCGCATGGGCAAAAATTTTGTTAGCAAATTCACTCATAATTCCTCCTGAGAATTAAATATCTCGACTATTAAGGGTTAAAACACGCTGGCATTTACCTAAAATTTGCACTCGCACCAAATTATTATGTGTAATTTCAAAACTGGTGCCTGCAATTTCGTTACTGGCGTTGGCTTGCAATATACCATCGGGCGTTTGGCGTAAGCGGCGAACATAAAGCTCATTATTCATTACAAAGACATAGATACCTTCGCCCGCATATTTTTGGCAAGCGGTATTCACTAACACCACTTCGCCTTTTTCAATAGTCGGCGACATCGAATCGTTAAACATTGTTAGCATTGCAATATCACTTGTTTCGAAGCGTTTTACTAAAACCATCAACCCCTCTGCTGAAAAACTAAGTTCATTAAATAAATGAGAAATATCGTTATTAATCACTTCTTTTGGAAGAACAAGGTTGCGAACCACAGTCACATTTTGGCTAGAATCCACCTCCCGTTTGTTACTAACGCTATCTTCGGAGCGTCCATAATAATGATTAGTGGTAGCAGTAATTGGCGAACTATTAAGAGTCGCTCGTTCTCCGAATGTTACTGAACTCCCAGTTCCATTTTGTAACCAATTAGGATCTACTCCGAGAGCATTCGCTATATCTAATAAATTTCTTGGTTTTTGCACCTTATCATTTATTAAATTGCTAATTGCCATTTGCGTTATACCGATCTCATTAGCCAATTGTTCTTGACTAATTCCTTTCTCAATCATCGTAATGTGTACTCTCTTACCAATTGAGCTCATATATTCCCCTTATCAAATTTGTTTCAATTTTAAAAACATTCTTTTAATCTTTCAAAAAAGAAATCTTTTAAAAAGAAATGTTTTGTTTTAATATGAATGTATTATTAATAACCATGATTTTTTATGAATAAAGCAGTAAAAAAAGCAATTCAAAAATGCGGAAACCAAACCTCACTAGCAAGGTTAGTTGGCGTATCTCAAATGACCATCTCTAACTGGCTAAATGGCGGGAGCATTCGAGCTGAAGATGTAATTCCACTAAGTCAAGCAACCAATGGAGCTATCTCGGTGGAAGAGATCTGCCAATCCTGCTTAGAGCTAAGTATGCAAAAAGGAAAACGCAATGGCACGCAATGAATTAACCAGAGGTGCAATGCAAATTGCAGATTTGATCAGAAGTAAATCGGCAGAGCGCACCGATAAATCTGTGGCGGATGCCATTGATATTCCACCAAGTACACTCTGCCGATTTAAATCGGAGCATTTGGATAAATTCTGTGCATTTCTTGATGAGTTAGGTTTGGTAGTGAGAGAGAAAGATGCCGAAAGCAAACGACAACAGGCGTTGATCGTGTTAGCTGAAATAGGTCTGCAACATATCAACGATAGATAAAAGAATGCCCACACTGGGCAAACAGTGTGGGCGATGTGTTAAACAACCATAGGAGATAATCTATGAAAGTTCAAAATCATTATAAATCATTCCCAACCTCCCCACAAGAGGCAAATCTAGGAGGTAATCGTGTCTAGTTCAAAATTATTGGTTGATGAGCAACCAATACAAGTGCTGCCGTCATTAGCCTGTGCCATCGGCTTAAATGAAGCAATGGTATTACAACAACTCCATTGGCGTTTGCGATATTCAAAAAACCAAGCAAACGGACTTTACTGGGTGTTTGACAAATATGAGGTTTGGCAGCAGGAGCATTTTCCATTCTGGTCGCTGGACACCGTTAAGCGAATATTCCGCAATTTGGAGAAAATGAACCTGGTTATTTCTTCTGACAAGCTCAATCAATTTAAGCTTGATAGAACGAAGTGGTACACCATCAATTATGGGGCTTTAAATGCCCTTGATACAACAGGGAAAATTGCACCGCCGAGCGTGCAAAATACCACATCGAGCAGGGCAAAATGCCACGACACAACAGGGCAAATTGCACCGCTCAGAGGAGGGCAAATTGCCCTCACCAATAACCAAAAGAATACCCAAGAGAATACAACAATAGATAAATGTGTTGTGTCGCAGGCGAAAACGCCAGCGACCACACACTCGAAAAAATCTGATGTTTTAAATTTACTCAAGCAATACGGAATTGAGGGCGATTTGGCTGTCGATTTTGCAAAACACCGAAAGGCGATGAAAGCCCCAATTACCGAGCGAGCAATGAAAATGCTCCAGACACAAGCGAACTTAGCGAAAATTCCAATTACGCTGGCGGTAGAGATTGTTTTAGCGAAAGGAACGTGGAAATCGTTCCAAGCGGACTATGCGTGGCAATCAACAGCTCAGGCATTGGGGTGGCGACAGAGTTTTGCAAATAATCTGCAAAATTCGACCGCTTGTCGTGCTCAATCGAGTGAAATTCACGATACAGCAGGTTGGTCGTCAGGATTAACGTTTGACGATGGCAGAGGGAATGTATGTCACTTCTAGCGGTGCAACCACAAGCCGAAAAACAATTACCCGCTGAATTTGTTGAGCGAGCTGAGAGCGAAGTAAACCGAATTTTCAACGTGCTCAAGGGTTCGCATTTGGGCTGGCGAGCGAATATCAAAACGCAAGCCGAATACGATAACGCCCGCCGTGAATGGTTGCGATTGCTGCTCAAACATCGCTTGACGGCAACGGAAATCGAGCAAGGTTTGGCGGTGGCTGAGATGGACAAAAGCCCGTATTTGCCGAGTTTTGGTCAGTTTTATGATTGGTGCAAAACGGTTAACTACGAAAGTTTAGGCTTGCCTTCCTTGGAGCAGTTGCTCAAGCGGTTAAATCACTTTGCCGCCTATGGATTTGAGGATGCCGACAAGTTCTCGTTCAAAAACGATGCGGAATACTGGCTGATTACCGATTTGTATCGTCGAGAACGGCGTTATTTGTGGCAAGAAAGCACGTTGCGGAGTCAAGCAGAACAGGCTTTACTCAAGATGGCAAAACGCATACAAGCGGGCGAAAACATCCCAGAGCGTGCAAAGGCGATTGAGAAGCCGAAAGAATATATTCCCGCACATCCGTTAGTGGAAGCGAGATTGAGAGAATTAAGAGAACAGGGAGAGCAAAATGCTATTTGATTCAGTAAAAAAATATTTAGACCTTGATAGTCGTATGGCATTAGGTGGTGCAATTTTAACGATAACTTACAAAATCCCGCGTGGCAAATGCGAAGTGAAGCCATTGCATAAGGCGTTACATCATATCCGACAAACTAAAGGTGTTCGCCGTGCTTACGCGAAATTTCGCAAAAATGAAATTTTGCTAAAAGTGATTTTCGCTAAGGATGCAAAATGACCGATCAACAATTTGACAAAAACACTTGGCAAACGCCAGAGTATTTTTTCAGATGGCTAACAAAAAGGTTTAGTTATTTTGATTTTGATGGCTGTGCTAATGAGCAAAATAGACTCTGTGATTTATGGATTGGCGAAGATTCAAATTTCCACGATTTTCTAGCAGACGAACTCTTAGAGGAGTTGTATTGGTACGCCCATAACAATATAAGTTCAACAGAAATTCTGAAAATTTTCGTCAATCCCCCTTACTCCGATGTTACGCCATTTTTGCAGCAGGCAAAACGCTTGCGTGATGCAGGGCATTTAGTGGTGATGTTACTTAACAACGACAAATCTACGTGGTGGTATCAGCAATGCGTTCACGGTGTAGCAAATGAGGTGATTGATCTTGTCGGTGGTCGCATAGCATTTATTAACCCTGTTACGGGCAAGGAAATCAAAGGCAACAGTAAAGGACAGATGATTGTGGTGTTCGATCCAACAATGGAAGATTTTGTGCAACGGTCGGTAAGTTTGGATTTTGTGAAGAAGGTAGGTAATTATGAGTAATAACAGCAACATTGAGCTAGTAAAGCAATTATTACAGAAAGCGGGCGTGGTTATTCACCCAAAATCAGAAGGGGTTATGGTTTATGCCTACCGAAATGGTAAGCAGTATGAAACTTTTGTTTGTAGCTGGTTGGGTTCTAATCTGACGGTGTCAATTTCAATCGATTGTAAGGCGAATTTGAAGAAAAGTACCAAAATTGTAAAGGGTATTTTCGGAAAGCAATTTGCGGTAAGGCATTTAGCAAATTGTCCATTTGATGGCAAGCAAGCGAACTATTTTAGCTGTGAATTTTTACATTGAGGACAAGATGGCAAGCAAAGTTAAACGCAAAACTGAAATCCTTGCGGTGAAATACCCGAATGGGGCGATTGTGGCGGAAACGGAATACGACCGCAATTTGTTGAAAAACTTGCCAATTGGTGGGGCAGTAAAGATTATGCCGATGAGTAATAACCGCAACTATCAGCACCACAAAAAGTTCTTTGCTCTGCTAGACACGGGCTTTGAATATTGGCAACCGAAATTTCAGGTGATGTCAGAAATGGAAGTGTGGATTTGCGATGAGGTGTATAAGGGGGTGAGTAAGATAATGCCCACCGACACGCTCCGAACCTGGTTGCGGGATTTTCTGGATAGTTTGGCGGAACGTATTACCAAGCACCGCCGTGAAAAACTTGATTACGAGGGAATGAAAACGCTTGAGGCATATTTAAACCACGTAATGAAGCAAGCAGGCTTTTACGACATTAAGCCGAGTGCTGATGGTGGTACGTTTAAAGAGCGGTGGTCGATTTCGTTTGATAATTGTCCGCAAGAGAAATTCAACGAGATTTACAAAGGCGTATTTGGTGTGATTTGGAATGAAACGCTCTGTAATGTCTATCAGGACGAATGGGCGTTGGAGAATAAAATTAGTCAGTTGATGGGGTTTTAAGATGTTAGTGTTTTTAGTTTGGTTTAGTGAAGTGGTGGTAACGCTGAAGCTAATGTTCGAAGTTGCTCTTAGTGGGTTGCTTGGTGTGCTATTAATTTGGATTGTTATTGTGGTAGCGTGGAGTGCGGAAAGAATCGGTAATCCTGCTATGGTTAACCTAAAGGCACAATACAAAAAAATAGTTGGCTTGATTTTAACTTTTTCCGTTTTAACTGCAATCACGCCAAGTCAAAAGACGTATTACGCAATGTTGGGCGTTTACGCTGGGCAGGAGATTATAGCAAATCCGAAGGCTCAGGCGTTGTTTGATAAGTCAATTAAGGCAATTGAAGTGCAATTGGATAGTGTGATTAACAAGAATCAGGAGAAATAATAATGAAAGATATTTTAACGGTTTTTGCCATTGCGATAGTCGGGCTTACACCTTTCATTCTATTTTTATTTGGGGATTTGGTAAGTAAGGTAATCAGTAATGTTTGGCTAGGTTTGCTTGTCGGTTTGCTTACCATAGTTCCATTAGCTATCTCTAGTGTGTTTGGTATGCTTGGAATTATGATGTATGTTTTGAGAGGTTACGAAAGTGAGAAATAAACCACCCAAACAGCATAAATGTAAAGAATGTGGCGAATACTATACAAAATTCCGCTCCACACAGCAGGTTTGCTCCGTGAAGTGTGCAATGGCGATGGGTAAGCGGAAAGCGGAAGAAAAACGCAAAAAACTTGAAAAAGCTAACCGCTTGGAAGCAAGCCGTCGTATGCGTGATCGGAAGGAGAAGCTGAAAAGCCGTTCTGATTGGCTGAAAGATTTGCAGCGTGTGTTTAATGAATTTATCCGCTTGCGTG
>ENA-OWND01000511-OWND01000511.1-metagenome-genome-assembly--contig:-NODE-511-length-27482-cov-8.108178_pt1 | contig 27482 bp, 23 predicted proteins | sample MGYA00245342_ERZ651119 | MGnify/ENA primary metagenome ERZ651119 (study PRJEB26857, sample SAMEA4031756) | metagenome | biome: human; feature: oral; material: saliva | place: Philippines | collected 2014... | reverse complement strand
CGTCAGATTCGCCCGGAAAGCCTCTCGAACACATACTAAAAAAGCTCTTTATCCCAATAAAGCGGCGAATAATACGCTTTATTGGAATAAAGAGCCTTTTTATGCCGGGGCAATCCGGCTAAGCATTACCTACTTGTTCAGCGAGGTGCCTGCCGAGCCGAGCTGCTGGCAAGCCTCAACCACGCGAGCTGCCATGCCCTCTTCAGCCTTAGCGCCCCACACGCGGGGGTCGTATGCCTTCTTGTTGCCGACCTCGCCGTCAACCTTGAGCACGCCGTCATAGTTGGTGAACATGTGACCGGCGACCGGGCGGGTGAAGGCGTACTGGGTATCGGTATCGATGTTCATCTTGATCACACCGTAGGAAACCGCATCCGCGATCTCCTGAGCGGTCGAACCGGAACCGCCGTGGAACACGAGCGAGAACGGCTTCTCCTTACCGTACTTAGCGCCGATCTCGTCCTGAATCTGCTTGAGCAGTTCGGGGCGCAGGTGCACGTTACCGGGCTTGTACACGCCGTGCACGTTACCGAAGGTCAGCGCCGCAATGTAGCGGCCCTTCTCGCCCAGACCCAGAGCCTCAACGGTCTTCACCGCGTCATCAACGGTGGTGTACAGGGTGTCGTCAATAGCGCCTTCAACGCCGTCTTCCTCGCCGCCAACGGCACCAATCTCAACCTCAAGCACAATCTTTGCCTTGTTGGTGCGCTCCAGAAGCTCAGCCGCAATCTTGAGGTTCTCATCAAGATCAATAGCGGAACCATCCCACATATGAGAGTTAAAGATGGGGTCTTCGCCGCGCGCCACAGCCTTTTCAGACTCGGCGAGCAGGGGAAGAACAAAGCCATCCAGCTTGTCCTTGGGGCAGTGGTCAGTGTGCAGTGCGATGTTCACGTCGTACTGTTTGGCGATCTCACGAGCGTATGCCGCGAATGCCAGGGAACCAGCGACCATATCTTTCTTCGATGCTCCCGACCAGTACGCTGCGCCACCAGTGGATGCCTGAACAATACCGTCAGAACCAGCCTCAGCGAAACCGCGAAGAGCGGCGTTGAGGGTCTGCGAGGAGGTGACGTTTACTGCCGGGTAGGCGAAGCCTTTTGCTTTCGCATTCTCCAGCATCTCTGCGTAGACTTCGGGGGTTGCAATAGCCATGCTGACTCCTTGACTAGGGTGCGGGAAAACGTAAATTCCCGTGGTTTTGTTGGCGCGTCTGAACGCCATCTACAGAGACTATTTTACCAAGGGGGTTAGGGTTTTCTGTAGACTGAAAGCGCCGGTTTTTCGGCTTATTTCGGGCTTTGATGAGGCATTTTAGCCCGTATTTGAGAGTCATTGTCATCATAATGAGGGGAACGCCGAATGGGTGAAAATAACCCTAAGAACGCACGGCTGGCACGCCTGCAAGAACGCCGCGCAGCGATTCAAGCCCGCATGGATGCGCACGTCATTGGAGGTGGACCCGTCGCCAAATCCCTCGCTCTCATTGAACGGATGCGCGCCGAAGGTGCCACCGACCTTGAGATAGATACCGCTCTCGCCAAGAAGAAGCTCCCCTCCGTCATCGAGGTGGGGCGCAAATCCGTGCTTCACGTGCCCGGCTGGTGGCTGCTGACCCGCCGCAAGAAGCGCCTCGACCGAAAGATTCACGCACTGGGCGGCAGCTAAACCCACGAAAAGCGAGCGCCGTCTCCTCGTATCCTGTACACCCTGCCTGTATAAATACACACATATTTTTCTGTGAGCCAGGGATAATTTTATGTTCCCTGCTATAGCAAGGAATAAACTGTATTTATTAAATTTCAATAACAATTTTCGGAATATTCCCGGCATCACAGTAGTACGTGCATTATGCATTGACACGCATATTATCGGGGTGTGCTCCCCGTAACATTCTTATACTTGGTCTGCTATAGTCTTAAAAAACTCCATGCGGCTTCCGGAATTTACTATATATCCGCGTGGAACAACACCGTATTGTGGCGCTCTGAGAAGGTACACCATCGTTCCCACTGGGCGCTGCAGGTCATAAGGAAAAATATGAGTCTCGATTCACCTAAAAAACCTATGACGCGACCAGACCACGAAGATGCCTTCGCTCATGAGCAGGAAGGTCTGCACAAGGGGCTAGGCGCTCGACAACTTCAAATGATTGCGATCGGTTCCGCTATCGGTACCGGTCTATTCTTGGGGACAGGCGGTCGTCTCGAAAAGGCTGGTCCCATGCTTGCGATCATTTTCGCCGTCTGCGGGTTCTTCGGCTACCTGATCCTGCGCGCACTGGGCGAGCTGATCCTGCACCGCCCCTCCTCTGGATCATTCGTTTCGTATACTCGCGAATTCTACGGCGAAAAGGCGGCGTTCGTCTCCGGCTGGCTGTACTGGCTCAACTGGGCCATGACAGCGGTGGCGGATGCGACCGCAATTGCTATCTACATCTCCTGGTTTGGGCGATATAACCAATTCTTTGCCGACCTGCCGCAATGGCTCACCGCCTTCATCGTGGTGATTGTGACCGTGTCCCTGAACCTGGTCTCGGTTAAGCTCTTCGGCGAGCTGGAGTTCTGGTTTGCACTCATCAAGATTCTGGCACTGCTGACCTTCATGGCGGTTGGTATTTGGTACCTCATCTTCGGACAGCCCATCAACGGCGTGCAACCCGGTATTCCGCTGATTATGTCACATGAGGGGCTCTTCCCGCAGGGTATTCTTCCGGCATTAATCGTCGTACAGGGCGTTGTGTTCGCATACGCCGGTATCGAACTGGTGGGCACCACCTCCGGCGAAACAAAGGACGTCAAGAAGATTATTCCGCGCGCTATCAACGCTGTGGTGTGGCGCATTGCTATCTTCTACGTGGGCGCCGTAGTGCTGCTGTGCCTGCTCATGCCGTACACCGTCTACAGCGATGACGAGTCGCCCTTCGTGACCTTCTTCGACAATATTGGCGTGACCGCGAGCGCCCCGATCATGCAGCTGGTCGTGATTACCGCCGCCGCATCGTCGCTGAACGCGGGGCTGTATTCGACCGGTCGTATTCTGCATTCGATGGGTGTTGCCGGGTCTGCGCCGAAGTTCGCAACTAAGGTTTCTAAGTCCGGCGTTCCGGTGGCGGGTATTCTGTTGACCGGCGTGGTGGGGCTTTTCGGTGTGGTCCTGAATTTCGTCGTTCCCGAACAGGCGTTTGAGGTCGTGCTCAATATTGCGGCCTTCGGTACGATGGCATCCTGGGTTGCTATTTCGCTCTCGCACCAGAAGTTCCTCAAGCTGGCCAAGGAAGGAAAGTACACACGCCCCGAGTACCGTGCTCCCGGCGGGCGCTTTGCCGACTGGTCGGTTCTGACCTTCATGGCTATTGTTATTGTGCTGATGGCACTCGACTACCCCGTGGGCACATGGACTCTTATCTCGCTTCTTTTCGTGATTCCGCTGCTCATTATTGGTTGGTTTGTGGTGCGCGATCGCGTGAATGAGGTTGCGCGTGTTCGTGAGGGCTTCACGGGCGCTGTTCCGGTGATTGCGGCTCCTCCGATGGCGCGTAAGCTCTCGAATGAGGGCGTATACAAGAATTACTTCACGGAACTTGCCGAACACGACGATGATTCGGATGAGGATCGGAAGTAGCTTTTTACACACATTATTTTCCGGATATTGCACACACTACGCTGACATAATGTCATGCATATTGTCAGCGTATTCCGGGGAATATTATATACATCACAGTAATAATCTATACATTTGACCGCTGATATACTGGTTCAGTATTTCATGTCAGCCTCTCACGACTAAGGAGATTATCGTGACCGACCACAGGGTTGAATTTGTTGATGTTGCATCCATGGCACAGTGGATTCAGCGTGACGGCGTTGGGAATATTATTGCCGGTATGGTGAATTTCTTGGAAGAAGATTTCAAGAAATGGCAGAGCTTCGATAAGATTCCGCGCGTAGCATCCCACACCCCCTTCGGCGTGATTGAGTTAATGCCGACCTCAGATAACATCATCTATTCCTTCAAGTACGTGAACGGGCACCCCTCGAACCCTGCACGCGGATACCAGACCGTGACCGCGTTCGGTCTGCTGGCTGATGTGGATAACGGCTACCCCGTCTTCCTCGCGGAGATGACCCTGCTGACCGCCCTTCGTACCGCCGCTGTTTCTGCCATGGTGGCTAAGCATCTGGCGCGCAAGGATTCGCGGAAGATAGCGATGATCGGCGCCGGTTCACAGTCCGAGTTCCAGGCCCTTGGGATGCGCGCCGTCCTCGGCATCGAAGACCTTGTGGTGTACGATGTTGATCCCGCCGCTATCGAGAAGTTCCGCCGTAATCTGGAGCCGCTGGGGTTCAGGATTCATGCCGCATCCAGCGTGGACGAGGCCGTTGCAGACGCCGATATTATTACCACCTGCACCGCCGATAAGCAGCAGGCAAAGGTGCTTCTAAATTCGCAGGTGAAGCCCGGCGTGCATCTGAATGCTATTGGAGGCGACTGCCCCGGCAAAACCGAGCTGGAGAGCGAGATTTTGGATCGTTCGACCGTGTTCGTGGAGTTCCCGCCGCAGACCCGCATCGAGGGTGAAATTCAGCAGAAGGACCCGGACTTCCCCGTGGTGGAGTTCTGGAAGGTTCTGACCGGCGAGGAGCCCGGGCGCGTCTCGGATGAACAGATTACTCTCTTCGATTCGGTGGGCTTTGCGATCGCCGACTTCTCGGCGCTGCGCTATGCACGCGAGGCAACCCGGGGCACCGATCTGCAGCAGTTCATTGACCTGGTGGCGAACCCGGACGATCCGAAGGATCTTTTCTCGCTCGTGAACGTGAACGTTCCGGTGGGCTAGGGGTTCACTCCCCTACACAACACCGCGAGCAGGTGGTTTTTGGTTCGAGCAGGTAGGATTTTCCTACCTTTTCGGCAAAATCCTACCTGCTCGCGGTGTATTTGCTTTAAGGTTTCTGTCCGAAAACGTGGCGGCGTACCCAGGCGTGCATCGCGATCCCGGCGGCGGTTGCCGCGTTCATCGACCGGGTTGAACCGAATTGTTCGATCGAGAGCGTATCGCGTGCGGCGGCGTGAATTTCCTCCGACAACCCTGGGCCTTCCTGCCCAAAGACCAGCACGCAGTTCTTCGGCAGATCATAGGTTTCAAGCGGCACTGAATCCGGAAAAATATCGATGCCGATAATGTCCAGCCCCTCGCCCTGCGCCCACGCCACAAAGTCCTCAATCGTGGGGTGATGCCGCACATGCTGGTACCGGTCGGTCACCATCGCACCGCGTCGGTTCCAGCGTTTCTTACCAATAATGTGCACTTCCTTCGCCAAAAAGGCGTTCGCGGTGCGCACCACGGTACCGATATTCAGATCGTGCTGCCAGTTCTCGATCGCGACGTGAAAATCATGGCGGCGCGTATCAAGGTCGGCGATAATCGCCTCCATGCTCCAGTAACGGTACTTATCCACCACATTGCGGCGGTCGCCTTCACGCAGAAGCTGTTCATCCCAATGCTCGCCCTCAGGCCACTCGCCCTCCCAGGGGCCGACGCCAACCTCAAACCGGGGCGTTCCGAAAGCCTCGCTTTCGGGGTACTCCTGCGGTGTATTCTGCGGCTCTGCAGACTCGTTCACGCGGGAATCCTGCCCGGAATCTGAGGGGTCAAGGGGGGTCTGATGGCTTGGGGAACTCATGGTTTCTTTCTGATGGCGCGTACATATAGTGCCGGATGCGCGGCGAAGGATTCGGGGGGGGGGGCATGCGGTGCGGCAATGCCCGCACGCCGCTAACTACCGGCACGCGCGGGCATCTATGAAGCCCCTAGTCGAGCCCTAAATCATCCTTGGAGTAGGCGTAGAAGCAGGGAACCCCGGCAACCTCTTCGATATGTTCTTTCGCCCCGGTTGCACGGTCTACAATGACGGCGACGGCGACGACCTCGGCGCCCGCTGTGCGCAGCGCATCCACGGCGGTTAACGCGGACCCGCCGGTGGTGGAAGTATCTTCAACGGCGACCACGCGGCGACCCTCAACGCTGGGCCCCTCAACCTGGCGACCCATGCCGTAGGACTTTTGCGCCTTACGCACCACAAACGAATCGATAGCGCGGTCCTGATCGCCCGCCGCGCGCATAATTGCGGAACCAACCGGGTCGGCGCCCATCGTTAGACCCCCGGCGGCCTCAAATTCGATGCCGTTACGATCGAGCAGATCGAGCATCACCTGACCGACCAGGCGCGACGCTTCGTGATGCAGGGTGATACGGCGCAAGTCGACGTAGTAGTCGGCTTCTTTCCCGGAGGCAAGAGTCACTTTACCGCGCACCACGGCAAGCTCGGAGATGAGCTGGCGCAGACGTTCGCGGGCTTCTTCAATAGGCAGGGTTTCGGAAAGTTTAGTCATATTTCAAGTTTAGCGGGTTACCCCGGGCACGGGCTGGCGGTGGGTGTCCAGGGCTATGCCTTAGGTGCCTTAGGGGTGCGTCCCGACTCTCTGCCGCGTAAAAAGGCTCTTTATTCACATAAAGAGCCTTTTTAGCACCTACTGCCCCTAACATATGCAGGTTAGTTCTGGTGCGGCGCCTGGGGCTGAACGGGCTGCGCCTGTACGACTGTGGGCTGGGCCATCGGATTCTGTGCCAGACGGTACGCCTTGGAGTCACGCATAAACCTGTTGGTCCCGGGCAGCCACAAGAAAACAATCAGGGCAACGTTAGCAATAAACAACACCACGTAGATCACAATGAGCGTGGAAAGGGAAGACGTAAAACCGGGCGCGAGCGATGACCTCTCTTCATTCATGCCGCTCAAAGCCGCCGATGTGATAAACGTGTGCAAAACAATACCGGCAAGAGCCAAAACAGCAATAACGGTCATGACGATACGCGACCAGTTGTATCCTCGGTAGATGAAAACACCGAACAGGACGTACAGAATAATGCTGAGGAACAGCGGAAGAGAAATAAAGGACACAAACGATTCTAGAGTATTGTAGTTTCTGAGTGACTGCCCGCCATTCATCGCAGCCACAGTCTGCAGAGAGCTCATGGCAGACCTCATGGTACCGAACTCAACGAGGCGTAAGAGCGCGCACGCCAGACTGACTATAAAAGCGGTCATAGCCAACGCCGTAATTTTGGGGCGAGTGGCTGGTATTGAAGCTGCAGCGGCGTAAGCTGTCGGTGCGGGCTGCATCATAGGCTGCTGAGAAGAAGTTTGCTGAACAGACGGGGAATTCTGCGGTTTTTCTTGACCGGACGTAATGTTTTCACTCATCGGTGATGCTCCTTCAAATATTGTGTGCGGAAAGCTGGTTTTGTGAAACCACCTCTAGAGCATAGCCGAAATTATGTGAAATAGGGGTATTCTGCGATGATTCGTCGGATTTCAGACTGCACCGAACATTCCGCGTCAAAAGAGCCTTGATAGTGAATAAAGCGTTAAAACCCGCTTGATATAAATAAAGAGCCTTTTTACAAGGCGGACGAGGAGGCGAGTACGCGGATGGCGGCGGCGACCGCATCCGGATGCGGGTCCACCGTCAGATCTGCGAGCGGCAGCAAGGATTCATGCGAGCCCACCGCGACCGCATACTGAGCACCCTCAAGCAGCCCTGCATCGTTCATATCGTTGCCAAACGCGATATAAGGGTCGGGTTTTTCGCCCGGACGCGCGCCAAGCGCCTGCGGAAGAGCCGAAACTTTATGCACTCCCCCGGGTGCCAAGTCAATACTCGTGGTGGCATCCTGGTGCTTAGTCACATGCAGGTTTAGGCTCGCAATAGTCTCTTCAAGCTCGGCGTAAAGATGCGGATTATTGATGTCAAGCAGAATTATTTTGACCGGATTCTCCAGGTCTTTCAAAGAAACTAGGCGGTCCGTTCCCTCGGGGTTTAGCCGTTCCACGAGCACATGCGCATCGGGCAAATCAAAGGCGTAAGAGTCCAGGGAGTCCGCGATATAGTGCAGCCTGTGACGTTCGATAAGGTCCCGAATTTTCGCATAACTATGCGCATCTAGGTGTTCCCGCGCACGCAGCTGCCCGTCCCGATACAGCAGCGAACCGTTCGCGCCGATCAGCGCCAACCCGCTATGCGTGCGTACATCCTCAGAGAGCATGGGCAGAATATCGCGCACCGGTCGGGCGGAGGCAAAAACCACGCGGTGTCCTGCCTGCAGCAGCGCATAAATTTCGCGCTCAATGGCGGGCTCAATCACCATGCCGTTAAAGCTGGTGGTGCCGTCAATATCGAAGACAAAATTCATAATATTCCTGGGCTTTCCCGGTCGGTCGCGGCGACGCTCTGCTTACTCACACCCTTTTCAACGATGCGCCCCACACTCGGCGGAAGCGCCGCACGTAGTTTCGTCAGCATTTCTTCGTACTCGGCGTTCGGGTCTGAATCGGCGACAATAGCGCCGCCGGCGGCGAGGGTTATAAGCCCGTTATCGTGCGCGACCAAGGTGCGTATGACAATAGAGAGATTGGCACCGCCATCCGCCGAGAAGAATCCGAGAGCACCCGAGTATACGCCGCGGGGGCGTGCCTCCAGATCCTCAATAATATTCATTGTTGAGGGCTTGGGTGCGCCGGTCATAGATCCGCCAGGGAAGCACGCCGCACTGGCATGCACCGCGGAAATTTCGGGTTTAAGACGCGCAGTGACGGTAGAAACAAGCTGATGCACCGTTGCATAACTTTCCACACCCATGAGTACAGGAACCTGAACGCTCGCGGGGTCACTCACCGTCGAGAGGTCGTTGCGCAAAAGATCGACGATCATCAGGTTCTCGGCACGGGTTTTCGCATCGTGCTGCAGCCAGTGAGCCGCAGCGGCGTCTTCCTGAGGATTCGCACCGCGCGGGCACGTCCCTTTAATCGGCTTCGTTTCGGCATTCCCCTGTGTATCAACCATCAGAAAACGCTCGGGAGACGAAGAAAGCACAGAGAAATCGCCGCACCGCAAATAGGCGGCATAGGGTGCGGGATTGTGCCTGCGCTGAGTGCGGTACAGCTCAAAAAGCTGATCTGGCGTGAGAGGATGTTCTACCCGCGCGGTACTTTCGGCGCTCAGGCACACCTCATAACTATTCCCCTCGTAAATATGCCATTGTGCGCGCTCAATATCTGCGCAATAGCTTTCACAATCCGGGGCTTCAAAAAGCAGATGCTCCACGTGCTGACTCAGTGGTTTATCGCCGTCATGTGCGTTATCACCCGGTATCTCACGCCAAGAATCCCGTGCCAATTCGCGCAAACGCGGCTCAATTTTCTCAAGCCAGGGTTTATCACCCAGCAGCCACGCGCGGTGGGTTTCATGTTCATAGGCCAGGTACCGCACGGCGGGCATCCAGAGAGAATCCGGGGTTTGTGCCGTGTGCCGGGGTGTGTATCCGATGCGCCCGGGGTGCAGGGCGGCGCGCGCCTCGTACCCGAAATAACCCACGTAACCACCGCGCAAACCTTCGGGCAGCTCGGCAATGTCATCGGGTTCAGGCATACTGGCAAGCGCAGTATCGAGGGCATCCCAAGGAGTCGTGTTTGTTGCCTCACGTGCGTTTTCGATGCGCAGCACAGCCGCCCAATGCGGGACGACGCCCACATACGAGACGCGAGACATAGGCGATTCTTCTCGTGCGGAATCAAGCCAATAGGCGTACCGAGCACCCGCAGCGATCACGGGGTATGCAGCCTCGGGCATGATCTCAAAGTCGAGGGCGCGCACGTGCAGCGTTGGGTATTGATCGGGCTGAAGAATCACGTTTCCTATTGTAGAGTGCGTTGCCGTCGGTCTTGAGCAGTGTGGCTTCGACCCGAATACAAAGGATGCGGCACCAGCAGCCATTTCGGGGGCTGGGGTGCCGCATCTTTATATGTCGTTTTGGCTATATACACTAGTCAAACCGGATATATTCCAAAGTTTTAGGGTATAGCGTCATTAGTGAACGACGGCAGGTTCCTGCCCGTTTTCGCTTTCCATGGGTAGCTTTGCGGTGAACCAAGCACTTGTTCCGCCAGCAATATTTTTCGCCTGGTATCCGTTCTGGCGCAGGTATTCAGCCGCACGGTTTGAACGCCCGCCGCCGTGGCAGATCACATAGAATTCTTCATCTTTGCTGGGTAGCTCTGCAAGTCGCTCGGTCAGCGTTCCTAGGGTGATGTGCTGGGCACCAGCAACGTGGCCGCCTTCCCATTCGTAGTCTTCGCGCACATCAATAATCTTGGCACCGGCAGGAACATCGGCAGGGGTTACCTGGGGTACGTTATTCATGGATTCTCCTCTGTAGTCTCGTGAGATACATCTTCAACTCTACAAATTTTGAGGTCATAAGGCACGCGCGCGTGCACGCAATACACCCCAGCCCCACCATTAGATATGAGATTTCATGCAGAGTAAATACGGAATTTATGCCTAATTTCTGCACAAACATCTGTATACATATGCACTTCACAGGTATACACTGAGGAAATATAACCTAGAACACTTCCGGTTTGTGTATTCTTGGGAGGCTTTATGGTAGCCACGCAACCAGCGGCGCAGAAGCCGCGAACATTCTTTGGGCATCCGCCGATGCTCGCCAATCTTTTCACCGTGGAAATGTGGGAACGGTTCTCATTCTATGGGATGCAGGCTCTTGCTCTCTATTACCTGTACCACTCTATCGAAGACGGCGGATTAGGGATCCCCAGAGAAGCAGCCACCGGCGCTATGGGAGCGTATGGTGCAACCGTTTACCTCATGGCGATCCTCGGCGGTATTTTGGGCGACCGCGTCCTAGGGCCCGAACGTACCCTCTTTTATTCCGCTATCGGTATTATGGCGGGGCACATTGTTCTTGCGGTCATGCCCGGTGCCGCTGGCGTGATTACCGGTCTGCTTCTGGTCGCGATCGGTTCGGGCTGTCTCAAAAGCAGCGCCTCGGTTCTGGTCGGTTCGCTCTACAGCAAAGACGACCCCAAACGCGAAGCGGGGTTCACGCTTTTCTATATCGGCATCAACATCGGTGCGCTTTTAGGTCCGGCACTGACCGGCTGGGGATGGGGTTGGCTAGGCTTTCACTTCGGCTTCGGAATCGCGGCTATCGGCATGGCGGCCGGGCTTATTCAGTATGCGCTCACCCGCAAGAACCTGCCCGAATCGGTGCACGAAGTAACCGTTCCTTTCACCCCACGTCAGAACGGTATTTTAGCCGGTGTTCTGGCAGGTATAGCTCTCATAACATTTCTGCTGGTCATGATGGGCTGGATGACTACAGGCAACCTCGCCACGTGGGTGGTAAGCGCCGTCGGCATCGGGGCCATAGCTCTTTTTATTCAGTTGCTCACCGCCAAGAACGTAACCAACACCGAACGCTCGCGGGTGTGGGCGTTCATTCCCCTCTGGATTGCCAACGCTATTTTCTGGGCACTTTACCAGCAGCAGTTCACGGTCATTCCCATCTATTCTGAGGAACGGCTCGACTGGCATATTTTGGGAATGGATCTTCCTCCGACCCTCGTCAATTCCCTTGCCCCTATTTTCGTGATTCTTCTGGGGTCGGGGTTCGCCGCCATGTGGACGAAATTGGGCGATCGGCAGCCGCGCACAACCACCAAGTTCTCGCTCGCGCTCGTGATTATCGGCCCAGCATACTGGGTTTTCCTCACGCAGGTGGGTGTCTCTCACGTGGCGGTCTACTGGATGGTTATCATCATGTTCATCTTCACTGTTGCCGAGCTTACGATTTCGCCCACGGGTATGGCGCTGACCACCAGGCTCGCGCCCGAAGCCTATAAGGTGAACATGATGGCGCTTTACTGGACCTCGCTGGCGATGGGTACCGCATTCGCGGGCTGGTGCGCACAGTTCTACAGCCAAGACACTGAGGCTTCTTACTTTATTTGGGTGGGTGCCGTCTCGGTTATTGCTGGTATCGTCCTCTTCCTCTGCCGTGCGCCCATCCAGAAACTTATGCGCGATGTGAAGTAGTATTCCGTTTTAGGCATATATAGCGGTGGGTGCATCTTCAACACTAGAAGATGCACCCACCGATTTTAATTTCTGTGGTTTGACTTGGGTATATGCCGCCTACGTTATATTCCAGGAGGGGCATAGAGCCTCTCACAACATGATTATTAAGCCTTGATGCGCCGCCCGGCACGCGCTGCGAATGCATCAAGCGCATCGTTAAGGTGAGGAACCGTCCATACGCGCTGACCCGCAACAAAGGTTTTCTCACGGCGTATCACCCCCGCTTTCTCAAGGGTTGCGATGATGCGGTATATCGTTGCCGGTGCCACAGACGTATTCTGCTCTACCATCTGTACCGTAAAAGCCGGTTCGGTGCAGCAAAAATCGGCGACCGCCTTCAAAGCGGATGTTGTTCGACGTGCTGTTCCCAGAATTTTATCGCGCAATCCGGAGATATCCTCTGCCAGAATACGAGCGTTCTCGACGGCAGCATTTGAAGCTTGAATAAAGCACCGGATCATAGGCTCTATATCTCCAGCGCGGTATGCGGTAAGCGCCGCAATATAGTCTGCGACGTCATGCAGAAGCCCCGAAGAAATTGGCAGCACAACATGTTTGGTGACTCCACGCGCCATGAGCAAAGCCGAAATAAGCGCCCGACCGGTACGCCCATTCCCATCAGTAAAAGGGTGAATAGTCTCAAATTGTGCATGAGCGATGGCAGCCTGCACCAGCGGGTCAAGATCACGACGCGCCATAAATTCAACGAGGTCATTCATGGCGGCGGGTACTAGCTTCCAGTGCGGTGCCACATAATCTGCTGTTACAGGCGACTGCCCGCCAACCCACACCCACTGTTGGCGGAACTTCCCAGCGTCATCTAGGGTGCCAGCCGTCAGTTCATGGTGCATATGCACGATAGATTCAATGGTCAGGCTCTCTGCCGCCCCTAAAGCTGCCTGCATGGCGCGAACATTGCGTGCCACCAACTCGGCATTATGCCCCACGGCGGAGCTGGAAGCGCCCACCACCGCCAACGATAACCTACGTGCTGAAACCGTCAGGTTTTCAATCTGCGAACTTGATGCCGATTCACCCCGCAAAAGCACCGCTGCAAATGGCACACCACCTAACGCCGCATGCTGCTCGTCGAAGCGAGTAATCGTGCGTGTACAGTCCTGCACCAGAGTATATAGCTGCGGGGAAAGCTGAGGTGTTTGCTCGGCGATGCGCGGTGTAACGGCACTCTTAAACTCGCCAGTGTTCCGCCGACGAGCACGATGGGATGCGAGTGGGTCACGATGCTGCCACAGAGGCTGCTGTTCCCAATCGAGAGAAGCCCATGAGATGGCTGGCATACCCCACGCTCCTTTCTGCTGCATGATAGGGAATGCCCTAAAAATGAGGGAAGTGCGGGCAGTTAATGAGAAATGAGGACTCTATTTTCTCATTAAGGTTCTTATTGAGAAAATAGAGCCTCAAATTCTCGCTAGGGCAAGCCACTGCATGCTATTCAGCCAGCAGGGACAGAAGGGCAGAATAAGCCCCTCATCAGCAGATCTGACAAACACGTATTTTCACTAGTCAGACCGTAAATAGAGCCGTTCTACGCTACCAAAAGTCAGGTGTTTACGCTACCAAAAGTCAGGTGTTTCTGGAGGCGGCCAGCTCGACCTTGCCCTGAGCCAGGGCCTCCTGGCGACGCACGCGATCCTCGAAGCGGCCGAGCTCGCTCGTGGGATCCAGGATGTTGATGGAGGAGAGGGCGTCGGTGACCTGAGCCTGCGCCTTCGCGGTCTTCTCGCGGGCGATGAGCTGGTCGCGGCGGGACTTGAGCTCGGAGAGCTTGTCCTTCATCTGCGACAGGCCCTTCTTCAGGCGCTCGGCGACCTCACGCTGAGCCTGGAGGGCGGGCTCCTCGGTCTTGACCTCGTTCTCGAACTGGATCTGCTTGCCGATGGCGACCTTGGCCAGGTCGTCCCACTTGGTGGCTCCGGCCTCGTCACCTGCGGCGCGCAGGGAGTCGGCCTTGGCGGAGGCGGCGGCGGCCTTCTGACCCCAGTCGGCCGCGGCCTTGACGTCCTCCTCGTAGTCCTTCTCGGCCATGCGCAGGTTGCCCAGGGTCTGGGCGATCGCGTTCTCGGCCTCGACGATGGAGTTGGTGTAGTCGCGGACCAGCTGGTCGATCATCTTCTGCGGGTCCTCAGCCTTGTCGAGGAGCGCGTTGATGTTCGCCTTGGCGAGCTGGGCGATGCGGCCCATGATCGTCTGCTTCTCAGCCATGATGTTCTCCTTTGTGGTGATGTGCGCTCGTGCGCGGGTTGAGCGCGAGGCCAGGGCCCCGCAGGTCGGTGGGTGTTGGTGATAAGTGGCCCTTACTGCCGGAGAACCCTCCCCGAAGCTGGGTCAGCTTCCGGAGAATTCTCCGCCGGATGGCCAGCGGTGTTGGCACCGAGGACGGGCCTCGGGCGCCGCGTTGACTCGCGCGCGTGGACAGAGGCGTCATGATCGTTCCCCTCGGGTCGTTGAGTGCGAGGCCGGGGGTGCCTCGCGCAGCGGCTCGAGGGTGACGCGGAGCCTGGCCTGCACGGTACGCAGGTGGTCGAGCGCCTCGAGCGGGCTGTCGCTGGTGATAAGGGCGGCCTGGCCGGTGGCGATTGCCTCCTGCGCGTCGGCGACCAGCGGGGCCAGGAGCGCCGTGTCGGCCTCGACGCCCTCAAGCTCGGTGAGGTCAGCGGAGAGGGACCCGATGGCGGCGCCCAGGCGATCCTGGATCGCGTCGAGGTCGGACTTGGCAGAGAAGATCGCGCCCGTCTGTGCGCCGGCCATGGTGAGCGCGCGCGAAGCGGTGTCCAAAGCCGAGGCGGCGCGGGCGTTGTCCTTTGTGACCGTCGCGCTCGCCGTCTCCAGCGAGTCGCGGGCGGATTCGAGCAGCTGCGCGGCACGCTCCGGGTTGCCCTGAAGCGAAGCGAGGGTCTTCGCGGGGTAAATGGCCGCGATGCTCGCCAGCTCCTCCCTGGCGCGCTTAAGGTCCGAAAGCTCCTCGGCCAGGCGCTCGCGCGCCTGTGCGATCCGAGAGGGGAGTGCTGCGTGCTCGGCGCGCTTGGCGGTGAATTCCGCGGTGGCCGCGCGCAGGGGGGACACGGCCGCGTCCAGGTCGTTCGACATCTCGGCGGCGAGACGCATCCTGGTCTGGGGGACCACCGCGGCCTGGATGCGCTTCTGGGTGTCGTACCCGCGTGAAAGAGCCGCCTTGGCCTCCTCGACCTGGCGATGGAAACGCTCGGTCGCGGACAGGCCAAACTGGGCGCGCGCGTAGTCCCACTCCCGCTCGGCGGTGCGCACGAGCTCGGCCGCCTCGACGAGGCGCTTGTTCGCGCCCTGCACGCGGCGGTGGGCCTCTTCGGCAGCCCTGAGCCGTTCCTCGCGCACCTTGAGGCGCGCGCGCCGGGCCGTATCGTCGGGGGTGGGTGCGGGCTCGGGGTCGGCGTTCTCGCTCTCCTGCGAGTCCTTCGTGCCCTTGATGGCCAAGCTGATCAGTCCGATGCATGCCGCGGCCACCAACCAGAGGAAGCCTCGGCCGTGTTCGGTCGAGCCGGACGACGAGGACCGGCTGGGGGAGGGCGACGAGGACCGGCTGGCGGATGTGGACTGAGCCGCGACGCCCTGCGCATAGGGCTCGTATCCTGCGTGCTGAAGGGTGGAGGCGGAAGTAACGACAGCCTCCGCGCCTCCCGCGGCCTCGGTCGCGAACGCGGGCGCGCCACCGAGCGCGATCGCGGCCGTCATGACGGCTGCGATGCCGAGGCGTCGAATCCGTGGCACGCTATCCTCCTTGGTTGGTGGCGAACAGAACAAGATACATCATCATGGGCCGCCGCGCGTTCACTATAATATGTGGCCCGTCACATTGTTGTGGATTGTTGATGACCTGGTGGCCGGGTGCGGACGCGAGCGCAGTGGCCCGCTATCGTCTGGCTCCAGTGTCATTGGGTCGTCGTTCACCTCCTCTATTGACGCCCGGGTGTCGCGAGCGCGCGGTTGGTCAGGACGGTGGCCCTCGAGGCCGCCGCACGCGCCTGTAGAGGGTCCTTGTTGAGGGCCTCGCGAGCCTCGCCAATCGCCTGTTCCGCTTCCCGCAGGAGCTTGTTCGCATCGAACAGGGCGGAGCCTTGACGGTTCCTCAAGGACTTGCGCGCGAACGCGAGGGTCGCATCGGCGTCGCGAATATGGCGCTGAGCGCTCTCTCGCGCCTTGAGCGCCGCCGCTTCTTGCGTCCGAAGGGGAGCGAGCACCGCCTCCAGGCGAAGCTCCACGTCGCGAAGGTTCTCGAGCGCGCCGAGTGGGTCCTCGTCGTTGACCAGGGCGCGCTGGCCGAGCGCTATTGCAGCCCGCGCGTCGGCGAGCAGCGGGGCCAGGAGCGCCGTGTCGGCCTCGAGGCCGTCAACCTCGACGATGTCGCCGGACAGGGCCCCGATGGCGGCGCCGAGGCGATCCCGGATCGCGTCGAGATCGGTCTTCGCCGAGAAGATCGCGTCCGTCTGTGCATTCGCCATCGTCAGGGCGCGCTGCGCGGTGTCCAGGGCCGAGGCGGCGCGCGTCGGGTCCGCCTCGATGTGCGCGCTCGCCGTGTCCAGTGCCGAGCGAGCGGACTCTAGCAAAGCTGCCGCGCGCTGCGGATTGTCCTGAAGGGACGCAAGCATGGAATCGGGGTAGAGGCCCGCAATGCTGGAGAGCTCTTCCTTCGAGCGTTCCAGATCGGCGAGCTCCTCGACCAGGCGCTCACGAGCCTCACTAAGCTGCGCGGGCAGCGTCGAGCGCTCCCTTCGCCGTGCCGCAAACTCCGCGCGCGTCTTCTCCAGGGGAGGGAGGACCTCGTCCAGATCCTTCGTGATTGAAGCCGCCAGGCGCTTCTTGGCCAGGGAGTCGACGGTGCAGCAAATCTGCGTGTGGGTGTCGCGTCCGCGCGCGACAGCCTCCTTGGCCGCCTCAAGGCGACGACCGTACTCTTCGGCCGCGGCGCTGCCGAACTGTGCGCGGGCGAAGTTCCAGTCTTCTTCGGCGGCGCGCACCTGTTCCTCGGCCTCCGACAGGCGCCGACTCGCCGCATCGGCGGCCCTCAGGGCCTCACGCCTCACGGGGTCCACGATCGGAACGGACGCCCCGGAATCGGCGTTGGAATCGTCGTGGTCGTTCTCACCCCGCAGCGCGACCCATAGGTTGGAGACGACGGCAATCACCACGACGACGGCCAAGAAAACGTAACCGCCGAGGCTCCTTTCTGCCTCCCTCTTCCGTTCTTCTTCCGCCTCTTGCTGCCTCTTGCGGCTGTCGGCAGCGATGCGTGCGTGTATGTCGGTCGTGCTGCGCACGTCGTCGATGAACGCGCGAGCGCCCGCCGCCGCCTCGTCAGGGGTGAGGGGGGTGGATGTGTGCTTGCCGCGGGCGAAACCGAGCGCGTCGTCCAGCATCTTCTTGGTCGCCCAGTCCGAGGCCGCCTTCTGCTCCAGGTTCGCATCCGTGCAGTAGGCGTCGGTGCCGTCCTCGTAGGCCAGGACGTAGAGGATGCCCTTATCCGCCGTGCGCGATTGCAACAGGGTGGCCCGGCACCACCTCGATGGTTCCTGATCGGAGAACGTGGGGACAATGACGACGTCGATGTAGCTGGAGTACGTGGAATAGAAAGACTGCGCCGACGTCTCGATCTTTCCCCGTTGCTCCTCGCTCAGGAAGCCGTCGGGATCGCTGACGAATCCGCTCGTGGTGAGCGGCTCGGTCGCGAAGGCGGGAGCGCCACCGAGGAGCATCGCTGCCATCATGACGGCGCCGATGCACAGGCGACGGATCAATGCCACGTGGCCCTCCTGGTCGGTGGTGAACGGAACGACACGCACTCTGAAGCGGCTCCGCGTCGCCTCAGCGTTGCAATCTGCGTCACGTTGCGTGTCTGGGGTCAGTGTACGCGACGCGGGCGCTCAGGCGGGCAGGCCGCCGCTTCCCGGGTGCCCGCCGGCGGCTCTTTGGCGGTGCGACGCGCTTAGAAGTGGCCCTTGGAGCCGGAGAACCCGCCGCCGCCGAAGCTGCCGGAGCTCCCGGAGAACCCGCCGCCCGAGGAATGGCTGGAGCTGGAGCTGCCCCAACTCGAGCTGGAGCTGCCCCAACTCGAGCTGGAACCCCACGAGGAGCTCGAGTGCGAGCTGCCGCTGTTGGAGAACAGGATCGACCACAGGATCTGCTCACCGAGGGAGGAGCCGGAACTGCTCGAGCGGTCGTCGTCATCGTCGTCCTCGTCGTACCAGCTCGTCATGGGTCGGGCCAGGGGCGTGGCCATGACGCGGTCGGCGAGGGTGCGCGCCCGCGATGCCTGGGAGGTCGCTTCGTTCGGGTCGCTGCCCAGGGCCTCGCGGGCCGCCTCGAGGGAGTGCTCGGCGTCGTGGAGGGTGGAACGGACGTTCATGTTCATGACGCCGCGTCGCCCCTGGACGTAGCGCTGGGCGCGCATGACCGCGGACTCGGCGAGGGACACCTGGGAGCGGGCGGCGGACAGAGCCCGCTCGTCGTTGTCCCGCTTGGAGCGCAGCGGAGCGAGCGCGGCGTCGATGTTTGCTTCCGCGCTGCGCAGGTGTTCGAGGGCCGCCAACGGGTCGCCGTTGTTGAGGAGGGCGGCCTGTCCCTCGGAGATCGCCGTGCGCGCGTCGGCGACGAGCGGGTCGAAGATGGCCGGGTCCGCCTTCAGGGACGACACGTCGTTGATATCCGACGAAATGGAGCCGATGGCGGCGCCGAGGCGGTCGTGGATCGCGTCGAGGTCGGACTTGGCGGAGAAGATCGCGTCGGTCTGGTGCGTGGCCATCATGAGGGCACGGTGTGCGGTGTCGAGGGCGCTCTCCGCGCGGGCCCGGTCCGTCTCGGCCATCCGCTGGGCCTCCTCCAGGGCGGCGCCGGCGGTTGTCAGCAGGGCGGCGGCCTGCTCGGGGTTGTCCTGGAGGGAGGCGAGCATCTGCGCGGGGTAGATGCCCGCGATGCTGGCCAGCTCCGCCTTGGCGCGCTCCAGATCGGCGCGCTGCTCGATGAGGCGTTCGTGGGTCTCGGTGATGCGGTTAGGCAGCGTCGCCTGCTCGCTGCGCTTCTTCTCGAAGGAGGCCTGAATGGCGCTCAGGGGGTTCATGCAGGTCCCCAGGTCGCGCATGATGCTCGTCGCCAGGTTCGCGCGCGAGATCGGGTTGGTGGAGTCGTTCATCTGCTTTTGAGTGTCGAAGCAGCGCGCGACGGAGTCCCGGGCGGCCTCCAGGGTGCGGGCGAACTCGTCCGTGGCGGCGATGCCGAACTGGGCGCGCGCGAAGTCGAGCTCGTCGGTGGCAGAGCGCACCTGCTCGTCTGCCGCGAGGAGCTGGCGGTTGGCCTGCGAGACCTTCTTCTCGGTATCTTCGGTTCTGGTGAGGGTGACCTGCTCCGCGGCGCGTTCGTTGCGACGCGAGGAGGAGGAGACGGCGAACCCGATACCGATGATGCCGCCGACGATCAGAATGAGAATGATGATGGCGCTGCCCCGACCCTCGGAGGAGGTGGAGCGCGTCCCGCTGCCCGAGCTGCTCGTGCCGCTGGAGGAGGTGGTGGACCTGTTCGCGAGGGTGTTAATGAAGGCGACGGCACCCGCGGCGGCGTCGGAAGAGGTCAAGGGCTTGCTGGCCAGTTTCGACTCGGCGGCCGTGCGCGCGGTGTCGCGCGCGCTTTGCGAGATGGAGCCGCCGTTGACGCATTCGCCGTCCACGCGCTCGTTGTAGGCGATGTAGTAGATGATGTTGCCGTCCGAGGTGCCGGAGGCATCAAGGGTCCTGCGGCACCATTCGACGCCGTCGATGCCCGAGAGGTTATCGACGATGACGACGTCGACGGAGACGCCCTTCGCGCGCGCGGAGCGGGCGGCGGTTTCGATGAGCGCGCGCTCGGAGTCGGAGAGCCAGCCGCCGGGGTCGGTGACGATTCCGCTCGTGGTGACCGGTGCGGTCGCGAAGGCGGGGGCGCCCAGGGTGAGCAGTAGCGTTGCGAGAACTGCGACGAGGCTGAAACGGCGGATTCGTGACACGGGGCCCTCCTGCGTTGTGGCGAACAGGCAAAGATATACCACGTGACGCACGCGCGTCCACCATGTGACGCAGTATGCGGCGCGTGATTACTGCCGTGGGGTCAGTCTACGCGAAAGAGCGCGGGGGATGGAACGGGCGGTGCTGTTCGCTACAGGCGGGGGCACGCCTCGCACACGGGGCGTGGGAGGGCCCTATGATAGGGGGAGCCTACCCGGCCTACAGACTATTGAGAGAAGGAGGGGACCATGCCCACCGGTAAAGTGAGGTTCTTCGACGCTGATCGCGGTTTCGGCTTCATCACGGGAGACGACGGGGCGGATGTCTTCCTCCACTCGTCCGCGCTGCCGTCCGACGCGCCGAGCCCCAGGGTGGGAGCTCGCGTGGAGTATTCGGTGGCCGACGGACGCAAGGGACCGCAGGCCCTGAGCGTGCGCTTCCTGAAAGAGACAGCTTCCGTTGCCCGAGCCAAGCGTCGCAAGCCGCAGGCGATGGTGCCGGTCGTCGAGGACCTCATCAAGCTCCTCGACGCCTCGAGCGCCACCCTGCGCCGCGGCTCCTACCCGGACAATGCGACCAAGATCGCGAAGGTGCTGCGCGCCGTCGCAGAGGAATTCGATGCCTAAGACTGGTGCCCGTGTTCGGGCAGTGAAGAAGGACGCCGTCCTGGAGGCCGCGCAAGACGTGGCCCGCGCGGGCGCCGAGGCCGTGGCGCACCCGCGTCCCGTCGGCGAGCACGTGGGCTTCGAGATGGTGTCGGAGCGCCTGGGAACCCACTACTTCGCGTCGACTGACGCCGGGTACGTGGGCTGGTGCTGGTCGGTGACGGTCGCCCGCGTGCCGCGCGGCCGCGTCGCCACCGTGTGCGAGGTCGACATGACGCCGCGCGAGGGGGCACTTCTTGCGCCCGAGTGGGTGCCGTGGGAGGCTCGCCTGCGCCCCTCCGATATTTCCCGCGAGGACACGCTGCCCTACGTGGCGGATGACGAGCGCCTGGAGCAAGGCTTCGAAGACACCAGCGAGGACCTCGACCTGCCGGTCGTGCGCGAGCTCGGCTTGGGCCGACCCCGCGTCCTGTCCGAGGAGGGGCGCAGCCAGGCCGCGAAGCGCTGGTACGCGTCCGAGCGCGGCCCCAAGTCGGGCCGTCGTCCGCGCAACACGTGCTCGACCTGCGGTTTTCTCATGAAGATGGGCGGCGACATGCGCACGATGTTCGGCGTGTGCGCCAACGAGTGGGCGACCGACGACGGCGCCGTCGTCTCCCTGGACCACACCTGCGGGTCTCACTCGGAGACGGACGTTCCGAAGAACGGCACCGCGTGGCCCGTGCGGCCCTCGCGCGTCAACGAGGGCGCGCTCGATGCCGAGCCGATGCCTCGCGCGTCAGAGCAGGCGGGCGACGAGGCCGTGGCACAGCAGGCGCAGGAGGCGACGCCCTCGGGGGACGTGACTGAGGAAGCGGAGCGGCCCGAGGCCGGCTGAGGCCTCGGCGAGCGCAGACTGATGGGAAGCACCCGGGACGAGCGCCCGGGTGCTTTCTCAACAAGTGGGAACACGGCGGGTATGTTTGCACCCGGGCGCGTGAACAGGCACGATTAAGCGGTGAGCACACAAGCACAGACCGCCCCATCCCACGGCGGCTTCACACAGTCACTTGATTCGTTCTTCCAGATTTCCAAGCGCGGTTCGACCATCGGTCACGAAATCCGCGGTGGAATCGTCACCTTCTTCGCGATGGCATACATCCTGGTCGTCAACCCGGCGATCCTGGGCAACGCCGTCCCCAAGGACGGCTCCATCACCACCCAGGGCATCGCCGCAGGTACCGCGCTCGTCGCCGGCATCATGACGATCCTCATGGGCGTCGTCGCCAACTACCCCCTCGCCCTGGCCGCAGGCCTCGGCCTGAACGCGGTCGTCGCCTTCACCCTGGTCCTGGGCTCCGGCCTCAGCTACGGCGAGGCCATGGGCGTCATCGCGTGGGAAGGCATCCTGATCTTCCTCCTGGTCCTCACGGGCTTCCGCGAGGCCGTCTTCCGCGCGGTTCCCCCCGCCCTCAAGACCGCGATCACGGTGGGCCTGGGCCTCTTCGTCGCCCTCATCGGCCTGGTGAACGCGGGCATCGTCCGCACGGGCGCGACGCCCGTCCAGTTCGGCATTTCGGGTTCGCTTGACGGCTGGCCGGCCCTCGTCTTCGTGTTCGGCCTCTTCCTCATGATCGTCCTCTACGTGCGTGGCGTGAAGGGCGCGGTCCTCATCTCGATCATCGCCTCCACGATCCTTGCCGTCATCGTCCAGGCGTTCGCGCACCTCGATCGGATTTCCGACACGAACCCCACCGGTTGGGGCCAGACCGTTCCGGAGCTCAAGGGCTCCCCGATCGCCGTTCCCGTCTTCGACACGCTCGGCAAGGTCGACCTCTTCGGCGGCTTCGGCAAGCTGGGCGTCGTCTCCATCATTCTGCTGGTCTTCTCCCTCATGCTCGCCGACTTCTTCGACACGATGGGGACCATGGTCGCCGTCGGCGCCGAAGGTAACCTGCTGGACGAGCAGGGCAACCCGCCCAAGACCCGCCAGATCCTGATCATCGACTCCCTGGCCGCCGTGGCCGGCGGCGTCGGCGGCGTCTCCTCGAACACCTCCTACGTCGAGTCGGCCTCGGGCGTCGCCGAGGGCGCGCGCACCGGCCTGGCCTCCGTGGTCACGGGTGTCCTCTTCCTCCTGTCGACCTTCCTGGCGCCCCTCGTTGAGCTGGTTCCGACCGAGGCGGCCTCCACGGCCCTCGTGTTCGTCGGCTTCCTCATGATGACCCAGGTGACCGACATCGACTGGGATTCCAAGGAAGTTGCGATCCCCGCCTTCATGACGATGGCCTTCATGCCCTTCGGCTACTCCGTGTCCGTCGGCATCGGCGTCGGCTTCGTGACCTACTCGCTCATCCAGCTTGTCAAGGGTCAGGCCCGCAAGGTTCACCCGCTCATGTGGCTGGTGTCCGTCCTGTTCATCATCTACTTCCTGATGGGCCCGATTCAGCGCCTCCTCGGCGTCGGCTGATTCGTCACCTGTCAGCCCTTTCCCGCCCCGCCGGAGCCTCGCTCCGGCGGGGCCGTCGTATCCTAGGAAGATGCGCCGAGGAGGGGGAAAAGCCGACGGCTGCCCCCGCCTCGTTCGGCGCGCGCAGCAGCAGAGAGAGGGAGGTCTGGCGTGTCGGCAACATTCGCATCCATGCGCTACGTGAACTACCGATACTGGTTCGTCGCATCCCTGATTGCGTCCACCGGCGCGTGGCTCCAGCGCGTCGCCCAGGACTGGTACGTGCTGACGGTTCTCACCGATCACGACTCGGGGCAGGTCGGTATCGTGACGGCGCTCCAGTTTCTTCCGATCATCCTGTTTTCCGCGTGGGCGGGCGTTCTCGCGGATCGTATTCCGGGGCGGCGCCTCCTCCAGTGCACGCAGGCGGGGGTGGGCCTCGTGTCTCTCGTGATGGGTCTCGTGGTCCTCACGGGCACGGGCGAGCTGTGGCACCAGTACATCCTCGCCTTCGTCTCCGGGACGATCTCCGCGATCGATACGCCCGCGCGTCAGGCCTTCGTCGGCGAGCTCGTGCCCCCTGACAAGATGGCGAACGCCGTCGCCCTGAACGCCACCGCGTTCCACGCCGCGCGCCTCATCGGCCCGGCATCGGCGGGTCTGTTCATCGACTGGTGGGGGGTGGGCCCCGTTTTCCTGATCGACGCCGGCATGTTCGCCGCCCCCATCATCGCCCTGTTCCTCATGCGCGGCGACCGCCTCTACCCGCGCACCCTCGTGCCGCGCGCTCGCGGCCAGCTGCGCGAGGGAATCGCATACGTGCGCGGGCGCACGGACATCTGCATCATTCTCGTCACGATCTTCGTCGTCAGTGCCCTGGGCATGAATTTTCAGCTCACGAGTGCCCTCATGGCGACGACCGTGTTCGGCAAGTCTGCCGGGTCCTTCGGTGTCCTGTCGACCTTCATGGCTCTCGGGTCGATCCTCGGATCCACCGCTGTCGCGCGACGTGCGCCTCGCTTGCGCGCGATCCTCATGGGGGCTGCCTTCTATGGGACCGCCGAGATCCTCCTGGGCCTGGCCCCCTCCTACTGGTGGTTCGCGCTCCTGGCGATCCCCACCGGCTATGGCATGCTGACGATGAACACGAGCGCCAACGCGCTGATGCAAACGCGCACGGATCCCGACAAGCGCGGACGCATCATGGCCCTGTATTCGCTCGTGTATCTGGGCGCAACGCCGATTGGGTCACCCATCATCGGTCGGATTGGTGCGCTCTTTGGGGCGCGTTGGGCGATCCTGGTGGGAGGGATCGCCTCCCTGAGCATCGCCGTCGCGTGCGGAGTGTGGGCGATGATTCATTGGAAGGCGTGCGTCGTGCGGCGCTCGTCCTTCCCGTGGGTGGGCGTGGAGGCGGACTCCTCCGTGGACGCGCCGCGCCGCTCGCTGGACGAGGACTGAGGTGCGCCCCCGGGGGACCGGGAGTTAGAGCACGCGCTCCAGGCAGTAGTCGATGCACTCCAGGAGGGCCTCGACGTCGCCGATCTCGACGCTGGGCCACGTGCCGATGCGCAGCTGGTTGGCCCCCACGCCCCGGTAGGCGCCGATGTCGACGATCTCGTGGGCGCGCAGGTGCGCCGCCAGGTCGGTGGCCTTGACGTCGGCGTTGATTTCGATCGTGGCCGTCACGGGGGAGCGCCACGCCTCCTCGGCGACGAAGGGGTAGAGCGCGGGGTGGGCGCTCGCCCAGTCGTAGATGAGGGACGAGGCCCGGGCGCAGTGGGCGCTCACGGCCTCCATGCCGCCGTGCTCGTTGAGCCACGCGACCTGGCGCTGCGCCATGATGATCGTCGCGACCGCGGGCGTGTTGAGGGTTTGGTCCTTGCGCGAGTTGTCGATGGCGGCGGACAGGGACAGGAATGGGGGGATCCAGCGCCCGCCGGGGGAGGCCTCGATGCGGCGGGCCCGCTCGATGGCGGCGGGGGAGAGGATGGCGACCCAGAGGCCGCCGTCCGATCCGAGGGCCTTTTGCAGGGAGAAGTAGTAGGCGTCGACCTGGGTGAGGTCGATCGGCGCGGCGCCGGCGATGGAGGTGCCGTCGACGAGGGTGAGCGCTCCCGGGGCGTCGACGCGGTAGACGGGGGAGGCCACGCCGGTTGAGGTCTCGTTGTGGGGGTAGGCGTAGGCATCGACGCCCTGCTCGGGGTCGCGAGGGGCGAGCGTAACCAGGGAGCCGGCCCGTGCCTCGTCGATGAGGGGGGAGGCGAGGTGGGGGGCGCGCTTCGCCGAGGCGGCGAACTTCGCGCCGAAGGCGCCCCAGGAGCCGAAGGCGGCGCGCGAGGAGATGAGGCAGGCGCAGGCGGCGTCCCAGAAGGCGGAGGCGCCGCCGTTGCCGAGCACGACCTCGTAGCCGTCGGGCACGCTCAGGAGGGCGCGCAGGCCCTCCTTCAGGTCGGCGACGACGCGGCGCACGGGGGCCGCGCGGTGGGAGGTGCCCATGAGGAGGGGAGTAAAGAGGGCTTCGAGCTGGTCGGTGCGCACCTTGGAGGGGCCGCAGCCGAAGCGTCCGTCGGCGGGCAGGAGAGCCGGGTCAATGTCGGGGAAATCCACCATGACAACAGCCTAACCCCGCGCTCGCTGGTATTTCCATCACGCCCATTAATCGAATTGTCGTGAAGAACGACACGTGACGACGCGCATTTTTTCGCGTCATTGTGTCGTTTCTTTCCCGACAACAAAGGTCAGCCTATCCTGGTGCTTGTAGGTGCCCCTTGAAGGAGGACGACGTGGCAGACCTGATTGACACCACCGAGATGTATCTCAAGACCATTCTTGAGCTCGAGGAAGACGGGGTGACGCCCCTGCGCGCCCGGATCGTGGATCGCCTGGGCCATTCGGGTCCGACTGTCTCGCAGACGGTGGCGCGCATGGAGCGAGACGGCCTGCTGCACGTGATGGGGGACCGGCGCCTGGAGCTGACGGAGGCGGGGCGCGCCCGCGCGACGGAGGTGCTGCGCAAGCATCGACTCGCCGAGCGTCTCCTCCTGGACGTCATTGGCATGGAGTGGGCGCAGGTTCACGACGAGGCCTGCCGCTGGGAGCACGTGATGAGCGACGCCGTCGAGGCGCGGCTGGTGGACCTGCTCTCCGATCCGAGCGTGGATCCCTACGGCAATCCGTTGCCCGGCGTGGACGGGGGTGAGCGCCTGCACTCCGCCGAGCTGGCGGTGCGCTCGCTCGAGTCCGGCGCTTTGACCCTGGGGCGTATCGGCGAGCCGATCCAGGCGGACGCAGAGTTGCTGGCGTCCTTCGACGAGCTGGGGCTGCGCCCGGGGGTTCGTGTGGGCCTGTCCGCTCATGGGGACGTCGTGCGCGTGGCTGCGTTGGACGAGTCCGGCGAGGTCAGCGGTTACCTGACGCTTCCGATGGCGTTGGCCGCTCACCTGTTCGTGCGCGGGGAGTGACCTTCTCGGAGTGACGAAGCCGGAGTGACGAGGCCGGGGCCCGGTGGGGTCTCGGCCTTCGTTGTGCGCGGACAAGCGGGCGTCTCGCATCGTGAAACGGGTGTGATGAGTTGCCAATAGGGGGAGTTTTCCCTGGTACGGCGAGGAGTAAATATCACGAAAAGGTAACGGTGGGGTGTTGAGGCGTTACCGGAACGTGACATTGACCGGCCGTGCAGGCTATAGTGAGTACCGGTCATCAGACCAACCGCCCATTCGGTACCCGAAGTGAGACAACGAATGGGACGGAAAAAGCGTCTCACGCGGGGAACCCATCACCGGCTCCTCGTAGCCTTGGGGTGAAGCTCGCACGCCGAGCCGGGCCTCCCGCCCGAACCCGACAGCTAACCTCGCAGGGAAACAGGGAGAAAACGAGTGAAGACTTCTAAGCCTACTCCGCGTCACCGCCAGGCACGCCGCCCGCTGACCGCTTCCGTGGTCGAGGGTGTGGCCACCACGAACGCCGCTCGCCCGATCGCCTTCGCGTCGGCCGCCGGTGTGGCGCTGACCGCGATCGCCGCCGGCGTTGCGAACGCCGCCCCGGCCGTCCCCCAGTCTGAACCGCAGAGCGCCGACCTGAACACCACGACGATCGCCGTCGACGAGGTCACGACGGTCGAGGTCCCCGACATCGCATGGACCGCCGAGGACGACGCCGCCGAGTCCGTCACGGCTGAGGCTCCCCGCGCCCCCGAGCCGACTCCGGCTCCCGCCGCCGCGAGCGAGTCCAACACCTCCGAGTCCGCCGCCTCGCGCTCCGAGACCCGCGATGATGTCACCTCGAGCGACACCTCCGCCCGCCAGGCCGCCGTGAACGCAGCCGGCTCCGACATCGTGTCGGTCGCCCTGGGCCTGACCGGCATCCCCTACGTCTACGGTGGCGAGACCCTCGCCGGCCTGGACTGCTCCGGCCTGGTCA
>ENA-OWND01000506-OWND01000506.1-metagenome-genome-assembly--contig:-NODE-506-length-27641-cov-3.863300_pt1 | contig 27641 bp, 22 predicted proteins | sample MGYA00245342_ERZ651119 | MGnify/ENA primary metagenome ERZ651119 (study PRJEB26857, sample SAMEA4031756) | metagenome | biome: human; feature: oral; material: saliva | place: Philippines | collected 2014... | reverse complement strand
CCAAGGCCCAGAGAAGGCAGGGATTTCCCAAGTGTCCCAGAGCAAGCCATGAACAGCAGGGTAATACCCACCGAAATAGGCGGCACACCATGAGGCACATGTACTAGTCCGAGAGCTTCGTCTACGTAGCTGAAGAGGAAAAGCGCCACCGAGACGATACCTACGGTTGCGCCCGCACGCCAGACTTCCTCGAAAGAACCGTAAGAATACAGACCTCGGTACACCTTCATACCGTAGCCCACAAGAATCTGCAGAATAATCGCAAACCCCATACTGAGCGCCACGCTTTGAAGATCAATCACATCAAAGACAGAGTTCTGGTTCAGAAGCAGGCTGTACCGCAGCATAAACGCGATGACAAGCCCTATAATCCAGGCTACGGAATCTAGTGCAATCTGAACGAGAAGCCACCAGCTTTTAGGGGTGTAGGGGCGTTGGCGATCCACCACCGCAATCGGTTGAGTCGTGGGATAGTTCTCCACTTATGCGTCCTTCCCCTGCAAACTATTCTCTACGTTCCTACTAGGCCGTATATCGGTGAGCGCTCGAAATGCCTTACGGCGCGTACTCTCCGGAATAAACCGGTACGCCGTTCGAACGCTCATATTCTTAATCCACCCGAGCTTTGAGATCGCGTGCCCGGTATATAGTCGACGTTGAATCGCCCAATCCTGTTTCCAGGCGTTAAGTCCGCCCCGCCGTGTGTAGGCACCTGCACCCACACGATAACGGACTAATGGCTCAGGCACATTACCAATCTTATAACCGGCTGAGATAACCCGCGACCACAGCCACCAGTCTTCGGCCCCGGGTACATATTCATACCCGCCTAAACGCTGAACAACGTCTTTGTAGAAAGCCACCGTTGGGTGGTACAGGGGATTGCGCGAAGGCATCATGTCAGCCAACCGAGATGCGTCAGTTACCGTCTGGCGGGTAGCCTCTACTGTGGTATTCTGCGCATCAACTTCGTACATGGCAGAGCCCATCACCGCGCAGTCGCTCTCGATAAGCGCCGGAATTAGGGTTGCAAATCGGTCTGGCTCCGAAATATCGTCAGAGTCCGCTCGGGCAACGATGCCGTAAGAACAAGCATTCAGCCCCTCGTTGAGTGCAGCGGCAAGACCCACGTTCTGAGGCAGTTTGACTGTGACGATAGGAGCGCATTCCCCCGCCCTGCTACGTTCGACCCAACGGTCAACGACCGCGCGTACTTCAGAAGGCAACGGACCATCCTGAACCAAAACCAGTTCAGCAGGCCGAAGGGTCTGATGCTGAGCGTTCGAGGCAATAGCCGCCTCCACATGATCAGCAGATTCCCGAGCGTAAACACTCATCAGAACAGAGAACTCTGCCTGAGAATATGGTGCGCCGAAGGAACCACGATTTTTTTGAGCGCCATAATGCCCCGGAAATTCAAGGTCGTACACTCCGCGAAGCACATCACGATTAAGGCGAGGGGCATGCAGCGCATCCTTGATGCCCCTCAGGAAATACCCCAAATAGATAGATTTTTCGTCCGTACGCAGAACCGTCGAAGCCCAAAGTCTTGCTACCGACCCGCCATATAACAACTTCTCAAGCGGGCTCAGAGTACGGGCTCGCGTGAAAACCCACAATTTATTGCGAACATCGTTATAAAATCGTGGGCCCGGCTTTGCATTTGTCGTCCCAAAAGTTTTCGTGTGGTGACGAGCCACCGAGGCGGGTACAGCAATGGCATCTCGATGATGTGCAAGACGGGTTGAAAATTCAAAATCATCATTCCAGATAAAAAAATCCGCAATCGGTAGGCCGCCATTCTGACGAATAACTTGAGCGTCCATCACCAAAGATACAAAGGAGGCGCTGCGTATAGGCCGACCCCCCACCGCTTGTGCACGACGATGCCGCCCAGAGCCAGCACCGAACATAGTGCGCATCGTATTCATGGGATGGTCTTCCCCATTGGTCCACACAACCCGTGAAGCTATCAAGGCGGGACGACGGCTGCGGTCCGGCGAATATGATTCCCATGCTTGAACAGACTCATGCAGGGTGTTTTCGGTTGGTTCAGTGTCATCATCCATAACCCACACAAGATCTGGATTGTGGCGCGCTAACGCTCGATCGATTCCAACGGCGAATCCACCCGCACCTCCCATATTCTGAGACAATGTGATGATATCGAGCGGAAGCGAATAGCTTAGATTTTTTAGATACTCGACCGTGCCGTCGGTAGAGGCGTTATCAACCACGACAACAGCGTCCGGCACAACCTGCCCTGCGGCGATACCCGCAAGGGTAATGGGTAATAAATCTTGACGATTATAGGTCACAACAACCGCTACAACACGCGGCCTACCGAGCTGTGCCACACCGCAGACAGGCGCACTCACCGAGTTTTCGCTCTCATCAGGCATCGACGCTTCCTCCCCCAGCACGCACTTTTCAGGCGGACCTATAAACACACGGATATATGAGACATCCCAAGATAGCTATTCTACCCGTCGAAAGCTCTATAGCTAAACATTACGTTCCAGCTTCAGTTTCGACTAGAGACCAAAAAGTTAGTTCCGCCACGTGCTCCTGTGCCACGACTATGCTTTAGCTCTCTTCTGCCCTGAAGTACTACTCTAAAACGTTATTTCTGTTTCTTAAACACCACCGAATATGCGAAAGTTGAAATACACACTCCGTAACAGTTTGGGGTGAGAAAGGTGAAAAGACGTGTCCGAGTCTAAATGGAAAGTTATCGGTGCAAGTGGCTTCGTGGGGTCGTCCATCGTGGCACGACTAAATGCCGAAGGAATCAGCGTAGATCCCATTGAGGCACCCCGTTTAGCAACCCGAGCACTCGACTCAAGAACTATTATCGAAGAAGCTCAGCTCCTTGAAGGCATCATCGACTCCCTAGCGGATGCGTTTGCCGGGGCTCAGGTTGTTGTTAACGCAGCAGGTCTTGCTGCCCCCAATATGCAAGACGTACCTGCGCTAGTGGGTGCTAATGCTCTGTTACCGGCGGTTATCGCTATAGCAGCACACCGTACCGGAGTACGCCGAGTTATTCACCTCAGTTCGGCAGCAGTTCAGGGCGCAAAATCTGTTCTTGATGCGAGCGAATACACAGCTCCCTTTAGCGCATACTCCTTTTCAAAAGCCTTGGGTGAAGAAGCTCTTTTAGACTTGCAAGATACGTTCCACGAGGCCTCGCATGGCGAAACCTCTGAACCTGTTGAGCTGTGCATCCTGCGTGCCACCAGCGTGCAGGGGCGCGGGCGCCGCACTACCGAGGTCTTCGCCAAAATAGCCTCTTCCCCGTTAGCTTCTGTAGCAGGTGCAGGAACCCGCAAATCCCCCGTATCGAGCTCATATGCACTGGCTGAATTTGTGGTTAAAGTCGGCTCCTTTAAGGGTGAACTGCCCTCTATTGTGCTGCAGCCGTGGGAAGGCGAGACGGTAGCCTCTACCATGGCGGATGCCGGTCGCCGCAAGCCCGTGCACCTGCCTGAATGGCTGTGCAATCTGGCGGTTAAGACCGGGTATACGGTCTCCGAAATGATGAATGATAGGTTCCAAGGTTCCGTTCGCAAAGTCGAGCTCATGTGGTTTGGACAAGAACTCGACGATTCCTGGGCTCGTGAAAACGGTCTTCTACCCGAGCCGCGAGTGCGTGAAGTGCTGCGCAATGCCCATACTGCACTCGGTAAAAAGAAAGATAAGCGATTTAAGAACGCCTAGCTACAGGTCCTTACACTTTTCTACACAGAATAAGCAACGGTGAGGGATTCGAGAGTTAGTATCTCGATTCCCTCACCGTTTTTGAATAGCAGTATTTTCTTGTGAGAGTTATCTGCCCTCTAAGATTCTGATTTCGCCTCGCCGTGCACGAGGGCGCGAGCGGCATCCGTCGATACCGGCTTAACTGGAGCCTGCGCTGTCTTGACCGGCTGAGGTGTGTTATTGCGGTAACCGCGCGAGCGTTTTTGATCGACCTCAGGCTTTTTATCGGCAGCAAACGAGGTGGCGGTATTAACGGCGCCCAACAGCATGTCTGCGATAGAACCGGCTACTGGTGATGCTGCACGTTCCGGTTCTTTGCCGCTGCCGGAATGCTCTGCGTCCCACTGGTCATAAGCTTCATCAAGGTCTTCCTGACCGGTCGGCTTTTGCTCAGTATCTTCTTGAGCGGAGGCTTCTTGCTTATCCTTCTCCTCGTTACGAGCATTGAGCTCGCTACGGGTCACAATTGAAGGCACAACCTCACGAAGCTCTTCAACGGTAATAGCCCCTTCACGAACCACAACATAAGGGGTCGAAGTACAGTCCAGAATTGTGGACGGCTTGCTTTCGCCAACGCTTCCGTCTTCCTGCGGTGCAGGACGAGGACCATCGTCCACAACAAGCGTGACGTCCTCACCCAGCTGATTAAGCGCTTCTTCGGCATTAGCTGCCGCAGGCTGTCCTGTCTTGTTAGCCGAAGACACCGCCAATGGACCGTGCTCAGTCAGAAGCTTGAGCGCAAACTTATCGTCAGGAACACGTACAGCAACCGTCCCTTGGGTTTCGCCCAAATCCCACGTCAGCGATGGATAGGAATACAGAATAATCGTTAGAGCTCCGGGCCAAAACTTATTGCCCAAATCATAAACATCGTTTGGGATTTCGTCAGCAACGCCCGCAAGAGCTGCAAGGTCGAATATCAGCACAGGCGGAGGCATGGTACGGGAACGGCCTTTATCAGCCAGAAGCTTCGAAACGCCCTGATGCGAGAAAGCATCACAGGCGATGCCGTAGACGGTATCGGTAGGAATCACGATAGTTTCGTGGGCATTCAATGCCTCACGAGCGGCTTCGACGGCCTCCGTGGTCTCGGTATCAGTCGTTACTGGGTACAGCTTTGCGTTCACGTGCCTTATTCTCTCATGTTTTGGTACGAGGCGGTGGATGGTGTGACAAGGTTACGCAATAAGCGAGTGGTCACGCCCGAATATACCGCTCTCTACCGGGGTTTATATCCTGCGGTATGTCTGGGTTTGCCGTTCAAATCTCGGATTGAGTATATGCTCACAAACCCCTGTGCCGCCAATGTCTCAGCCACTCGGGTCTCTTGTGAATCATCGTGCTCCATCATAAAGAAACCGCCGGGACGCAAAAGATAGTGAGCCCGAGCGATTACCTCCCGAGGAATTTCCATGCCGTCTTCTCCCCCGCCATAAAGCGCCATTTGCGGGTCATACTCGGCGACTTCAGGAGCCTGGGGTTTGCGGTGGGGAGGAATATATGGAGGGTTTGAAAGCACCAAGTCAAAGTATCCGGGCAGATCTTCAAGCGAGGTACGAATATCGCCCGGAATAAGGTGTACGTTCTGAGGATCAAGATTCTTGCGTGCCCAGAGGAGAGCCTGCTCGGAAAGTTCAACCGCAAAAACTTCTGCTTGAGGATTCTCTTCTTTAATCGCTGCGGCGATTGCCCCGGATCCCGTGCATAAATCCACGACGCGAGGGCAAGCGTTAGACTCGTATGTCGCCAAGACCCGCAGAGCTTCCTCCACTAGAAGCTCAGTTTCAGGACGGGGGATAAAAACGCCCGGACCTACCTTCATCTCCAGGTGATAAAAAGGTGCGACCCCCGTAATATGCTGCAACGGAACGCGCTGAGCTCTACACTCTAGCAGTTCCGTATAGCGTACTGAATCTTGTGGCGTAATCCTACGCCCCATCAGGGCGAACCGCTGCACGTCCGCACGAGTTACTGAGGATTCCCCATAGCTACCGCGCTGAATGCCTTGAGAGCCAGTACCTAACAGATATGCGGCAAGAAGTTCGGCGTCTGCCCGATATTGTTCTATCCCAGCGCGACGCAGTACGTCAGCACCGCGGCGCAAGGCTTCATCAAGCCCTTCGCCGCGGTGTGCTGTTGGGGTGACCCGTAATCCTGTCACTTCTGCGTTGCCTCGGATTATTCCTGCTCTTGGCCAACCTGTTCCAGTCGGTGAGCCTCATCCATTTCGATGGCAGACTGCACGACTGGATCAAGGTCGCCGTCCAAAACCGCGTCTAAGTTATATGCTTTGTATCCGGTACGATGGTCGGCAATACGGTTCTCGGGGAAGTTGTAGGTACGTATGCGTTCCGAACGGTCCATCGTACGCACCTGAGAGGCACGATGCGCGGCGTTCTCAGCGTCGATTTGTTCCTGCTGATGCGCCAGCAAACGGGCACGCAGCACGCGCATTGCAGCTTCGCGGTTCTGCAGCTGTGATTTCTCATTCTGCATAGCCACAACAATGCCCGTAGGAAGGTGAGTAATACGCACGGCAGAGTCGGTTGTATTCACAGACTGCCCGCCGGGACCGGAAGAACGGTAAACATCAATCTTCAGGTCGTTCTGACTGATCTCGATCTCTTCGGGTTCATCAACCTCAGGAAATACGAGCACGCCCGCAGCCGACGTGTGAATGCGCCCCTGCGATTCAGTCGCGGGAACACGCTGAACTCGGTGCACGCCGCCTTCATATTTCATGTGTGCCCATACGCCTTCGGCAGGTTCGTTGGAGGTTCCCTTGATTGCTATCTGGGCATCCTTGTACCCACCCACATCGGTACTGGTGGAGGAAATAACCTCGGTCTTCCAGCCCTTATGCTCGGCATAACGCAGATACATGCGCAAAAGGTCACCCGCGAAGAGAGCCGCCTCATCGCCGCCCGCGCCCGCTTTGACCTCAAGAATAACGTTGCGGCCATCATCAGGATCACGAGGGATCAAAAGACGGCGTAGCCTCTCTTGGGCTTCTTCAAGCTCGGCCTCAAGAGTAGGAATCTCAGCCGCAAAATCAGGGTCTTCTGAGGCCATTTCACGCGCCGCTTCTAAGTCATCCGCCAAGGACTTGTATTTGTTATATGCGGTCACGATACCGGTGAGTTCCGCATAACGCCGCCCCACGCGGCGAGCCTTCCCCTGATTTGCCTGAACGGCGGGGTCAGCCAGCTGCTCCTGAAGCTCAGTGTGCTCGTCAAGGAGCACCTGGATAGACTCAAACATTTTTGCTCTCTTACCTTTGTATACGCGCCGATTTTCGGGACTCGCGTATATCTTCACTTCATTATTACAGGGTCTAGGCACCGCACACCCCGTACCGCACAATCTTTTGGGCGGTACGGGGCGAACAATGCTGTGCGATAACCGCTACGAGACGGTTACCTTGCTAATCCACAAGGCGCAGCCCATTCTTCTGAACGGTCAGCAAGAATTCAACGTTGCTCTCAGTCTTCCGAAGCTGGTTCGTAAGAATATTTAGAGCCTGCTCGGGTTCCATACCGGCCAGAGCACGGCGCAGACCCCACATAATCTTAACTTCGTCCGGAGAGAGCAGATTCTCTTCGCGGCGTGTGCCGGAGGCGTTAATATCCACCGCCGGGAAAATACGCTTATCCGCGAGCTGACGTGACAGACGCAGTTCCATATTACCGGTGCCCTTGAACTCTTCGAAGATAACTTCATCCATCTTCGAGCCGGTCTCTACCAGAGCCGTCGCCAGAATAGTAAGCGAGCCACCTTCTTCGATGTTACGAGCGGCACCGAAGAATTTCTTCGGCGGGTACAGAGCGGCAGAATCGACACCGCCGGACAGAATACGACCGGAGGCAGGAGACGCCAGGTTGTAGGCACGCCCCAGACGAGTCATGGAATCCAGCAGCACGACCACATCGTAACCCAGCTCAACCATGCGCTTAGCGCGTTCGATAGCCAACTCAGCAACGGTGGTGTGATCCTCAGCAGGACGGTCGAAGGTTGAAGCTATAACCTCGCCGGAGACCGTGCGCTGCATGTCGGTTACTTCTTCAGGGCGTTCATCCACCAAAACCATCATGAGGTAAACCTCAGGGTTGTTGGCAGTAATAGCGTTCGCGATCGACTGCAGCATAAGGGTTTTACCGGCCTTTGGCGGCGAAACGATCAGACCGCGCTGACCTTTACCGATCGGAGATACCAGATCAACAACACGGGTACCCAGTTTCTTCGGGGTGGTCTCTAGGCGCAGTCGCTCCTTGGGATACAGCGGGGTAAGTTTCGAGAACTCACGACGGCTGGAAGCTTCTTCCACAGGCTGCCCATTAATAGCTTCAACTTTCACAAGCGCGTTGAAACGCTGGCGCGAGTTTTGTTCTCCCTCGCGCGGCACGCGAATAGCGCCCAGAATATGGTCACCCTTACGCATGTGGTAACGCTTAACCTGAGCCAGGGATACATAGACATCGTTCGGACCGGGCAGATAGCCGGAGGTACGCACAAAAGCATAATTATCGAGGATATCGAGGACACCGGAAATCGGTGCCAGTACGTCGTCCTCATTCACCTGAGGCTCATCGGAGTCCCCACGACGGTTACGACGATCGTTCTTTTCATAGCGGTCACGCTTATTGCGGCGGCTAGTGCGCTCCTCACGATTCTGATTCTGTTTTTCGAATCGTTGATCGTTTTTCTCGGAACGCTCATTCTTCTCAGAACGGTCACGCTTGTTACGGCGGCTAGTGCGCTCTTCGGCCTCTTCTTCGCCCTTACGACGGTTATTCCGCTCGCGTGTGCGTGTACGTTTAGTCGGCTTCTCAGGTTCAGAGCCGAAAGTCATATCCAGAGCCGCCGTAATGGAGTCCAGGGTAGTAGAGCCGTCCGAAGTTGTGGCTTTCAAATCGGCGGAATTCTCGGGAAGATCACGCTGTGCAGAACGCGAACCGATGCTTTCAGAAGCCAGTTCTGCTTTCACATCTAAGGGAGGCAAATCCGCATTCTTACCCTCTTGGGGACCGCGACCGTTCTTAGCTTCACGGTCTTTCCGAGATCGTGAATTTCGAGTGCGGCGAGTGGTACGTTCCTCGCGCTCGGGGGTCTCGGTACTCTCGCCAGATGCTGCTTCTTCGGAAGATTTCTTTGTTGAGGAAGCCTCATCAGGTTTAGCGGCTTCTTCAGAAGCTGCCTTAGCGGCCTTGCGACTACGCGCGCGCTTCTGTGCCGGAGTCTCATCCTGCGCTTGAGAATCTTGCGACTTTGAGCGGGTGTTTTTAGAAGTTTTCGTGCTTTCTTGAGTCGAGGCAGCCTCGGCACCTTCGGTGGTGCCGCCGCGCTGATGCAGGGTTAACGCTTCCACAAGCTCAGCTTTCTTCATTTTCAGGTATCCACGAATACCGAGCTGCTGAGCGAGAGTACGAAGCTGTGCGACCTTCAAGCCGCTGAATTCGGAGAAGGCGTCACCGGAACCGGTGCCATTATCCTCGATCACGACAATGTTCTTTGCCAAACGATTTATCCTTTTAGTCAGGGACACCCAGAAAATCCTCTCAGAATTGAGGATCGGGTTTTTCTCATCATGCATACAGTGTAGAAACTACATACCGCATACTGTGCGGTATCGCGCTACGCTGTATTGCCTCATATATATCCGAGGCACTCACTTTCGAACCGTCGTTACGTGAGGTCAAGAAACGGCAAAGTCCTTGTGAAGTGAGGCAAAAAATACATAACCACAGAAAAATATTTCCTCGCGAGCTCCCCACGGAAGAAGAAGCATACGCGAACACACAAAAAGACGTGGTTCAAAGAAAATACTTTCCATTCCCGGATGTGGCGGTTCTTCGTGCGACCGGGAGATAAAACAAACACGATAAACCATGCAGGTGAAAAACACCTTACTGTGTAACTATAACACCTTCTGCATCGATTTCAAGGGGCATGACGCGCCATGACAGGCGACGCCCCTCATATTCGCTCCCCTCATGAGTAGCCTCAAACTCAGCGATCGCTCGCTGTGCTGCAGCGACTTCTTCACAGCTACGGGAGAAGGTTAATACGGTAGGCCCGGCCCCCGAAATTACGGCGGGAAGCTGCCGATCACGCAGATAGGCGACCAGCGCCGCACTCGGCTGCATCGCAGGAATACGGTAGCCCTGATGCAGATAGTCCACGGTTGCATCCATAAGATACTCCGGTGCCTGCGAAAGGGCTTGAATCAATAAAGCGGCACGACCTGAGTTTGCCGCAGCCTGCTCATGCGGAATCTCGGCAGGAATCAGCGAACGCGCAAGTTTTGTAGAAACTTCATAATCGGGCACCGCTACGATAGGCACAACGGCAGAATGAACCGGTACGACCAACGAGCGCCAGTCCCCCAGTTCGCCCCAGGATATTGACAGCGAACCATACACCGAAGGCGCCACATTATCGGGGTGTCCTTCAAGGTCTGAAGCTACTTGAAGAATCTGGTCACGACTCAATTGAGCGTGCTCGGGAAGCAACCCGGAAGCCGCCGCAACGCCCGCAACAATAGCGGAGGCAGATGAGCCCATGCCACGTGAATGCGGAATACGGTTGTGTGCCGTCAGCCTGAGGGCTGGGAAACCATGAAGTCCGACCTTCTCAAAAGTGGAACGCATCGCCTGAATCACCAGATGGGTTTCATCGCGCGGTACGGCCTCGCTGCCCTCGCCGGAAAGCTCAAACTCTAAACCTTCAGAAATACGCTCAACCCTAAGTTCATCATAAAACCCTAAAGCCACCCCTAAGGTATCGTAGCCGGGCCCGAGGTTAGCACTTGATGCCGGAACCTTGACGGTGACGGTTTTACCGACAGGAATATCTGCGCATGTGATAGGGGTATCGGAATTCGACATGGAAACCTCGGGTGCATGTGGATGTTAGGAGCGCATACCGTGCTGTTCAAGCGGTGGAACAACGCTAATGTCACTTACTTTACGAGAATTTATCCTAGCATTGAGCGGGTTACGGACAGAATAAGACGCCCTTGCCCAAGAAAATTTTCTCGGACAAGGGCGCATCGACCTATCGGTTAACAGGCTATAGGGTGGTTAGTTCAGGTCAAGAATATCTGCCACAGCCACAACATCGAAGGCTGCCTTAGTCGGTTCAACCTTCGCGCCGTTGACCGGTTCCAGCGCCCACTGTGGGTCCTTCAAACCATGACCTGTCACCGTAATGACAATGGTCTTGCCTTCAGGAGCCTCACCCGCGCGATGTTTCTTGAGCAGACCCGCAACACCAGCGGCTGAAGCGGGCTCAACGAAAACGCCCTCGCGGGAAGAGAGCCAGCGGTGCGCCTCAAGAATCTCTTCATCGGTAACGGCCTCAATCACGCCGCCGGATTCGTCGCGTGCCGCCTCAGCTTTCTCCCATGAGGCAGGGTTACCGATGCGAATTGCGGTCGCAATCGTTTCGGGAGTGTCAATCGGGTGCCCTGCAACAATCGGGGCCGCGCCAGCTGCTTGGAAACCCCACATGATGGGTCGCTTGGTGGCGACCGGCTCTAGGACCTTGCCGTCACGGTTCGTATAGGGTTCTGAATACTCCTTGTAACCCTTCCAATAAGCGGTAATATTGCCCGCGTTACCTACCGGGAGCAGATGGTAATCGGGGGCGTCTCCCAGGGTGTCGACGACCTCAAAAGAACCGGTCTTCTGCCCCTCAATGCGGTAGGGGTTCACCGAGTTCACCAAGAATACTGGGTAATTCTCGCTGAGTTTACGGGCAATTTCGAGGCAGTTATCGAAGTTTCCGTCAATCTGAATAATATCGGCACCGTGGGCGATGGCCTGCGAGAGTTTACCCATCGAAATCTTGCCGTCCGGCACGAGTACCGCGCAGCGCATCCCCGCTTGAAGCGCATATGCCGCTGCCGACGCTGAAGTATTACCGGTCGAAGCGCACACAACAGCCTTCGCACCTTCGCGTTTAGCGGCTGTAATAGCGCTCGTCATGCCGCGGTCTTTGAAAGATCCGGTGGGGTTCATCCCCTCGAATTTGAGGTATACCGTATTGCCAGTCTGCGCTGACAGCGCCGGTGCGTGAATCAGCGGGGTTCCGCCTTCGCCTAGAGTTACCGGTTTTACCTCGTCCCCGAACGGAAGACGATCGCGGTATTCGTTAATGACGCCCTGCCACACATGTGCCATGGGATTCTCCTACTTTCTGCTGATGGTTTTACTCGCGCGGACTTGAGAATTTCCGCGCTGAAATTCTAGTCTTCCTGATCTATTTACCGGACTCGACGCGAATCACGGAAATAATCTCACGCACAGTATCTAAACCGTCGATCACCGCGATCGCGCGGCGCAGGTCAGAGTCTTTGGCAGAGTGCGTCACCAGGCGAATCTGTGCGGCGCCATCCCGCGGAGTAGATTGACGCAAAGAATCCACCGAAATACCGTGTTCGGCGAAAATACGGGCAATATTTGCGAGCACGCCTAATTTGTCATCAACCAACATACCTACCGAATAGCGGGACACGATATTGCCCAACCCGGTAGCGGGTAGCTGCGCATAAGAGGACTCGGGCACACCTGGACCGCCCAATACCAGGCGGCGCGCCAACGACACAAAATCACCCAGAACGGCAGAAGCGGTCGGTGCTCCACCGGCACCAGGGCCATAGAACATCAGCTCGCCTGCGTTCTGTGCCTGTACAAACACGGCATTAAACGCGCCATGGACACCTGCTAGCGGATGCTGCCGTGGAATGAGCGTAGGAGCTACGCGAATATTGACTCCGTCACCGTCGCGCTCACAAATAGCCAGGAGTTTAATCACGTAGCCGTCGGCATCTGCGGCGGCAACGTCATCGGCGCTTACGGCGGTAATACCCTCTATGTGAACGTCATCAATGGTGAAATCAGAGTGGAACGCCAATGAGGCTACAATAGCAGCCTTTGATGCGGCATCATGACCTTCAACGTCAGCGGTGGGGTCTGCTTCGGCGTAGCCGAGTTCCTGGGCGTCTTTGAGCGCATCGGCAAAGGTTGCGCCGGTGGTATCCATCTGGTCCAGAATGTAGTTGGTGGTGCCGTTCATAATGCCCAGCACACGAGTGACGGTATCGCCTGCCAAAGAATCGCGCAGGGGGCGCAAAATCGGAATTGCACCGGCGACCGCCGCCTCATAGGAAAGCTGTGCACCGGACTTATCGGCAGCAGCCTGAAGCTCAACACCGTGCTTTGCCAGGAGCGCTTTATTCCCTGAAACCACCGATTTACCTGCCTCTAGAGCGCGCAGAATGCGGGTTCGTGCAGGTTCAATACCGCCGGTCAGCTCGATCACCACGTCGGCAGCGTCAATCAGGGCGTCTGCATCGGTGGTATACAGCCCTGGTTCGGCATCCCAGTGGCGTTTAGCCGCAGTATCACGCACGGCTATACCGATCAGCTCAACAGGCGCACCTATCCGTTCTTTGAGAACCGCGCTATCCTCACTAAAAATACGCGCTACCTGAGAACCAACGTTCCCAGCGCCGAGCAGAGCAACCTTAATGGTGTCAGTCACGTTATCTCCTACATTTTGACCGAGTGGTGAACGCGCCTGTACGAACGGGCGACGTCATCATCAACTGTATCAAGAGAGCGGCGCCTGGACGCGGTCAAGACGCCAACATTACCGCCATTTACGGGGGTGTCGTTATATTACAAGCAGTTTCTTACCCAAACATACGCCATGCGGGGTCATCATGCGGAAAAGATTTGGTGCCCGTACTAGAAGCCCGTATCGAGAGCAAGCATCTCATCTTCGCTTTGTCGACGAATAATAGGATGCGCCGCCTCCCCCGCCGACGTAGCAATAACCGGCGGACGGCTCAGGTAGTTATAGTTCGACCCCAGCACATAACAGTACGCACCGGTAGCTGGCACCGCGAGAATATCCCCCGCACGCAGGTCAGCAGGAAGATAGCAATACCGCACCACAATATCACCCGATTCGCAGTGTTTACCTACCACACGTGAAAGCACCTGCTCTCCCGCCGGGGCGCGGTTCGCCAAGGTTACCGCATAGTCGGCGTCATAGAGCACCGGGCGCGCATTATCGCTCATACCGCCGTCCACCGAGACGTACCGGCGCACTCGAATCTGACCGTGCTCATCCTCAATACTCACGTTTTTAATGGTGCCGACGGTGTAGAGCGTCACCCCTGAGGGGCCTGAAATCGAGCGGCCAGGTTCAAAAGACATATGCGGAATCGTCATGCCAAGACGCACGCAGGTTGCCGCGACTGCATCCGCAATCGAGACGGTAATCTGCTCAATACTGCGCGGGGTATCGGCCTCGGTATAGCCAATACCGTAGCCGCCGCCCAGGTCAAGCTCAGGCAGGCTAAGACCGTATTTCTGGTTAACGGCGTGCATAAAGGTGAGGGCAGTATCTGCTGCTTGTTCGAAACCCTGAGCCTCAAAAATCTGCGAACCTATATGGCAGTGAATACCCCGAAAATCCAGGGAATCTGTGGCGGTGAGGATACCGGCGGCAAGCATCGCGTAGGATTCGTCCTCAGTGGTTGACCAATACTCAAGTTCATCTGCCTCTAACCCGGCAAGACGCGCGGTTCCAGGCTGAAGCGACATCCCAAATTTTTGATCTTCATGCGCCGTGGCAATAGATTCGTGGGTGGAGGCATGTACACCGGGCGTAATCCGAATGAGCACGGGAACCGCCGGATACGGCTCCTGCCCCGCTGCGGCGCGTTCTGCGTTCAGCTCGGCATGCACATCCGCGATGAGTTTAAGCTCGTCAACGGAATCTGCCACCACACGCCCTACCCCGTGTTTGATGGCGCGCACAATCTCGCCGCGCGACTTGTTATTACCGTGCAGCGCAATATTTTGCCCGGGAACCTGAGCCCGCAGGGCAATCGCCAGTTCCCCTCCCGACGCCGTATCAAGACACAAACCTTCTTCATGCGCCCACCGCGCCACGGACGTGCACAAGAATGACTTTCCCGCGTAGTAGACACTCACCTGCGCGCCATACCGGGCGAAAGCATCCTCGAATGCCTGGCGGTACCCGCGTGCCCTAGCTCGGAATGTATCTTCCGAAAATACGTACTGCGGAGTATCAAACTCTTTGACAAGCTCACTCGCTGCAATGCCGTCGATGGTTAGCTCTCCCCCATGATTACGCTGAAATGAGTCCGTCCAGATGGTACGGTTCAGCTCGACCGGATATTCGGGGCAGGTAAGCCATTCGGGGGCGTACAGGGATTGTGCGTCGCTCATGCATAAGTCCTCGGGTCTTGTGTCACGGTCACAGATTCGTGATGCCATCACCACTATATCGGAACGCCTTGCTGCCACGATGCTGCTCATAGGTGGTGTTCAGATAGCGGATAAACCAATATACAAAAGCCGCGTGCCCCGTCATCGTGTTGGCGGGGTACGCAGCTTCCGGTCGGTTCGGCGTTACATACGCTCGGGGGCGGTGACCCCCAGCAGACCCAATCCGTTGGCGAGTACCTGACGTGTTGCATTGTTGAGAAGCAAACGGGTACGGTGCAGATCAGTCACTGGCTCATCGCCCTTTGGAGCCACGCGCGAGAGGCCGTACCAGCTGTGGTAGGCCGCCGCAAGGTTTTCCAGATAACGGCTCACGCGGTGCGGCTCGTAGAATTCCGCTGCAGTACGCACGGTTGCCGGGTATTGCCCCAGCACTGCAAGAAGCTCAGTATCTGCGGGCGTATTCAGAAGCCCTGTGTCCACGCCATCGGCAAGATGCACGCCAGCATCAATGGCATTACGTTCTACAGCCGCAGTGCGGGCGTGCGCATACTGCACATAATAGACAGGGTTATCGCTGCTCTTCTGCACCAGCAGATCAAGATCGATATCAATTGTGCTGTCTACCGAGTAGCGGATCAGTTCGTAACGTGCCGCATCCACACCCACAGCCTCTACAAGGTCTTCAAGGGTGACGACGTTACCGGCGCGCTTCGACATACGCACGTGTTTGCCGTCCTTGACAAGGTTCACCAGCTGCCCAATCATGACCTCAATCTGCTCGGTCCGGTACCCCAAGATTTGAGCGATAGCCTTGAGCCGTCCCACGTAGCCGCTATGGTCTGCACCAAGCATATAGATGGCTATGTCCGCAGGGTTCTCAGGACGAGTCATTTTATTGCGGAAATACGCAATATCTCCAGCAACATAGGCGTGATTACCATCCGATTTAATGACCACCCGGTCTTTATCATCGCCGTAATCGGTGGTGCGCATCCACCACGCGCCCTCGGATTCAAAAAGCTGACCATCCTGTTTCATCTGCTCAATGATGCGGTCGGCCTCGCCAGATTCAAATACCGAGTTTTCGTGGAAGAAGACATCAAAGTCGGTACCGAAACGGTGCAGAGACTCTTTAATCTGTGCGAACATAAGCTCGGTTCCGATTTCACGGAAAACTTCTGCGGGGTTTTCGGCGTCGAGCGCGTCTGGGCGTTGGGCGAGAATCTGATCTTTGATATCGGTAATATAGGCGCCCGCATAGCCGTCTTCAGGGGTAGGCTCTCCCTTGGCTGCAGCAAGAAGCGAGTTTACGAACCGATCAATTTGGGTGCCGTGATCGTTGAAGTAGTATTCGCGCACCACATTTGCGCCCTCGGCTTCGAGGATATTGGCGAGCGCATCACCTACGGCCGCCCAGCGGGTTCCACCCAAGTGGATGGGGCCGGTGGGGTTAGCCGAGACGAATTCAAGGTTAATGGTTTTTCCCGCGAATTTATCGCTGGTTCCGTATGTTTTTCCAGCTTCGACGATGGTGGCGGCGAGAGTGCCTGCCGCAGCCGCATCCAGGGTTATATTGAGGAAGCCTGGACCGGCAATATCTACCGTTGAAACTCCCGGAATTGAGGCAATTTTATCGGCAAGAACGGCTGCTACTTCGCGAGGATTCTTGCCAACTTTCTTGGCGAGCTGCAGCGCAATATTAGTCGCCCAGTCACCGTGTTCGCGAGATTTCGGGCGTTCCACGCGCGCGAGGGGAAGCTCTGCGTTATCTGCGAGGGTAAGCTGACCGGATGCGATAGTTTTATCGAGTTCTTGAGCAATTGCTGCTGATAATTCTTCGGGAGTCATAGCTACATATTCTAGCAACATCTGATAGGATATAGAGGTTCGCTTGTGCGCCGTATGCGGCTGAAACGCCTAGTTTCCGGTTGAGGTGCCAAGGCGGTCACCAAAATTTCATATGTCAGCCCTTGTAGCTCAGTGGATAGAGCGCTTGCCTCCGGAGCAAGAAGTCGAAGGTTCGAATCCTTTCAAGGGCACTTTTTTATTGGCCTATCCGCTTCAGCGGGTAGACCTTATATATGCTCAAAAGTCGAAGGTTGCGCTTAGCGCCTTCGGTCGACTCTTTAGTTCTCGCACGCTCGAACCTTCCTCCCCTCAGCCTTTATTAATGTAATGGCACTTTTTATTGTCTTACCCCCTCGTTCTTGATGGGGCACAGGCCATTTTTGTTTAAACCACTGACAATTAGCCCGCTGAGCCATACCATGAAATGACGTGGAGAAACGAAACTATGCAGGAACCTGGGAGGCTAGGATGTCTATAGGCACTTTTGCATTTATTACGATCGCTCTCTTCATGGTGCACGAATTTGAGGAGATCATCTTCGTGCGCCGCTACATCGAGAAGTACTCCAGCGATAACCGGTACCACGACGAAATCTTTATAGCGGGGCAAGACCATTACCCCTCAACCGCAGCTATTGCCGCCATGATCGGTGAAGAATTTATTGTTGCTTGTCTGATCCTTTTTAGCGGGGTCATATTTGATTCCATTGAGACCGTCACAGCTATCTTTATCGCTTATATCCTGCATCTTATCCTTCATATCCGCGAGGCGTTTATCTTTCCGGGATGGGCACCGGGCAGCAGGACCGCAGTATTTACGATGCCGTTTAACGCTATTACCTTATACGCTATCTTTGCTACCCAGCATATCGATTACCTCAAATTAGTTATTTTGACCGTGGTCTTGAGCGCTGTGGTTCTTATTAACCTACAGATGCTTTACCGGCTATCGGGAAAGATTGAAACGTTCATTCAGAAGATCGCGTAATACTAGGGTTCCCGGGTTTCTATAGTTAGGCAATAAGCCCCCGCGGCGCTGATAGCTCTCTGCTACAGGAACTTATAGGGCTTCAATTTAGCTAGGATATACACACAATCGCCACGAAAACGGCACGTGTGAGAGTTGCCTTTTATGACATGCTATTTTGCCCCGTGACCTGCGCTTGAGAGAATGTTTCCAACCGTTATCGTCACGGCAGAAGGGGTTCACCATGACCATGCACCAGGTACAGCTCACCGTATGGGGTGAGCCCGAGAATCTGCATTTTACAGAGGCTCCTATGCCTTCACCCCTTCGCGGGCATGTTCTTCTCAAAGTTACCGCCGCTGGTGTTAACCCTATAGACCTTACAACGCGCAAGGGATTGGGCCCTGCGGCATCATTGATTAATCTTGACCAAGAACCCGCCGTTTTAGGATGGGATGTCGCCGGTTTGGTTTGTGAAACGGCGGGCGATTACACGGGATTCCAGCCAGGCGAGAAGGTTTTCGGGCTGGTGCAGTTTCCGCATCCGGGTAAGGCATATGCCGAATACGTTTTGGCTCCTGCCCATCAGCTTGTGCACGCACCTGCAGATATTCCCGACGAACAGCTAGGTGCCGCTCCTCTGGCGGCCTTGACGGCATACCAGGCACTTTTTGAGGTTGCGAACCTTAGCGCTGGGGAGCGCGTGCTGATCCATGCGGGCGCAGGCGGTGTTGGTCATCTCGCGATTCAGCTTGCCCTCGACGCTGGCGCTACAGTTTACGCTACGGCTTCTGAGAAAAACCGTGAGTTTATACAGTCTTTGGGCGCAGAATTTATCGACTACACAACCCAAGATTTCCGGCAGGTTCTAGGTCCTACCCTTGATGTGGTACTGAATTCTACGGGTGCACAAACCTTCGTAGATTCTTTGGATGTACTGGTTCCGGGCGGTCGAGTCGTGACCCTCACAAGCCCCGATCCTTTAGAGACTGCACGCGAGCGCGGGTTTACGGCAGAGTGGCTGACGGTGCATCCCGACCGTTATCAGCTGGGTGAGATTGCTCGACTCATGTCGCTGGGGATTGTGAAAGTTCACGTGGATCAGACTTTCCCGCTAGAGCAGGCAGCGAAGGCTCATGAGCTTGTAGGCTCCCGTCATGTGCGCGGCAAAGTGGTGCTTGTTCCTTAGGATTCTACGTGTTCTCTGGAAGAAGACGATCCTGAATCTTTATAGGGCTGCTGATGCTCCAGACGATGAGGTGGCTGCCAGCATATGGTCCACGTCTCTGTGAAGACGCGCGGCTATGGCGGCATCATAGAGCACGCCGTTGTAGCAGAACTTTTCACGTTCTACGCCCTCAACCACGAACCCCGCATGGCGCGCCACTGCCGCTGACGCCGGGTTATTGGTGCGGTACCCAAGTTCTAAACGACGAACACGTGGGGACCTTGCGGCTGTAAGAGCTGAGAAATCGTAGCTGATCTTGGCTTGTTCTGCGGGTTTTCCGGGTGATACAGCGCTATCATTCGACGCGTCTATATTCTGTGCCCAGTCGCACGCCGCACGCACGCATCGACTTGTTATACCGAGCCCACGGGTTTTTGCCGAGATCCAGTAGTAAACCCAAGCTCTATCCCAGGTTCCAGAAGGCTGGCGCCCCATACATCTGAAACCTACGCACCCGGCAGCTTGGTTATCATCTTCCAAACACCATGGGATGTGTCCAGAAGATGGAAGAAGCTCTTCGCAGATAAGAGTTCGCGCATCTTCTACACTACCGAGAGCTGGCATCTGGTATACGAGATCGGGCGTTGCACGGTATATGTCATAGAGTCTTGAGGCATCATCTTCCCGCCAAGCCCGCAGTTTTATTTTCATGACCTGCCTTTGCGTTTGAGATTATTAGTATCTGCTCCAAGATTACACAAGACTTCGCCGAAAACACGGCTTTCTTGGGCACCAAATACAGAAGAGTAAACTAGTAACAATATGTCTGAGCAGAAACCCACCGAACACACAGATACTCCTAAGACCACTCGAACCGCGCCCAGTATGGCGAGCATGGCGGCTGCCATTCATGCGGCGCCGGTGCGCGCACCTCAAAAGCCCGCGCGCACATCCCAAATATCCGGTGAGAAGCCCGACGATACCTCCACGGCAGAGCCAAGCTCGAAACGGCGTAATGCCCACAAGAATTCCTCGCGTAAAAATAACGCTTCACGCTCCAAAAACCCGCAAAAACGCGCGCATCACAAGAACCACCGGGACCGGCCCGAACAGCGTCCCTACACCCCGCTGATTCCCGCTAAGATTACCTATCCCGAAGAACTGCCCGTCAGCGAGCGCCGCGAAGACATTAAGACGGCTATTCGTGATCACCAGGTCATCATTGTCGCTGGCGAGACCGGCTCGGGTAAGACCACGCAGTTGCCCAAGATGTGCCTGGAACTCGGTCTTGCCGAGAAAGGCATGATTGGGCACACCCAGCCGCGCCGCCTTGCCGCGCGTTCGGTGGCGGAGCGCATCGCCGAAGAGCTGGGGCAGAAAATTGGTGAGACCGTGGGTTACCAGGTGCGTTTCACCTCTGAAGTGGGCGAGAACAGCGCCATCAAACTCATGACCGACGGTATTCTGCTCGCCGAAATTCAGCACGATAAGCTGCTGCGCAAGTACTCCACGCTCATTATTGACGAGGCACATGAGCGCAGCCTAAATATTGATTTTATTTTGGGGTATCTGAAGCGGATTCTGCCGAAGCGCCCCGATTTGAAGGTCATTATTACCTCCGCAACCATTGATCCTGAACGATTCGCGAGGCATTTCGCACCGAGTTTCGTGCCAGGTAAGGGTGTGGTAGACGATTCTCTCAGCGATGAGGAACGTGAGCTTGCCGAGCAGATTCTTCCCGATGACGCTCCCCCGATTATTGAGGTCTCGGGGCGCACCTACCCGGTGGAGATTCGCTACCGGCCGCTCGATGGGGACGACTACGCTGATGAAGATGAAGGCGACGAAGACCGTGACCCAACCGATGGAATCCTGGCCGCCGTCGAGGAGCTGTCGAAGGAAGCACCCGGCGATATCCTGATTTTCTTCTCGGGCGAGCGTGAAATTCGTGATGCTCACGATGCTTTGGAGTCTTTGGTCGCCAAGTCCCCACGTATGAACTATGAGGTTCTGCCGCTGTATGCGCGTCTGTCTCTCGCGGAGCAGCATCGTGTGTTTACGCCGGGGAGTCGGCCGCGCATCGTGCTGGCGACGAACGTTGCGGAAACTTCGCTGACGGTGCCGGGTATCAAGTATGTGATCGATACCGGTACCGCCCGCATTTCGCGGTATTCGGCGCGCACGAAGGTGCAGCGTCTGCCGATTGAGCGGATTTCGCAGGCGAGCGCGAACCAGCGCTCGGGGCGGTGCGGTCGTGTGAGCGATGGTATTGCGATTCGGCTGTATTCTGAGGAGGATTTCGCGTCGCGCAGCGAGTTTACCGACCCGGAGATTCTGCGCACGAACCTGGCGGCCGTTATTTTGCAGATGATTGCGATCGGCGTGGTGCGTGAGCCCGGCGATATTGCGCGGTTCCCGTTTGTGCAGCCGCCCGCATCGCGCGCGATTAATGACGGCGTGAATCTGCTGCGTGAGCTTGGGGCGCTTTCTGAAAAACCGGCGCGCACGGATAAGAGGGGGAAGCATCATCGTGCTACCTCGACGCTGACTGCTACGGGGCGTGCAATGAGTGCGTTCCCGGTTGATCCGCGCTTGGCGCGCATGATTATTGAGGGTTCGCGCCGTGACTGTGCTAAAGAGATGATGGTTCTTGCCGCCGCTTTGACGATTCAGGATCCGCGTGAACGCCCGGCTGAGGTGCGTGGCACCGCCGATGAGATGCATGCCCGTTTCACGGACGATAAATCTGATTTTTCGTCGTTCCTGCTGCTGTGGCAGTACATTAATGAGCGCCAGGCTGAGCTTTCCTCTTCACAGCTGCGAAAGATGTGCCACCGCGAGTTTATTAACTTTTTGCGTATTCGTGAGTGGCAGGATCTTTTCGCCCAGCTGCGTGAGATGGGGCGCACCGCGAATATCCGCGTGTCGAACGGGCGCGATATTGACGCTTCGGGGCGTGAGGTTGAGATTCATAAGAGCCTGCTTTCGGGTCTGCTCTCGCATGTGGGCGCTAAAGAGGAGCGTGAGAAAACCTACGGCAAAGCCCCGCGTGGTCCGCGCGAATATCTGGGGGCACGCGGCACAAAATTCGCTATCTTCCCAGGTTCCGGGCTTTTCAAGCAGAACCCTGACTGGGTGCTTTCTGCCGAGCTTGTGGAGACTTCCCGGCTGTGGGCGCGCACAAACGCCGCCATTGAGCCGCAATGGGTTGAAGAAGTGGGCGGGCACCTGCTGAAGAAGCAGTATTCCGAGCCGCATTGGTCGGCAAGCCGGGGTGCCGCCGTGGCGTATACGAAGGGCACACTGTACGGACTGACGATTTATGCCGACCGTCCAGTGCAGTATTCCCGGGTAGATGCCGCCGCTGCACGTGAGATTTTTATTCGTTCCGCCCTGGTGGAGGGCGACTGGCGCACCCAGCACAAGTTCTACAAGCGCAACCTGCGTGCCCTGGCTGAGGTTGAGGAGCTTGAGGCCCGCCTGCGCCGCCGCGATCTGCGAGTGGATGATGCCGTGCTTTTCGAGTTCTATAATGCGCGCATCCCCGAGCATGTGACGGACGTTCGGTCCTTCGATAAATGGTGGAAACACGCGCGTTTAGAGAACGATAACCTGCTCGATTTCAACCCGGAAAACCTTATTAATGAGGATGCCGCCGATTATGACGATTCGCAGTTCCCGCGCCAGTGGGTACAGCGTACTGACGGCGGCGAACTCACCCTGGATTTGCGGTACGAATACGCCCCGGGGGCAGGGTTGGGCGGTGCCCGCACGGATGCGGCAAAACGCGACGGCGTGGCGGTTCAGGTACCGATTCTGTTCTTGAACCAGCTGACCCCCGAGCCGTTCCGCTGGCAGATTCCGGGAATGCGCCATGAACTTTTAACGGCACTCATTAAATCGCTTCCGAAGGCGATTCGCCGTAATTTTGTGCCCGCCCCGGATGTTGCACGCATGGCGCTGGAGTCTTTAGAGGCGGACTACTCCCCCGCGACTGACGAGCTTTTACCCTCGTTCGCGCTGGTGCTGCGCCGTCTGCGCGGCGTGGTGGTTGAACCGGATGCTTTCGACTGGGAATCCGTGCCGGATCATCTGAAGTTCACGTTCCAGGTACGTGACGCCCGCAATAAGATTCTGGGCGAAGGCAAAGATATCCGTGAGCTGCAGCAAAAACTTCATGCGCAGATTCGCTCCGCCCTGGCAGATTCGCTGGGCGCTTCTGAAGATACGGTGGCGAAGATGGCGGCGCTCGCAGGTGGGAACTCCGCACAGGGAGCTTCATCGCGAACCGGTTCAGCGCAACAGGGCGTGAAGAAAAACAGCGCAGGATCAGGCACAAACCCTGGCAAAGCCGCCGCTCAGGGTGCAGATTCTCAAGATTCTATCCGTGAAACCACGGGCCTGACCGATTTTCCTGGCGAGGAGATTCCGCGCAAGGTGCAGCGCATTATTGCGACCCAGGCGGTCAGCGGATACCCGGCGCTGGTGGACGAAAAAACGAGCGTGGGCATCCGTATTTTCCCCACCGAGGCCGAGCAGGTGCATTCGCAGCGGCGCGGTATTATTCGTCTTCTGCAGCTGCAGGTGCCCTCACCTGAGCGGTATGTGAGCGATCACCTATCAAATAAAGAGAAGATTGTGTTCACACAGAACCCGCATGGTTCGATTGATGAGCTGATTCGGGACTGCACGGTTGCCGCGCTCGACAAGCTGGTTCCGCATACGCCCGTGTTCACGCGCGGCGAATACCGCGAGCTGTTCGAGCATGTGCGCGCCGAGCTGATCGATACCGTCTTTGATGTCACCAAGCTGGTTGCCGAAATCCTCTCAGAGGCGGCGGCGCTGCGCAAAGCCATTAAGAAGGCAACCTCGCTGAGCACCATGCACGCCGTCTCAGATGTGAAGGGGCAGCTCGATAACCTGGTGTACCCCGGATTCGTGGCGAATACCGGGTACGATCAGCTGGTTCACCTGCCACGCTATCTGAAAGCCGCGCAGATACGCTTGACGAAGCTGGGACCGAACCTGAACCGAGATAATCAGCTCATGCTCACGGTGCAGGATTTGGAGGACTCCTACGATTCCGCCGTCAAGTCGCTGCCCGAGGGGACTCTTATTCCCGATGCGCTCGCCCGCGTGAACTGGATGCTTGAGGAGCTGCGTGTGAGCTTCTTCGCCCAGGAACTCGGCACAGCATACACGGTCTCTGAGAAGCGCATCGCCAAAGCTCAGCGCGAGGCGCTGGAGCAAGTGAAGAGGTAGAGGTTTTCGGCGGGCTCTATCTAGGTTTTCGTTCCTCGAAGGGTTGGGTGTTGCCACAAGATTCTGAATCTTGTGGCAACACCCAACCCTTCTACGCGCCATAGTGATATCGGCATGAAGCTATGACAATAGAGTCGTCAGTAAGCTTGTATACGAGACGGTGTTCATCAGTAATTCTGCGTGACCACCAGCCTGAAAATTGATGTCTGAGAGCTTCAGGCTTCCCTATACCTTCATTACCATTTCGCTCAACATCTTTGATCAGTAGATTAATGCGCTTGAGAACCTTCCGATCTTGCACCTGCCACCAGAGATAGTCGCTCCATGCTGAATCGTCAAAAATAATTCTCACAACTATTCCTCAATCAGCTGATGTTCAGACCCAAGACCAGCTTCAAGACGAGAGATAGATTCCATAAGACGACGGGCATTAGCCGGGGAGCGCATAAGGTAGGCAGTCTCTTGAAGAGATTCATATTCAGACAAGGAGAGGATAACTGCTGGCTCGTGCCCCGATCGAGTAATAACAATTTCTTCACGGTGGTCTTCAACGTGGTCAAGTACTTCAGCATACCGAGCCCGAGACTCGGTGTAAGACATGGTTTTCATAAACACCTTCTTTCTCTGTACAGTATAATGTACAGAGGGCTTGATAGGAAAGCAATGAAGCTCGGTTACCAACATTTAGACCGGTTTCTCCAGTTATTTCTGCGCCAATCCGAAAGTTTTGAAAACGTATGATGATGGTATGAGTTTTATCGCTACGTTGGTTCTTCTGATAGGTATTAGTGCGGGAAGCAGCTATTTTTACAGACAACATGCCGCGCGGATAAAACCTCAGCCTGATGGAACCGTCCGAGCGAAGCTGCCCGGCTGGTACATCGCGTTTGGTTATTTTCTCATTGCAGCAGGAGTCTTCTTAGCCTTTGCTTCATTTATTTTAAGTTTAGGCAGCAATCCTATGCCCCTAAACATGGCGATTGGCTTTCCTGCTATGACCTTCGGTCTTGGTATCGTGACGATTCTTATGGGTCAGCGCCAATACATTGAAACCGGCGTGGACTATATCGAACGCCGCGCTTGGTACGGCAAAGTGACCCGAATTCCCTTCCATGAGATTGACTCGTACTCGTATAGTCCAGCGGGCCTTGGCGGTTGGCTGGTTCTTAAGACGGCGGATAGACGCAGGATAGCGTTTAACTCTCGTTTTCTACGGGGTGAACGGGTGATTGCTGCGTTGGCGTTTCGCCAGATTAATGGCCGCTGGCCCTCCCCGTATAACCAGGAGGAACAACGAGTCTTGGGAGAGGAATCATCCATGAGAGCCGCTCAGCAGTACCTTGCGAAGACTCCGAAAGCTAGGGGCTTGCGGAGGTGACGGATACGGTGCCTACAACAGTAAGAGATTCGGAGGTGGGCAAGAAAACCTTGCTCTAAGATCGGTCCCGCAAGTATCTGGTCTCCCCTTCCTCAGTTTTTGAACACGTATTATGGATATATGACTTTTATTATTACTGCGATTCTTCTGGTGTGTATCGGTGCGGTTAGCGGCTACTTCTATAGAAAACATGCCGCACAGGTAAAGCCTCAACCCGATGGGACGATCAGGGCAAAGCTGCCCGGTTGGTACAGATTTTGTGGTTACTTCCTTGTCGCTGGGGGAGTACTCTTTGCCCTTATCACCCCAGCCTTGATCTCGGGCAGTAATCCGATGCCTCCGTATATGGCGTTTGGGGTTATTGGAATCTGCTTAGTGTTTGGCGTCTGGGCAATTCTCATGGGCCAACGTCAGTATGTTGAAACCGGCGTAGATTACATAGAGCAGTGCACATGGTACGGCAAAGTTACCCGCATCCCCTTTCACGAGATTGATTCGTATGCGTATAGCTCAGGGCATCCCGGTGGATGGCTGGTTCTCAAGACAGTAGATAAGCGTAAGATTGCATTTACGTCCCGGTATCTGCGAGGTGAACGGGTTATGTGTGCACTGGTATTTCGTCAGATTAATGGTCGCTGGCCTTCCCCAACGAGCCCCGAGGATCAACAGGTTCTGATGCAAGAAGCCTCATTGGCAGCCGCTCCGCAATATCTTACGGAAAACCCCATCGGTCAAAATCTAAGAGGTCAACAGGTATAACGTTCAGCAGAAACATATACATAGAATCGTCGCCCATATTGGGGGCGGTTTCTTTATCCGAGAGCGGTTCAAATGCCCTCAGATAAAGAAACCGCTCCCGTTTTGTGAATATGCTGCTCAAGCCGGGCTGTAGAATCTATGATGCGACGAGCGTTTACCGGAGAACTCACCAGGTACATAGTTTCTCGGAGTGATTCGTATTCAGAAAGAGGTAAAACCACAATGGACTCATGCCCAGCACGGGTAGTCATGGCTTCCTCACGATGCGCTTCGACGTAGTCGAGAATTTCGGTAAACTGCTCGGCAGAACCGTTATAGGAAAAAGTTTTCATCGGGTGATCTTCGCGGTTGGGGTAAGAATAGTTCTTAAAGATGAATATCTAACGACCTGTTATCGTCTGGGCGCAAACATGAAAATAGATTCTAGCAAGAGGAAAAAGAAGTGTTTCCAAAACGATCTTTTCTGCTTCTTGACCTTGAGTTTCTTAGCCAATTCCTCATAAGATTCGGGAAAACGCCCTGTTCGAGTATAAAACTTCATGTAGAGGTCTAGTCCGGGGTCTATAAAAACCGTCTTGATAAATTTCGCGCTATTGCCTGATTTGTCTTCGACATACAGGAAGATATCACGCCAGTCATCTTTTCTCCACTCAAGTTCGACGACATCCTTCCAGGGCATAAACTTTTTACGTCTCCCAAACTTACGGTAAGTTATACCATCATCATGGAATTGCACAAAGGTTCGAAGAAAAAGAACTGTAAAGGTAATTGGTATGCCAGAAAAAACTGAAAGTAAAATAAATCCTTCTAAATTGTTTCTACCAATCTCTTTAATAACTCCTACAAGACCCATATATCCCAGATACCCTATCAGAACAGAGAATATAAGCGGAACATATTGCTTAGTGTTTGGATTATACAAATAGTAGGAACGTTGTATAACCGAGAGGAAGATGCCAACAATAAGAACAACGTATAATTCAGGTTTCATTTAGGCTACTAGGGAAGTTATTGCCCCTGCGGGGGATGTACAGAAGATGAACCAGACTCACAAACACCAGAGGTAACTTTATAACCTTTCTCAAATTGCAAGTATTCACGGTGTACGTTTGTCCATTTTCCAGTACCAGGATCATAGTTCCCTGTAAAAACATGAACTCCTCTTGTATCGTAAGATACCTACGTCCACAGCCTTCCAGGTATGGAAGACCTCTGGTTCAAGATTGACGAAGAA
>ENA-OWND01000502-OWND01000502.1-metagenome-genome-assembly--contig:-NODE-502-length-27823-cov-11.051390_pt1 | contig 27823 bp, 11 predicted proteins | sample MGYA00245342_ERZ651119 | MGnify/ENA primary metagenome ERZ651119 (study PRJEB26857, sample SAMEA4031756) | metagenome | biome: human; feature: oral; material: saliva | place: Philippines | collected 2014... | reverse complement strand
GAAGCAAACTAGCTGCGAAAAAGCTTAAGAAAAAAGGCTACGATGTCATCAATGTACGAGGCGGTATGAGCGCTTGGACAGGTCAGGTCACCTAGAAGCATCAAATGGGCTACGCAGCCTTGAACCTTATCGAAGGTCTGAGCGACCATATCCAATGGTGTCAGCTCAAAGACGATCTGACTAAGGGCAAATAATCCCTAGATGTGCGGACAAGTGGCGAATTTCAGAGTGGTCGACTCAAAGTCGACACCATCCACATTCCCCTAAACGAATTACGGGAACGCTTGGATGAATCGGACAAGAAGCAAACCTACATCCTTAGCTACCACAGCGTTTTGCACAGCTAGATCACAGAGCGTATCCTCCAGCGGCAGGATTTACCGTCCAAAACCTTGATGGCGCTTATTCACAATATAAAATGTCTAATCCAGAAGGAGTCAAATATGGAAACGAGTATCAGCATGGCTGATTTTTATGAAGAATACCTAAATGAAAATCTAAACCTTATCGATGTACGTGAAGAGCACGAATTCCAAGCAGGACATGCACCAGGTGCCAAAAATCTGCCTTTAAGTACCTTGGAGCAAGGTTACAAAGAACTCAAACCTGACCAGGAATATCATGTCATCTGTCAAGGTGGAGTCCGTTCCGCATCTGCTTGTGAATTTCTAAGCGCCCAAGGCCTCACCGTTATCAATGTAGAAGGTGGTATGAATGCTTGGCCCGGTCAAGTAGAATAATCAAGAGGAGCTGGGCAAAAACTCAATTTCAGGAAAAAGTGAAGTAATACTCAATGAAAATCAAAGTGCAAACTAGAAAGCTAGTCGCAGACTGCTCAAAACACTGTTTTGAGGTTGTAGATAAGACTGACAAAGTCAGGAACATATTTCTACGGCAAGGTGAAGCTGACGTGGTTTGAAGAGATTTTCGAAGAGTATAAATCTCCCCACAATAAAACGCATATTATCAAGGTTTTTTTGAACTGCACCTGATAATAATATGCGTTTTTTTAATTTTAAAGACTTTTTCCAGCCTCTCTTAATTCACATTCAACTATTCTAATAGCAGAGATCTTTGCAACTCTCATCTCTTTATTTCCGTTTAATCAAGTATCGGATAGCCTTTTCTAGGCGTTCCTTTTGAGCTTCAGGATCATCTAGCGGCTGGTTGATGCATTCAGTAAGGTTTTCGGTAATTATCATCTCAATCACGCGCTCTACACTAGATTTCACGGCTGTTAGTTGCGTAACAATATCAGCACAGTCACGATCTTCTTCAATCATCTTTTGAATCCCACGCAACTGACCCTCTGAACGTTTCAAACGAGTAATATACTTTGAGTTTGTCATTTCTTTTTCCTTGCTCGATTTTTCTTCATTATATCTCTAATCAGCTTCTTTGTCAAAATTCTCGCCCATCCAGCTCACGCAGTTCTGTTATCAAAGACTTTTCAAAAGTAAACTAGCCATACTGATAATTTATTAGAGTTTTCTAGTTTTACCTTGCTAAACGAATACGGGTCACGATTCCGTCTGGATCTGTGATTTCCAGCTGGCTGGATGTCAGCCACTTGATTGGTGCATCAACTTCTTGCGCTCGCTGGGCAATCGTTAACAGTTCTTCTTTATCTGCGACTTCAATGACATAATAGGCTAAGCCTGGCAAGCCTTGCTTACGCGGAGCTAGGCCTTTTCCTCCCCATTCATTGACTGCTAAGTGATGGTGGTAGTCCCCAGCTGCAATCCAACTAGCGCTCGGCAAACTGAATTTATCCTCTAGTCCTAACACCTTTTGATAAAACTGGCTGGACTTTCGACTATCCTTGACGGAAAGATGGATATGCCCCATTCTCGTACCTTCTGCTAGGATAAAGGGCTCTACTCTTTCCCCCAACTCATAGATATCCTGCGCCGCAAGAGCCTCTGTCACCCCGATAATGCGTCCATCTTCTCGAATATCCCATGTGGAAACTGGCTTATCTCGATAGAGCTCGATGCCATTCCCCTCCAAATCTTCCAAGTAAAGAGCCTCACTGTAACCGTGATCTGCACCGCCAACAAGAGGAATCTGTAAATCTGTCAGGTGTTTCAAGACATCAGCCAAAGCCTTTCGTGTCGGCAAGAGAATGGCCAGATGGTAAAGGCCATAATGTTCCCTTACTTCTCCACTCTCTTGTGCTTGAATCAGTTGTACCAAGGCTTTTCCACCCAGGCCTAGAACTACCTCTGTCTCAGTTTGAGATAAGATTTCTAAACCAAGCACTTGCTGATAAAAGGCTGTTTGACTTGCCAAATCCTTTACATTTAAAACTGCCTCTGCCAAATAAATGTGGCTCTTGTATTCATAGGTCATAAATAGTCCTCTTTTCTGTTGTAATATTTTTTGTTACAACTATTATATCATTCCCATCAAGAAAGTCAAGTTAGACAACTTATAGATCATGATTCTGTAATCTTGTCTATATGGGATTAGAACGAGAAAATCTATAGAGAATTGACAATAAAACCACCGAAAATTTTTAACCAATGCTATGATAACTCTCATCTCAATCCCAAAAAGAAAAGGAGCGGATATGATATCCTACTCCTTATTCTTATCAGAAAATCTAATTAGAATTAGTCTTCTTTTTTCTTGCGAGCAACAAGTCCAAATCCACTCAAGACACCTAAAAGTCCAAGTGCTGCTAAGCTAGAGTCGGCTTCTGTACCTGTGTTAGGCAATTCTTTTTGAACTTCAACATTTTTAGGTGTTGATGGTTGAGAAGCTGGTTGGTTTGGAGTTGATGGTTCAACATGCTTAGGTATGACTGTTACTGGGACTTCTACCTCTACGATTTCTCCTGATGGTAGTTTCACTTTTACTTTAACACTTGGTTTTTGTCCTGCCGTATCAGTTGCTGGGATTTCTCCAACTTCTACGATTTCGGCACCTTTTGGTAACTCAACATGTTTCTTAACATCATCTTTGCCAATTGGAGTTCCAACCTCTACTACGATTGGGGTAGTTTTAACTGTTTCTCTTGGAGCTGGAGTCGCTTTTGGAGTAACAGTTACTGGAACTTCTACTGTAATCACTTTTCCATTTGGTAATTCAACCGTTACCTTAACTGGATCTTTCTTACCTGGTGTTGTCAAGTCTGGAATGTTTTCAACATTTGTGACCTTGCCACCTTCTGGAATCTTGATGCCTTTTGTGTAATCCTCTGGGGTTAATGGGGTCTTAGTTACTGGAGTTTCAATTTCCTTAACAGGTGTTACATTAACCGGAACTTCTACTGTAATCACTTTTCCATTTGGTAATTCAACCGTTACCTTAACTGGATCTTTCTTACCTGGTGTTGTCAAGTCTGGAATGTTTTCAACATTTGTGACCTTGCCACCTTCTGGAATCTTGATGCCTTTAGTGTAATCCTCTGGTGTTAATGGGGTAGAGGTGACTGGTGTCTCTATTGAGACTGGAACGACTTCTACTACGTTAACAGGTACAGGTACCTCTTTAGTCGCAACTACTTTACCATCTTTCACATACTCTACCACTACTGTCGCTGGGATTTGTACACCAACTGTTGCTGTAGGTGGTACTGTTCCTGTTTTAACTTCTGTAACTGTTACAGTAACTCCTGATGGAAGCCCCTTCACGTTATTAGCTGCTTTTTCAGCCTGTTCTTTAATAGCTTTTTCTAGTTCTTGCTTATCACTATCTTTAAGAACTGTTACACCTTCTGGGGTTACTTTTGGTAATACTGTCACTGGGACTTTTACTGTCTCTTCACCATTTGCATACTTAACTTTAGTTGGTACTGTTACATCGGTTGCTCCAACTTTATCCTTTGTATCTGGTAAATCAGCTTCTGTTGGATCTTGTACTGTTCCACCTTGTCCTGGTGTTACTGCATCTTTTACTTTAGCTATTTCAGGTTTGTCGCCTTCAACAACGTATACTTGATCAGCATTTGAACCAACGACATTTACAGTAATTTCTGCATCTTTTGTATACTTAACGCCATCTACTGTATAGGTTACTAGGACTTTTACAGTTCCTTTGTTTGTTCCTGCTTCCGATGTAATGGTTGCAAGCACTTCTTCTGTAATCGCTCCAACTTCTACATCTTTGGCACCATCTGGTAATTTAGCTTTGAAATCTGCTGAGTTTGCTACTTCTTCCGCTTTAGCTTTAGCTACTTCTTTAACTTTATCTGTAGTTTCACCTTTTGGTACTGTTACTTCACCTTTAGCAACTGGCAATACTGTCACTGGAACTTTCACTTGTTCTGGATCTTTAATTCCGTCGTAAGTTACAGGGACCGTTACTTCTTTCTTACCTGTTGTTTTTGTTAGATCTTCTGGAATTACAGGATTACCTTTAGTTCCATTAGCTCCTGGTGTTACTGCATCTTGAACAGTTTTAGCTTCTACTGTATCACCTTCAAAGACTACCAATGATTTTGATGTTGAACCAACTACCGTTACCGGAACTTCTACTTCTTTAGATCCAACTACACGGCCTTTGTCATCAGTATATTCAATAACTACCTTAGCTGGTTTTTGTTCTCCTGTAGCAGTTGTTTCAGGTTTTTCTTTCACTTCTTTAACAGTTACTGTTACACCTGCAGGAATACTATCTTTTGGTAATGCATCCACCACTTCTTGAGCTTTTGCTTTAACCATTGTTTCTAAATCTGTACTATCTTTAAGTACTGTTACTCCCGTTGGTTTAACAACTGGTAATACTTTCACAACTGCAGGTACTTCTACAAGTTTGTCTTCACCATTCTTAGCAACTACTGTTACCTTCTTGTCTCCAGGTGTTGTTGTATCAACTGGTTCTTTATACTCAAAGGTTGTTCCTTCTGGATATTGCTCAGGGTTAATACTTTCACTTGCATCTGGTTGTGGTTTGGCAGGGTCTTCAAATACATATTGTGTCTCAGGGCTTACTACCACTACTTTAGCTGGTACTTCTACTAAAGTATCTCCATCTAATTTCGCTACAACGACTACATCTTTTTCACCCGCTGTTGTTGTATCAACCGGTTCTTTATACTCAAAGGTTGTTCCCTCTGGATATTCTTCTGGAGTGATACTTGATTTAGCATCTGGTTGTGGTTTGGATTTATCAGCTACAACAAATTGTGGAGTGCTATCAACTACACGAACAGTTGCAGGTACTTCTACAAGTACTTTATCCCCCTGTTTAACCACTACAGTTACTTTCTTATCTCCAGGTGTTGTTGTATCAATTTCTTCTTTGTACTCATATGTAGCATCGTCTGGATAGTCTGCTGGGTCAATATTATCTTCTGGAGACGGTTGTTTCTTGTCTGCACTTACTGGGACAATTTGTGGGTATCCTGCAACAACTTTAATCGGTACATTAACAGTTTCTTCACGTTTATTATCCCCTGAACCGTATGTCACTGTCACAGGAGCTGTTAATGTGTCATCCCCAACTTTATCAGTTGTATCAGGAAGTTTAGTTTCATCTACTGTTTTCTCATTTCCTTTAGTAGTAACAGCATCTTTTAATTTTTCTGAAGATGGTTTATCTCCTTCTACTACATAAACAGGTTTTGCAGTTGAAACTTGTGGTTTAACTTTAATTGTAAACTCTTGATCTATTTCTTTCTTAGTATCAAACGTTGGATCCTGATCAAATGGATTATCTACAACATCATATCCCATAGATTTCAAAACATCAACACGTGCTTGAACTTTTTCTTCTGGAATTTTATCTCCTGATTTACCAGTAAGATCATCAATATTATATTTCGTATCTAATGGTGTTTCAACACCTTTATCATCTACAGAAACAAATTTAACTTTTGCTTTTTGATTGTCTTTTTCATAGGTAATCTTGATATTTGCTTTTGGATCCGTAATTTTTGGTGGTTTATATCCTTCTTCTGGTTTAGCAGGATTTACCGGTTCTAATGGTGTTCCATTTCCATCTTTTGGAGTATATCCATCTTTATGAGGAATAATTTGCGTAATTTCACCAGTCTTGGTTGGATCATTTGGATCGTTAGGGAATGGAATCGGATCTCCATCCTTACCAGTGGTTGGATCAACAGGAATCCAGCTTCCAATCTTCGTATAAGTAACTTTATCCGTTTCATCAGGGATTACTTTTGTATCTTTTGCAGGGGTTGCTGCTTCTTTAGCTGGAATTTCTTTTTTATCAGCAATATATCCTGGTAAAACATCTACTCCAACTTTATCCCATGTTTTATTTGGACTTTCCCAATCAGTATAGCTTACTTCTTTTGTGACAAGATTAACGGTTGCTTTTCTTGTGAATGGCACCGTTTGAACAGTATCATCCTTAGCTTTTTCTTCAGCTGCTGTATCTGAATCTTTCTTCACATATGAAATCACACGTTTAGCTGTTGTATTCAAGTCAGATTCAGCTAATCCCTCAGGCCATTTAAGTTCTGGTGTATCCCCATTTGGATCTACTGGACTATCTTTTTCATGTGGTGTTGATGAAGGAACTTCAATGATTCTAGGTTTAACCACAATTTTGAATGTTTGAGAAGGTGCTGGTGTACCATCTTGTGCATTGATATCTTCCTTGTCATCAAAAATTGGATGATGATTGTCCTGAGTATTATAGTCATCACTTTCTACTTCATAACCTTGGTTCTTAAGTTCTTTGATTTTGTTGTCAACATCTGTACTTGCTGGTAATTCTGAACCAGATTTTCCTGTTAAATCAAAGCTAGAAACCACTTCATTTGCGGCTCCATCGACTTTCTTCTCAATCACTACTTTAGCTGTTTGAGTAGAAGGTGTATATGTAATTGGTGATTCTCCAAATTTATCCGTTGGTGTAAATCCATCTGGAACTTTATAGCCTTGAGTTGGATCATTTGGATTTTTCGGTGTCAATTCTTGTCCATTATATACTGGAGTATAACCTGGAACATATGGAATTGTTATTGTACTAAAATCACCTGGAACCGTTGGATCAGTCGGGTTATTTGGATAAGAGATCTTATCTGGTGCTCCTTGTGGTTTCTTACCTGCTGGATAGTTTGGTACAAACGAACCAATTTCTTTATAAAGAACTTTCTTCACTTCAGAAGTTGCTGTTCCATTTTGTGCTGGCTTAGGAGCATCTTTTTCTGGAACAAGTTTATCCGCATTATCCACTAATAAATAATTATTAATAACTGGAGATTCAACTGAGTTATACTTACCATTAGTACCATCTGCTTTAGCATCAGTTAGTTTATCCGCTTCATTGTAAACTTCCCAATCAGAGTAAGTTACTTCTTTTGTTTCAGGATTAACTGTTGCTGTACGTTTGTAAGTTACTTTTTGCACCTTTTCAGCATATAAAGGAGTAGCATTATCTTTGTTTGCATCTTCTTCTTTTAGATACTTAATTGTACGTGTAACTTCTTTAACTAAGTCCTCACGAGTAACTCCTGCTGGATATTTACCAAGATTTTCATCTCCTTCTTTTACAGGTGTATCTGCTGTTTTTGGAGATACTGGAGCTGTTGTGCTTGGATTTGTTGGATCAGTTGTTACTGTAGGATCTACTGTAATTAAGTCTAATACGTGTACCGTTACATCGGCTTCTGTTGATTTCTTACCTTCACTATCAGTTGATTGAACTTTTACAGTGTAATCTCCAACTTTAGTTGTATCTAGGTTACCTGCATCACTTACTGCGATTGTTGGTTTAGTAGAATCAACACCATCACGATCATCTTCTAAGTCAGTTGCAGATGGTTTCGCTTTTTCTAAAACTTTATCATTGTTCCATTTGTCAGCTTCTTTTGTTTTATAAACATATAAATCTTTTTTCTCAACTGCTACTGTTGGAGCTTCGTTTAGAACATTAGCGTAAGCTGGATCTGATTCGTTACCTGCTTTATCAAGCACAGTAACTTTGATACGTTTGTCAGGATTTGTTGTCTCATTCGCTTCTGTCAAATCTGTCCCTTTTGGAACTGGTACAACTAATTTACCATCGCGTACTTCAACTTTTGTTTCACCAATATACCAACCATCTTCTTTTTTATTTAAAGTAATTGGAGTTTTACTATTTGGTAACGTAACTTTCATTGAAGTTACTCCACCAATAGCTTCTTTAATATTGTCTACCTCAGTATCAGCATCACGGTCCGTTCCATTGTTTCTATCATTGTCAGCGATATCTTGTTTTTCTCTAGGTACATCTGTTAAATTAGTATCTTTTTCTGTTGGGACAGAAATTAATAATTCTGTTGGTTGATTTTTATCAGTTTTTTCTCCATTAATGCTATCAGTATGAACTGGTTCCACAGTAGGAGTTACTGGTTTAATCGTATCGATGTAAATTGTTTTGTTGTAGTAGTAATCTGGATTGTCTGTATTTCCTAGAGCATTGAATGTATTTCTATATGGACTATTTGGATTTACAACACCTGTATTTTCTAATACTCTGTTTCCTTGTAAATCTGTAAATCCTTCTTTAATTTCTGCAGTTACCTTAAAAGTAGCTGTCCCTTTGAAATTTTTTGCCGTTGTGAAATCAATACCGAATGTTCTTGTCCCATTCTTTGCTGGATCTGAATCCCCTGCATTGAATTTCAATCTAAGCGTTCTTGTAGCTTCATCATACGATACGACTTGGAAAGGACCAGGCCAATTCCATTCATTTGCTTTTTTTAGAGAATCTTTTAATTCGACACCTTCAGGAATTTTAATTGTGTATTCATAAGCGCCGTACGTTGGTAACCCACCAACGTTTTTCACAGTAACTCTTAATTGACCGGATTCTTTGTCTTTATAGAGAGTGTCTTCTCCATAAGAGGATGTAGCATTATTACGAACAACATCTGTTGTCATTTCTAATGCAGCACCAACAGCTAAGTTGACCCCACCTACAAAATATCCATCTTCAATTTCTGATTTACCATTTACTGGATAGGTCTTTTTAAATGCTGGTCCATCCTCTAGTGCCTTAATTGTTATTTTAATTTTTTTAGTCGTATTTGGAGTATTAATAATCGTTCTCCAGAATCCGAAACCATTACCATTCCCTCCATCACCATACGGAGTTGAAACGTGTGTTGTTTCACTATTATTATTCGCATCTTTCAGTGTTGTTAAAACTTCACCTGTGTCTGCATCTGTAACTGTGATTTCTACTTTTTCACCAGTACCAGCAGTCCCCATATTCCCATATGCACCACCCGTTAATGCACTAAGATATAATCTAGAATTCGGATTGACATTAAATTCTTTCGAAATTTGTGTACCTTTTTTATTTAACTGAATATAATAGCCTTTACCGACAGCAGAATGTTCTGCATTATTTAAAGGAACACCAGGTACACTTGAGTAGTTGACACCATTTGCATAGTTTTGATTAGCTTTATTAGGCGCTAAAGGATTGTCTGGAGTAGGAGTATCGTTATACTGTCTATCAATACTTCCATTATTATCGTAAACTTTAGATGGTTTTGGTTCAAATCCAGCAGGTCTATCAGCCGCAACTTCTGTTGGAGCTTCTGGTTTAATAGCTGTTACATAATTATTTGTACCTTCTATCTTCCAACCATCAATTTCATTTTCTATTCGTTTTTCTTTCCAATTGTAAGTAATTTTCCCTAACTTCACTGGGGCTGGATTTGGACTACTAGCATTATTTCTTGAATATTGATTTTCAACAGTTGCGGATTTTGTTTCAACATCTGGGGTATTGAAATCAATATCCCCAAATTGATTTTTCAAACTTGAAATAACGTTATCTACTGGGTTAGCTCCTACCCCCCTCTTATTATTACTTGTAGGACCTTCCGCTGCTTGTTCCCCTACACCAGTAGGAGTCGCTCTAAACCCACTTTCCCCTTTACCAGGAATTGCTTTTCCGTTTCGTGGATCTTGGTTTTTATTTGTTTTTTCTACTTTAGCTTCTGTTTCTGATTTATCTTCTACAGCAGGAGACACTTTTGGCATGCTCTCAATTACAAAAGCCTTTTCTCCTAATCTTGCAACAGTTTTATCTACCTCTGCCTGAGTTGCTTTATCATTTGCTGATAAAGCTTGAGCTTCTAATAGTGCTGCCTTTGCATCCTCAATAGTTTTTGATGTTTTATTACTAATTTCAACTTTATCGATAGCTGATTGAATACGTGAAATCGCTTCTGATAACTTACTGAAGTCTACCTTTGCAATATTTTCTGGTGCTACCCTATCTTCATTAACTAAAGCTTCAGCTGAAGTTACTACTGGTTTAGAAACTGGATCTTTAGAAGGAATTTCTTTTCCCTTAGCATCAGAGCTCGCAACATTCTCTTCGTGATTTAGGTTTTCTTGAGATGGCGATGACTGTTGATTAGACAAATTTGAGCTCGTTCTTGCATCGTTTCCTTGAATAGTGTCAGCTTTTGCAGTGGCTCCACCTCCAAACATCATAAGCGCAGCAATCGCTACCGATGCTGCACCGAAACTATACTTTCGGATTGAAAATCGTTGAACCTTTTGTCCATAATATTTTTTTATTCGTGAGTACATTACTACTCCTTTTCTTATATTTTTATTTACACCAAGAAAAGTCAGTAAAATCCTTAAATAGATACTAAGAAAATCCCTGACTTCACCTATTGTATAATATATATAATAACTCTATCTATTCACTATGTCAAGCAATTCGATATTTTAATCGATGTTGATATATAAAAAAGCAAAGATAATTAATAGCTTCAGAAATATGATTAATAACTTTCAAAAAAGCTTAAAAATTACCTCATATTTACATAGAAAAAGGAGCGGATATGATATCCTACTCCTTATTCTTATCAGAAAATCTAATTAAATTTAGTCTTCTTTTTTCTTACGAGCAACAAGCCCAAATCCGCTCAAGACACCTAAAAGTCCAAGTGCTGCTAGGCTAGCATGGTCTTCTGTACCAGTATTAGGAAGTTCAGCTTGTCCTTTAGCTTCTGATGGAGCTACTGGAGCTTGTGGTGCTTTACCATTTACTGGTGCTGATGGCATCGTTGGAGTTGCTGGGTTAGCCGGTGTTGTTGGGTTAGTTGGATTAGCCGGAGCAACCGGTGTTGCTGGGTTAGCTGGGGCAGCTGGGGTTGCTGGGTTAGCCGGTGTTGTTGGTTGACTTGGGTCTGTCGGTTTCACCGGACTTGTTGGGTTTGTTGAAGGTGTTGATGGAGAACCTGGTTGAGATGGAGTGAGTGAGCCTCCATTTGTAGTACCTTCTTTGACTTCTTTATAAACGTAAGTTACTTCTGTTGTTCCTTCTGTTACTTTACCATTTTCATCACCTTTAGTTGAAGTTGGTACTAATACGTATAGTTTTCCATCTTTCGTAGTGATTGTAGCTGGTTTGTTGTCAGTTGTGTCATATGCTGAGCTTACTGATCCGTCTGTAGTATCTTTAACGTCTTCTGCGATTGTGTTACCCGCTTCGTCTACATAATGAACGACTACGTTTCCTTTAATTTCTTTGTACACATATGTTACTTCTGTTGTTTTACCTGCTTCAACACTTCCGTTTTCGTTACCTTTAGTTGATGCTGGTACTAATTCGTATACTCTTCCTTCTGCAGTTGTAATACGAGTTGGTTTCATATCGTTATCAGTAGTGTTGTACGCAACACCGGGTTTACCGTCTTTAGTATCAACAGCGTCAGTTTGGATTGTGTTTCCAGCTTCGTCTACATAGTGAACTACTACTTGTCCTGCTTTTTCGTAAACGTAAGTTACTTCAGTTTTACCTTCTACTACGTCTCCGTTTTCTGGTTTAGAGTCATCTTTAAGAGCTTTTTCTGTTAAGTAGTAAACAGTTCCGTCTTTTTCGATTTTCTCTGGTTTGTTGTCAGTTGTATCGTATTTAGCGTTTAGAGAAGCACCTTTAGTATCTTCTTTATCTTCAGCAATGACGTTACCTTCTGTGTCAACGTAGTGAACTACTACATCTCCAGTTACTTCTTTATAAACGTAAGTTACTTCTGTTGTTCCTTCTGTTACTTTACCAGACTCTTCACCCTTAGTTGAAGTCGGTACAAGTACATATACTTTACCATCTTTTGTAGTGATTGTAGCTGGTTTGTTGTCACTTGTATCATATGCTGAGCTTACAGATCCGTCAGTCGTATCTTTAACATCTTCAGCGATTGTGTTACCCGCTTCATCAGTGTAGTGAACTACTACGTTTCCTTTAACTTCTTTGTACACATATGTTACTTCTGTAGTTTTACCTGCTTCAACATCTCCAGTTTCGTTACCTTTAGTTGATGCTGGTACTAATTCGTATACTTTTCCTTCTGGAGTAGTGATACGAGTTGGTTTCATGTCCTTATCAGAAGTATCGTATTTAGCTCCTGGTTGACCATCTTTTGTATCAACAGCATCTGCTTGAAGAGTGTTTCCAGCTTCGTCTACGTAATGAACAAGAACGTTTCCTGCTTTTTCGTATACATAAGTGATTTCTGTAGTTCCTTCTACAACAGCACCGTTTTCTGGCTTAGAACCGTCTTTCAATTCTTTAGCTGTCAAGTAGTAAACTTGTCCATCTTTTTCAAGTTTAGCTGGTTTGTTGTCAGTTGTGTCATATTTCTCACTTAGTGATCCATTTTCTACATCTTTCGTATCTTCAGCAAGTGTATTTCCTTCTGTATCAACGTAGTGAACGACGACATTACCAGTGATTTCTTTGTAGACGTAAGTTACTTCTGTAGTTTCTCCAGCTTTAACTTTACCTGTTTCATCACCTTTAGTTGATTGAGGGATTAACTCGTATACTCTTCCTTCTGGAGTAGTGATACGGTTTGGTTTCATTCCGTTATCAGCAGTGTTGTAGTCTGAGTTTGGTTTACCGTCTTTTGTATCAACAGCATCTGCTTGAATCGTGTTACCTTTTTCGTCAGTGTAATGAACGACTACTTGTCCAGCTTTTTCGTAAACGTATGTTACTTCTGTTTTACCTTCTACTACGTCTCCGTTTTCTGGTTTAGAGTCATCTTTAAGAGCTTTTTCTGTTAAGTAGTAAACAGTTCCGTCTTTTTCGATTTTCTCTGGTTTGTTGTCAGTTGTATCGTATTTAGCGTTTAGAGAAGCACCTTTAGTATCTTCTTTATCTTCAGCAATGACGTTACCTTCTGTGTCAACGTAGTGAACGACTACATCTCCAGTTACTTCTTTATAAACATAGGTTACTTCTGTAGTTCCTTCAGTAACCTTACCAGTTTCAGCACCTTTAGTTGATGCTGGTACCAATTCGTAGACTTTGCCTTCTGGAGTCGTAATACGTTCTGGTTTCATTCCGTTATCAGAAGTATCATATGGTGTGCTAATTGATCCATCTGTTGTATCTTTAGCATCTTCAGCAATTTTATTTCCTGCCTCATCTGTATAGTGAACTACTACATTACCTTTTACTTCTTTATAAACGTATGTTACTTCTTTAGTTTGACCTGATTCTACAGTACCTGTTTCATCACCTTTAGTTGATGCTGGGACTAGTTCGTATACTTTTCCTTCTGCAGTTGTGATACGAGTTGGTTTCATTCCGTTATCTGCAGTGTTGTATTCAGAACCTGGTTTTCCATTGTCAGTATCTTTAGCACCTGAAGCAATATCTTTACCGTCTGCAGTTCCTACTAATGGAGTTCCGTCTTCTGTTTGGTAATTAACGATTACTGATCCAGCTTTTTCATAAACGTAAGTTACATCAGTTTTACCTTCAACTACGTTTCCAGTTTCTGGTTTAGAATCATCTTTAAGACCAGCTTTTGTAATGTAGTATACAGTTCCGTCTTCTGCAGTGATTTTTTCTGGTTTGTTATCAACAGCAGTATCATATTTTTCGCTTAGAGATGCACCTTTAAGGTCGTCTTTATCAGCTGCGATTTTGTTACCTTCTGTGTCAACATAGTGAACTACTACATCACCAGTTACTTCTTTATAAACGTATGTTACTTCTTTAGTTTCTCCAGCAACAACTTTACCAGTTTCTTCACCTTTAGTTGCTGTTGGTACTAATTCGTATACTTTGCCTTCTGCAGTTGTGATACGAGCTGGTTTCATTCCGTTGTCAGAAGTATCATAATCTGATCCTGGTTTTCCATCTACAGTGTCTTTAGCACCTGAAGCTACATTTGCACCAGCTGGGTCAACACCTACTAATGGAGTTCCATCTTCTGTTTGATAGTTAACGACTACTTGTCCAGCTTTTTCATAAACATAAGTTACTGTAGTTGTTCCTTCTACTACGTCTCCAGTGGCTGGTTTAGAATCATCTTTCAATTCTTTAGCTGTTAGGTAGTATTTAACACCGTCTTTGGTGATTTCAGCTTTTTTGTGGTCTGCTGTGTCGTATTTAACGTTTAGAGAAGCATCTGTTTCGTCTTTTTCGTCTTCTGCGATTACGTTACCTTCAGTATCTTCATACTTAACGACAACATTACCTTTTACTTCTTTATAAACGTAGGTTACTTCTTTCGTTTCACCTGCAACAACTTTACCAGTTTCTTCACCTTTAGTTGCTGTTGGTACTAATTCGTATACTTTACCTTCTGCAGTTGTAATACGGTTTGGTTTCATTCCGTTGTCTGCAGTGTTGTAGTCAGTTCCTGCTTTAGCGTCTGTAGTGTCTTTAGCACCTGAAGCTACATTTGCACCATCTGCAGTACCTGTTAATGGAGTTCCGTCTTCTGTTTGGTAGTTAACGATTACTGATCCAGCTTTTTCGTAAACGTAAGTTACTGTAGTTGTTCCTTCTACTACGTCTCCAGTAGCTGGTTTAGAACCATCTTTCAGTTCTTTAGCTGTTAAGTAATATTTAACACCATCTTTCTCGATAGATTCTTTTTTGTGGTCAGCTGTATCGTATTTAACATTTAGAGAAGCATCTGTTTCATCTTTTTCGTCATCAGCAAGTGTGTTACCTTCAGTATCTTCATACTTAACGACAACATTACCTTTAACTTCTTTGTAAACGTAGGTTACTTCTTTAGTTGTTCCTGATTCAACCTCACCTGTTTCTTCACCTTCAGTTAAGTCTGGAACTAATTCGTATACTTTGCCTTCTGCAGTTTTAATACGAGTTGGTTTCATTCCATTGTCTGCAGTGTTATAAGCTGTACCTGGTTTACCATTATCAATGTCTTTTGCACCTGATTCTACAGTTTTACCAGCTCCATCTTCGTCTACTACTGTTCCTGCAAGTGGAGTTCCATCTTCTGTTTTGTAGTTAACGATTACTGATCCAGCTTTTTCATAGATGTAAGTTACTTTTGTAACACCTTCTACTACTGTTCCTGTTTCAGCTGGTGATGTAGTTTCTGTACCATTTACAGATGTCATTGTGTTTGCTTCGTTTAGGTAGTAAACATTTCCTTGTGCATCTGTAAGTTTTTGAGGTTTTTCAGTTTCATTTTCTTTAGTGTTGTAAGGTACGTTTTTAGAAGCTGTAGTACTACTTACAATTACATCATTTCCATCAGCATCAACATAGTATTTCTCAGTTACTACTTCAGCTACTGTTTCAGGAGTATCAGTGTAAGGAGCTTTTAATTCTGTTCCGTCTTCTGTTTGGTAGTTAACGACTACAGAACCTTTTTTCTCGATTTCACGAGTTTTTTCTTCTGCATAAGTGTAAGTGATTGTTGTAGTACCACTTGCTAAACGGTATGCACGAAGAGGAGTGATTTCGTCACGGTAAGAATACTCTTCAACTTCCGGCGAAGGATCAGAAAATTTAAGAAGAAAATCACTACTATCTTCTAAAGTACTTGTTTCTTGATCAGTAACGCTTGCTATATCAGCTGTTATATCACTTGTAGGTCTTCCTTTATCATCAACTTGATCTCCCTTATCAGCACTAATCTCCAGAGGACCACCAGTTTTTGCCGCCATTCCTAAAGTAATATATCGTTTGAAATTAAGGAGATTATCTTCAAATCCTTTTTCTTGAAGATATGCAAGATAGTTTTTTACAAGAGTTTTGTTTGCTTCTCCTGTTAAAGTATCTGGAGCCGCTTTAAAGTTTTGTACCATTGCATATGTTCTATTTAAAGTAGCCCCAGTTCCATCTTTATCATCTGCTACATTATCACTAGATGACAATTGTATCTGTGCTGTTAAAGAGAAACTCTCAGTTTTAGCTGTTACATAGGTATTTTTCTCAAGGACGAAAACATAATCACCTTCTTTGATTCCACCATCAGCTGTTACGTTAGCTGAAGTGAAGTTTTTTGCTGTTGCTTCTCCAGCTTTGAAAGCTTCTATCATCTTAGCATCAGAAGTGATCGCACCTGAATCAGCTTGTACATATTTACCATATGTTCCTTTTCCTGTTTGTTCAACAATCCAAGCTTTTCCACCAGGTTTTACAGTATCATAAGTGATTTTACCTTCTGCGTTACTTAACCCTTCTGGAGTCAATTTCGCAGTTACATCACCTAGAGTTGTGTCAGAGTACACTCCTCCACCGTTTCCAGTAGTTTCAACCTTAGGTTCTCCGATTAGGTGGTAAGTCTTCCCATCTTTTTCGATTGTTTCTTTCTTACCATTTTCTTTAGCGTCGTTTAGGTCGCTAGCTTCTGCATCACCACCTGTAGTTCCTTTGAAAACTTCTCCTGATTTACCGTATACATCGTATGGTGTTTCAATCGTTTTATCAGCACCAGAGTTTTGGTTTTTGTTTTCTTCTAATACAGTATTACCCTCAGCAGTTACATATTTGTAGTCTACTTTTCCAGTTTTAGTAATTGTATTTGTTCCCTCTGCAGTTGGATCAGTTGAAAATGCCCTACCTGCATCTGGGTTCTCAATATTAGCTGTATCTACAATTACTGACCCCTTATCATTTGAGATCGTTGTTGTGTTGTCGCTGTTTTCTGTCATCGCTGCTTCTGCAATATGGGGTTGTCCTGCCATTGCAAGGGCTGCACCGACAATCAGACCGACTGTACCGATTTTGACTGAGTCTGAACGACCGTCTTTAAACTTACGAATGGAAAATTTTTCTTTTTTATTTATAAACATCTTCATCATCCTTTTTTTATTGTATAATTTTTATTTTTAAGCTGTTATTATGCTAATACTTGCTTGAAAACTTCAAAATTAGACACTTAATTTTAACACTTTAAAACCTCTTATACAAGGAATTTGAATACTTTTTGATCATTCAAACTATAGTTTTTTGCTATATTTATATATAAAAAATCCATATAGCGTATGGATTTACATATTTTAAAATATACATTTATGCTACCAGCCAAGTGAAACCCTTTCAAACTGACAACCCAAGCGTCGCAATTCTTTTTGACGGTCCTCATAGTAGGGGAGGGAAATGCCTGTAATGGTCACATGGGGAAGGTCTTTCAAGTGCAGGCTGACGGATGAGGTAAAATGATAGACATGAACGAACTCGTATTCTTGAAAGAGTTGGGCTAGAACATCTTCAAAGATCAACTCCGTCTCCAAGTAGGTCACATCAGGGATAGTGAAGGTTTCCTTGGGATGGGGTATATAGAGGTCAATGGCCAAGGCCTTGGCATAGGTACTGATAAAGCGGATGGAGATCTGATCGTCCTCTTCAGAGAACTTTTGCCCCAGCAGAACCTTGACTGTCTTGCCATTTGAAACAGGAGCTTGAGGCAGGTTAAAAAAATGCTCCAGATAAACTAGCTTTTCTCTAGCCACTACATGGTAGTCGCTGCGATAGAGAGTATAGTGCTTTTCCGTCCGCTCAATCAAGTCATCTCTGGTCAAGCCCAAAGAGCCCACCTGACTGGGTTGAAGGGGCCAAGCATACATACCCAAGGGATAAATATCCGCATAGCCATCATCGAAACTCATGAGGTGCTGGTAAGTAGAGCTAGCAACCAAGTCTAGAATCAATCTATTGTCAAAACTAGCATAAAAGATAGTGTCATAGTCTCCCGCCAGCTCCTGACAAATCTGAGCCAAGTCCGCTGCCGTCTGAGGATAGTAAACATGATCAAAATCCTTAGCATAATGCTCTTGTTGGGCATTTTTGACAGGACTGACATAAAGACTGACAAAGTCCTGATCCGGATAGAGTCCCTCGATATGCTGTGCAATCTTGGACTGCAAGGGTGTTGTCGCAATGATGAGGTGTTTCATCTCTTTGATTCTCCTAGGTGGTGATGGTGCAGCAAGGTCTCAACGACTTCAAAGTCCAAGGCATCGTCGATATCATAAGAATAGAGTTTGGGCATTTCATAGGCTACTGTCTTATCCGTGTAAAAGGTCTCATCTCGTAGGTAAAGGTCCTTGCGAGAAATCCAAATACTACCGTTGGGATAGTAATAGACAGGCTCTTTCTGCCGAGCATAGTGCTTGGAAACTTGAGGGGGATGGATAAATGACGACTCCGCAAACTGCAAGTAAAGACTACGACTCTTGTCCGCCTTAACACAGGAAATCAAATGGTCAGCGCCAGACTGACAGTAAAGTTGATAGGACTCGATGAGATGCTCTACCTCTCTAAGAGGTGAAGTCACCTGTAGATTGACAAAGACCTGCTCTTCCTCAAAGGGCTGTAAAAAGTCGCGTAAGGTTTCTAAGCTAGAGGTTGTTGCCAAGGCCAATTCTTTTGGTCTATGGACACAACGAATCTCTGGATAGGCTTGACAACAGAGTTCTAGATAGGCTAGTGAGTCTGAGGATATCCAGATATCACTAAATAGCTTGGAGGCTAGAGCGACTTCTATGGTATAGAAAACCAAGGGTTTGCCTGCAAGCGGTTTGATATTTTTATCCACTAAGCCGCGTGAACCCGAACGGATCAAAATGACGGCTATGGGTTTAGATGTTGCTTTCATATAGTCTTCCTAGAAATGAGATAAAAAGAGCAGATAAAGTAGTAATGATGCTATTTAACCAAGGATTTGGGTTGGCAAAGAAACCACTGTAATGATAGAGGACCAAGGCTCCTAGACTAAAGACCAGATAGATTTTAGCTAGTTGTAAACTCGGTTTTTTGAGGAGTAAGACCAAGAGGTACAAACCGCCAATCACACCTAAAGTCAGACCCATAAAGCCGTTAATCCATTCGTAGATGGAGTAGATTTCTGCACTCATGAGTAAGAGGCAGAGGAGCCAGGACAGACCTGCTAAGACAAAGGATAGGAGGCTTGGCGACCAGCGAATTTTTGTCCAAGCGAAATCCAACTTCAAGCAGGTCACGATTGCATTCATACTAGAAGAAACTGTGGATTGACCTGCTGCCAAGAGAGCCAGCATGATGAAACTACCAAACCAAGGTGCCAGACTCTCCCGAGCGTAAGCAATGAGGACAGGATTGGTCGATCTGGTAGCGAAATTTTCCTGACGAATCAAGCAGCCAATCAGATAGAGTAGACTAGCAATCCCAAAGGACAAGAGTCCCTGTAGCCATAAGATTTTTCCAATCTTCTGACGCCCTATTTTGCTATTAAAACGTTGGACGATATCCTGCGAAGAAACGTAGGAAAACAAGCTACTAAAACCTGCTCCTGCAACTAAGATAAAGACCATCTTCCCATCCAGAGTCTCTGCAAAGTGAGATAGCTGTTGACTGCTATTCACGACTAAACCAGATTGGGCAATTCTTGGTAGAAAGAGGGCCAATATAGCCAGTAGGACCAAGCCTTGAAAGAAGTCCGTCCACAGCACAACCCAGAGACCACCCCTTGCCAGATAATAGACCGTCAAAAGAAGGAGTAAACCTGACAAGACCAGCTAATTGATAGGGATAAAGGGCTCTAAGGCTTGAGACAACAAGTAGGTCACCACTGCTATTCGCCCCAACTGGTAGAGGATGAAAAGTCCTGAAGCCAGTGAACGAATGCCAGCCGATTGAAACTTATCCTCTAAAAGATGATAGGCTGTCTCATAGTTTCCCTTTTGATAGAGGGGCAGAAAATAGCGATGAGCTAGTGGAATGGCTAGAAAGATGCCACACTGGGCAAACCAGAGATAGGACCTACCTGTATAGGCATTCCCCACCAGAGTCAGAAAGGAAATGGGGCTGAGTAAGGTCGCAAAGACTGAGAAGGCCAAAACTGTCACTGGAACAGCTTTCTTAACCTGATAATAGTCCTCTTCGCTCCCTTTTTTCCAATAGGCAATCCAGGAAATCAAGTAGAAATAGAGCAATAGGGTGACTAGAATTCCCAACATCCTAGAAGTTCCTATCTAATAGTTCTCTGTATATTTGAGCTACTTTTTCCAGAGAATAGCGAGAGGCTAAGGCTAGATTTTTTTCATTCGATAGATAAAAATCAGGCTCTTCCATCTCTTCTATCTTTTGAATCAACTCTGATTTGGTTTTAAACAAGTTGATGGCATTGGACTGGCCAGCATAGAAACGATGGGCAATCTCCACATCTGATAACAAGGCTAACAAACCTTGACTCAAGGCTTCAACACAGGCGTTGGCAAATAACTCTGTGTAACTTGCAGACAGATAGCATTGGTGCATATGATAAGGCACTTCGTTAACGATACCTTTAAAGTGAATGGTTGGCGGAAGATCATATTGATTCTGTAATTCTGCTAGACGTTCCTCTGAGCCACCATAAAAGGTAATCTGGGCCTTGGAGCCACGTTTGTAGAATTCGATAAAAGCTTCAATGACAAGTTCAACGTTCTTACCTTCTCCCATATGACCCACCAAGCAATAGTCCAAAACAGGTCCGATTTTTCTTAGCTGACCTACTTTTTCTGTAAACATTGGTGGTAAAAACTTAGTGTCATACCCTTGTTTCGCCAAAGTATCAGTCAACACTTCACTGGCAACTAGGTATTTGTTTGTCTTGCGCAGATTGGCGAGGCGTAAATCTCGCATGACATTTTCATGGACGACTTCATAATAATTTTTATCCGTGTTTTCCATGTAACGCCAAAGGCTGGGTTTGGGTACGATTTGTTGGTCACGGATGAAGAGGTCGGTTTGCTGGGCCCATTTGGCTAAGAACTTCACTAACAAGTCCTCTTCAGAACGGATTTCTCCTCCTATGCGGTAGATGTATTCTGGGTAAAAGATGGTTACAGGAGAGGGTTCTTTGAAGGGATCGATAAAGCGTCCTTCCAGGGCCAGTTCTCCATTTTCATGATACCAACGAAGTTCCTTCTCCTTGAAATCTTCAAACAAGAAGGGACCCTTGGTGTAGTAATATCTCCCCGAGCCATCTCCTAAGGTAACTGAGGCCACAAAACCATCTTCATTGAGCTCCACCTGATCTCCGTCTGCTAGCGTTAGACTTTCTGGTCTCACTGATAAGTCTGCATGGCCTATATCTGAAAAACTATGAGGAACACAGAGCAATTCTTTTTCTAAAAATCCTAACTTGATCAAGTCTTTCTTCCAGTCAGGACGAAGCTGAGGGCTCGAAACAAGGTGGACATATTCCAAACCCAGATGTCGTGCTATATGGGCTCGATAGACCTGGGTACTCTCAAAGCCATAACGATGGATTTCCTTGGCTGGATGGATGCTGACAATTCTCGACATGATGTAGACTCTTTCTCTCTTATTTTCTGCTTACAAAGGAAAAAACACCCTCACAAAAAGGCGAGGGTGGTTCATCCGTTACAATGCTTGGGGATTTCCTAGCAAGTTCCCCCTCAAAAGGACTTTATGCTATTCTATCACAAAGACTGACCATCTGCAAGATAGACTGGATTAGACAGGATAGCGTGGGGGAGTTTTCTTATTGTTTATAAATCGATTCTCTGAAATCATCTGTGCTACGTAGGTAGGCATTGTAGATTTTTTGTTTTAATAAGTGGACCCAACTTGCAGGAGCATGGCTTGTCGTACGGTCAATGTTAGCCATATCTTTTGCCACTGCTTGATCGATGAGTTCTTGCATTTGAGCAGCTGAACGAATTGTAATCTCCTTGCTGCTGTTTGGTACACCAAGTTCATACTGAATAGTGATTGGTTTCAACTGGTCTTGCTTGCGAATACGTTTATTAAACATATCCTTCTTGAAATCAGCCCATGAACCATATTGGTTGGCAAAGACATTTTTCAAGACGAGACTATCAGTGATGAGGCCCACATCTTTCCTAAGCCAATCTGAATAGGTAATGTCCCCGTTTCGTTTAGCTTCTTCTGCATATTGGTTGGATACATATGGTAAGAACCCATCTTGATAACCTTTTTCTGCCAACAATTCGTAGGCTGTCTTTCTAAACATGATGTCACCAGGCGCACCCTTTGGATTACTGAGGGCAGCATAAATCGGTGAGAACATGCTGATCAGATGATAGCCATTACGAGTATAGTCGCTCTTATCACGGTAAGCCCGACGGTTGATGATATTATTGTCAATCAAGGCATCCAGACTGGTTAGTTTACTTACTTCAGCATCTGTCAATGGACGAACAGAGTTTCCAGCATGAGTTTGTTTATGGTACTTGTCCTCAATGTAGAAATTCTCTATTTTTCTAAACCATTTTTTCTTGACATCATTAGACTTGGTTAAAATGGCATTGGCTTCCATAGCATCCAAGGTGTACAAGACATCGTACATACCGTGCACATACTCTTGCAAGGCTGCGGCTGATGTGAAGCGGCTTGTCGGATCATAAGTATGCAAGCGAGTTAGTGAATCCTTATCCCCTTTATAGAGAGTATTCAAGACAATAGCATCCTTATCTAAACTATCAGCAGATTGCAACAAGCCTAAGGCATACAACTCTGCTCCCAATCCTTCGCGACGACCTTTTCCTTCAAAGTAAATATGTCCGTCAGAATTATGAACCATTTCATGGGTATAGACAGATGTTCCGTATTTATCTAATAAGCGGTCGCTGACATAGTGAACCTCTGAACCGTTGGCATAGGCTCCAGCTCCTTTACTTTCTCCATACCACTTACCAGTTGGTCCAAAGAAGTTGCGGATAGAAGCAATGGCCTTATCAGACAGGGTAGCCCAGTAATAATTACTATTGCTATCTTTCATACCAAAGCCATCTGAAACCATGACTGAACGGAAGAGTTTTTCTTTGTATTCTGGTGAAAGGAAGTGGTACCAGATATCGTAGTGGTCTCGTTGCCATTCAGCCGACTGATCGACCTTAGCACGGACATACTGACGCAATTCCTCTCCTGACAAGACTGTATTATTGACACGGTCACGGTAGCGTTCGTAGCCACCAAAGGCCAAGGTAGAAAGATTTGAAATCACATAAACATCTTCTTCTGGCAATGTTAATAGCGGTAGGATTATGTTTTTTAATTTCCAACTTGGTGCCGTAATACGGTCATAGACTCCCAGTATATAGTTACTACCTGGTGTAGCTGACTCTTGTTTGGCACGCACTTCTGGAATAGCTGACTTACTCTCTACTATATAGGCCTTGGTATTCGTCTTCAACCATTCATTATTGGTTTTAGTTGGTAGGAAGAGTTTTCTGTAAGACTCTAGTAAATCCGTCACTGTCTTGCGACCTTTTGCAGCTGCTAGTGTTGTTTCATAGGCACTTATATTATTTGATGCTTTGAGATTTTCCATACCACTCTGACCTAGTGCAATGATGGTATCCAAGGTTGAAGCTGTGTTATTGCCATCAAAGTCAAACTTATAGGTATTGAGGTCCTTGGTATTGATGTGATCGTAGTTGATATTGTACCAGCGATTGAGGTAAGTCAAACCAAGCAAGAAAGCTTCCTTGTTGTTTTTGATTTTTTCGCTGATGTAGGTTGCTACACTATCTCCCATCGTATTGATAGACTTGTCCATGGCTAGCACTTTACGGAGATGTTCGCCGATATTAGCCTTAACTTTTTCGAATTCTTTGTCCAAGTATAGCGGATCAAGCGACGCATCTGCCTCAATGCCCAGAACTCTTCTCATGGCTGCTGAGTCATATTCAACCCCTTGCAAATCTGCTAGGACCTGATCGGTCACTTTCGTATAGTCAGATAAAAAGGCTTCTGGTGTAAAGATAAAGTTTTTACTTGCTACGCTGTACTCTGCAATTTGTGTATTTTTGAAATCTTCTTTGTAGGTGACATCTAGATAACTGATTGTATTGTCAGCAAAATGCAACATCAGTTTATTGATCGTTGCTTTATTGGCCTGAATATCTGTGATGATGTCATCGTCCTTCATTGGTACGACATCCAGCAGTTCTGTAGTATAGAGCTTATCAGTAGGATCGACTTGATTTCCATAGTGAACCACTAACTCTTTGTTATAGAAAGGCATCAATTTCTCGATATTGTGATAAGCAACTTTTCGACTAGCTTGGCCTTGGCTTAACTGAGTATAGTCCACACTTCGTTGATTGTCCTTGATTGTTTGACCAGTATCGTCTAGTGTCACTGTCATCCCATAAGACTGAACCTTTTCTCTGGCCTGGTCTTGGGTGATTGGGGTCGCATAGAGATCGGCCTTCTTGTTCTCAACGGCAGTGCTGGCATCTTTGATGTCCGCTCCCCTGTACTGGTCTCCTGTGATGGCATAGCCATCTCCAGTATTAACCATGCTAACGACATGATGGATACGGCCATTTTGCCATGTAGAACCTGCTATACCTCCGACTCGAGGATAGGTTGTCGTATTGAGGATGGTTCCACTTGCTAGTGCATGAGAGACCAAAGCACCACTTTGAACTTTCCCTACAATACCTCCAGCAAATTGGTCATTGTTGCGGGCATTGCTAGAAATATTTGCATCAACTGCGACCTTATCAATCTTAGCCTTATTACCAGATAAGAGCCCTGCTATACCTCCCACATAGTAAGGAGAAGCATCCGTATGCTTAGCCTGAATGCTACCTGTAAAGGAACTATTGCTTATTTCTGTATCTTGAGCCTTGGCTACCAAACCTGCAACTGACTTGCTACCCGACAATTGACCTTCTACAGCTACATTACTAATCTGACTATTAGTAGCTACTTTTGCTAGGCTGGCTGTGTCATCTTGACTCTTAATCGCTACTGCTTTAAGGTCAATATCTTTCACAGTAGCCTTGGTCAAGTTATCAAACAAGGCTGTCTTGAGGTCATAAATCGCAAACGGCTTCCCATCACTCGCACCGATAAGATTACCAGTGAAAGTGCCTGTCACATAGCTGGTTTGTCCCTTAGCTAAGGACACTTCATCAGCTGTCATATCAGCTCCAAGTTTAAAGGTTCCAGCTAGATTACCCTGCATGGCAGCAATCAGTTTCTTGAAGGAAGTATAGACACTGTCCTTGGCAAGCTTTTGCTTATCAACTGTGAAGCTATAGTTATCCTTGTATGCTGAATCTTTCTCTTGAACCAGTTCATTGAAGGCAACGGTTACCTTGTACTTCCCATCCTCTGTTTCCTTAATAGAGCTAACTGGTAGCAACATTTCTTTCATCTTATCTGATTTGACTTTGACAAAATAAGGTGACAAATCGCTTGGTACTTCTGATAAATTCAGATAGCGACGGTAGTGACCATCTTCCTTACCATAGAGCCCCACTTCATCCACATCTTTGATTTCAATTTTCTTATAGTCCAATTGAAAATCTTTCGTTGATACTTCTGTATTTTCCTGATCAGATTGGCCTAGATTATAGGTCAGGTAAGTCTTAATTGTATAAGGAGTATAGTAGTCCAAACCATCAATCGTTTGCTGAACGGATAAATCTTTCAAATCCACTTCTTTAATCAGTGTTCCATTTTGAAAAATTTGGGCCTTGGCCTTAACAAAAGCAGACGTTGGGTCATCTAAGCGGTAGTTGACTGCTACTGCTTTTTTGCTCTCATCTTTAACAAGATTGGTAATTTCAACTGTTGGTTTGGTTTTAACAAGACTGCCAACCTTGACAATCTCTTTGGTTGGTTCTACTTCTGTACGTGAGATTTCCTTGCTAGCTTCCACCTTACCATCTACGAGATAATCTTCATACTCGATTGTCCGTAAACCGTCTTTTCCTTTCTGAGCAATTTCTCGATGATTTTTTAAGATAGTCGCATCTTCAATTTCTTCAGTTTCATGAGGAATGGTTTCTGTTACTGTACGATGATTACTTGTCAAAGGCAGTTCAGGAAGAGCCTCTGCTACAGCAGCTTCACCTTCGTGACCTGACTCTTGTGTACCTTTGGTGCTAACGGGTTCTATATAAGACGGTTGAACGGATTGAACCAGGGCATCGCCCTCGTGACCGGGCTCTTGCGTACCTTGGGTACTAATTGGAGCTGTGTAAGATGGCTGAACGGGTTGAACTAAGGCTTCACCCTCATGGCCGGGCTCTTGCGTGCCCTTACTGCTAACAACTTCTGTAGACTCTGGCACTGTTGGCTCAACTGGAGCTCCCTCCTGAGGACCTGTGTAAACTGGTAGTTCTGATTGAACCAGGGATTCGCCTTCATGACCTGACTCTTGTGTACCTTGGGTGCTAACGGGTTCTGTATAAGTCGGTTGCACTGGTTGAACTAGGGCATCGCCCTCATGACCTGGCTCTTGCGTACCTTGGGTACTAATTGGGGCTGTATAAGACGGCTGCTCTGCTTGGATTAGGGATTCGCCTTCATGAGCTGACTCTTGTGTACCTTGAGTACTGATTGGGGCTGTGTAGGCAGGTTGCACTGGTTGAACTAGAGCCTCGCCTTCATGACCTGACTCTTGTGTTCCTTGGGTGCTAACGGGTTCTGTATAAGTCGGTTGAACGGGTTGAACTAGGGCATCGCCCTCATGACCCGGCTCTTGGCTCCCCTTTGCTTGCACTACAGTTTCATTGTTTTTTTGTAGTTGAGACTCTATAGGAGAAGGTGTTCCTCCTTGTTGTTCCTCTATCGTTGAGCTATCTACATTTTCTAAGTTAGACTTGCTGTCATGCGCCTTCTGTTTATCTGATTGCTTAACAACGTCTACTTTATTTTTCACATATCCTATGTATGTATAACCAGGAATATCAACCGGGGCTGGCAAGGCATCTCCTGCCTGAACCGATAGTTGGGTGTTATAAGCAGCTAGTGTTTCGCTAGTCAAGGCAAGGACAGTTGGAGACAGCAACTGGCTTCCTAGACTGGTTACTAACAAGAATCGACTAATCTTACTCTTGCCATCACGTCCCTTAAGAACTACTACAACCAATAAACTAAGGCCTACCACTAAGGTAGCAGTTTCTAGGGAAGAGCTAGTTCCTGTGTTGGGTAGTACTTGATTTGCTCGATAAACAAGATAGTAGGTAGCATCTGTTTCTTCCGCTACTTGTGGTAGGGATGTAACTAAGAGAGTCTTCTCTTCATCAGTCAAATCCGACTCTAAAACATAAGTATAATTAACGGCATGAGATTCTTGAGCAGATACAGTCTGTAGGCCAGTTCCCATCAAAAAGAAACACGCAACTGCTACAGATACAAGGCCAACTGCCAATTTTCTTAATGAGAAATTCTGTCTTTTTTCTCCACTAGTTTTGAAATTCATATTCCCCTCTTTTTACATTTTTAAATTAGCATATTAATTTATAGCAAAATATACAACTCTTCCCATTATACATCAACTTTTTAAAAGATTCTAGGGATAGATATGCAAATAAGGGAATAATAAAAGGCATTCCTAAAATTAGATACCTAACTTCTGGAACACCTATCATATTTCTAAATTTTTATTTCACAACAAGCTCATAACGTGTCTTGCTTGTAAAGGTTTGACCGGCTTTAAGAATGACTTGGTCTTTGAGATCACTGTGAATGGCATCTGGTAAAGCTTGCGCTTCAAGTGCAATCCCATTGTGCTGTACCATTGGCTGACCTCCTATGATGACACTCTCATCCACAAAGTTTGCTGTGTAGACCACAAAGCAAGGGGCCTCTGTCTTGAAAAGCAGGAAGCGACCTGAGTTTTGGTCATAAAGGAAACCAG
>ENA-OWND01000498-OWND01000498.1-metagenome-genome-assembly--contig:-NODE-498-length-27939-cov-4.387534_pt1 | contig 27939 bp, 37 predicted proteins | sample MGYA00245342_ERZ651119 | MGnify/ENA primary metagenome ERZ651119 (study PRJEB26857, sample SAMEA4031756) | metagenome | biome: human; feature: oral; material: saliva | place: Philippines | collected 2014... | reverse complement strand
CCAAATAGTCCGTTCATACTTATTTAATCGGTCTTGGTCCATGGATGCCGGTTTAAACGGATCTAGCTTATCACTTGTCATTAACATGTCCGTGGATTCCACATATCCACCTTTTAGAAGGTTCGCCTCTTCATCGTAGTCCTTCGCAAAATATTCCTTGTAGGGTTCCGTTGGATTTTCCATATATAGGCGTGACAGGGTACGACCGTATTTCTCAATTTGGTCGGTTTCGTCCAATTTGTATTTAAAGTCGCTCATGTTGCATCCTTTCATAGTTTAAAGTGTTTGCTGATTGTCATCGGTCAAACTCATCAAATCCTCATTCGTTAGTGTTTCCAAATTTTGGTATTCAGGTTTTACGCGGGCCATGAGGTCACTCACGGCTTCATCATAATCGGTATAAGCATTGACCAAGGTGTGCTCATTTTCAGTATCCAAATCATAGCGGCTAAACACTCGGTCATCAGGTGTTAATTCCACAATTTCGAATAATTGACCATTTTGGCGAATGGAATAGAAGGCTTGGTCTTCTTCCATGTCTGCGGTATGTTCTTGTCGAATGACCATACCGAAACCTTCTCGAGGAGCGCCTGTCAAGTATTGGTCCGCCTTAAACACTTCGTGCGTTTTTTCCTCCAGTTGTTCGCGGTCGATTTTCCCAGTTGCATAGTCAACAATGACTCGGTTAAATTCCTCAGGGATGCGCGGGTCTGGATTTTTGCTAACGTCCGTGATGTGTTTCTTATCTAACCGACTTTCGAATACGGTTGATTGCTCAGTGACACGGATACGGTCGAGCTGGTCACGAATAGAAGCCTTGGATGGATTTGTGAATTCGGTCGCCATTTGAAGTAGACCCAATTCTAATGCGTTTAGTGGCTTATCGCTTGTTTTCACTTTTTCGATAATGGTCCCTTTGATAGTGTGGCTGTCATCATCGTTCTTTTCGACTGAAATGGCGTAGGTTTGTGGTCGACCAGTTTCTGAATTATAGAGTGGTACGGGCGTGTCGATGCGCCCCTCGCGCTCATACTTTTCGATGTCAGAACAAATATCAGCTAAGGGATGTCGTCTGGATTCTCTGTCTAATTTGCTGAAAAACATATGTTACTTTCCTTTCGTTCTTCTTCCCTTCCATTATATCATATTGTGGTATGGTTTAGGATAATTCGGATTTTCCCTGTATAATAACTAATACCAACATTTCTCATGGTTACTATTGATTGCTTATGAAATATATGGTATCATTAAAGTATACGGGATAACCGATGCAACTTATGCGGTTACCAAAATAGAAAGGATGTGATTCATAATGGGTAAAGATTATACCAATAAATATATCTCTGCGGTCAAACATGAGACTTTGACCAACCAAGGTAAAATTGACAGCTTGGACCCATTATGGTCACATTATCAAAACCTACTTGGTCAATTCATGTATGACATGAACTTTCATCTCGTCCGTGGTCAAGAAGTTTTAAAATACACGAAAGCAAAGCCCTATCAAAGTGATATGACTGTTCTTTTTGCGCGAGCGACAAAAGCTTATCACAAAGCCGTAGAAAACGGCAGTGAATTAGCGCCATTGGAAAACATTCTAAAAGACATCGAAGCTAACGCAATACAAACGCCACTATCCGCTCGCTATGTTCAATGTTGTTACAGTCAAGCCTACGAGGCTTACTCATCTTGGACTGCTCTTTTGGTAGAACAGGTGAAAACCTACCTCGGCTTCTCCTCTGTTGATGACGTTTTAATCGACGGACAACCCTTTTTGACCACCTGCTATCGAATCAATAAGGATAGACGCTGGTATCAAAAGCCGATATTCGCTTGGGCTCTTGACGCTGATGGAAACATGGTTGTCCCAACAAAAGAAAACCCGGCTGTCATCGAACTTGAAGTTCCTACAGCCATCATGAAGTTCATGAGACGACTTGTGAAGCAAGCTAGAAAAGCTATTTCTCTACCCGATTTGTCAAAAGTCAGAACCTTGAAGCTGGATGAGAAGGTAGCTACACTAGAGGTTTCTACCAACGCTCATCATGTGGATTTTTGGTTGAAATTATCTACCCTCGACAAAGGAAAACCGGTCTGTATCCCTCTGAAGAACAACCCCTATTATATGGAATTACTTAAAACAGGAGAACGCGTTCCTTTTGTTCAAGTGGGTTTAAATGACGGGAAACTCACCGTTTCACCTATTTTGACGCATGAGAAAGCACCACTAAGAACTGACGGTAGCGAAATCGGTCTTGATTTCGGAATGGTCACCATGTTTACAACAAGCACGGGTGAACGTCATGGAATCACGAGCTTTAACAAACTGAAGATTTGGGATGAGATCTTACTCAAGAGAACAAAAGAGCTTCAAGCTCAAGGGAAACCGTTCAAGTCTGACCCAACTTACAACTCGCTACAGTCCAAAATCCGTTCCTTCATCAAAAATGAAATTGGTCGAATTCTCAATAAATTAGCCAATAAAGGATATGCCGTTTTTATGGTCGAGAAACTCGACTTTAGAGGTGGTGGACTCTCTCGAAGAATGAATCGTCTCGTGTCTAGGGCCTATCGTAAAGTGATTAAGGGCAAGCTAGCGCGGTTAGAAGAAAAATTTGGAATCACAACAGTGGAAGTGAACGCGGCTTATACGAGTCAGGAATGCTCTAAATGCGGTTTTGTTTCCAAAGGAAACCGAAAGTCACAAAGTGCTTTTCATTGTGCTTGTTGTGGCCATAAAGTCAATGCGGATGTCAACGCAGCTAGAAATATCGTCAAAAGACGTTCTTTTGATGTCGAACTGCGAACATACGCACGCGAACAGAATGTTCGTATTACCAGGTGTTTAATCCTAGAGCGATTACTGCATAAACACGACCGTTTGTGTCGTAACAATCTAGCGAGCTGTCATTTATAGGATGCCAGCCTCAACCATTAGGTTGAGTTTCACCGATAAAGATATTAGTATTTTCTAAAGATATTATATCTTTATTTATAACTATAGTGCCAATTTGTGATATAATAAGGTTAGAAAACAGAAAGGAACCAACATGTCAAATATTGTTTGGATGTCGGACGTTCGCAACACACTCACCATCGATGGTGTCGAATACATTTTTTCAGGTCGTGACAACTATTTGGATATTGCTATTCGCATGAATTGCATGCTGGATGCCATCCGAAATCCGGTTATTAGCAAACCCGAAAAACGGCGATTGATTGCCACATTGCGCCAATTACTGCTACGATGCATTAATGACCGAGAATTGGACGATTTGGAACCTATGCTGGTTGACCATCCGGATACAAATTCATTAGGATTTGACACCGTTGCTGTTGTGCGATTTGTACACTCCATGATTAAACGGTTCGGTGAAAGGAACGAAAATAATTAGATTAAGAAAGGAACGATATGACAGAAAATAATGTAACAAACAAATATCGGTTAACGAATGAAACAAAAGAAATCGATGACCACATCTTATACCGTATTGAAGCTCTTCGTGATTTCAGGGATGTCAAAACAGGTGATTTGGGTGGCTTCATCGAGGACATCGAGCAACTATCAGAAGACGGCGATTGTTGGGTATATGATGATGCCTGTGTGTTTGATGAGTCACGTGTGACAGGAAATGCACGTATTATAGGCACATCACGTGTTCGTGATTCCCGTATCACTGATGATGCGATTGTGGATGGCGATTCAGAGCTCGATAATTGTACACTGAGTGGAAACAGCACTATCCAAAATTCCTTCTGCGTGGATACGAACATGAGGGATCGTAGCTATGTTAACACATCAAAAGGTGTTTACCACGGCGAATTATCGGGTCATTCATCTGTAACAGGTCACGCGACCGTGAAAGATACACAGATGTCTGGTGCCGCGTCCGTCAGTGGTTTTGCTGTCGTGCGAACATCCATGCTTTCAGGTAATGCTCAGGTGTCCGGTCGGGCTAAGGTCACGGTAGCTGAGGTTTGTGATGATGTGGTCGTGACAGGTACAGCTCATGTCAAACTGGGTTCGAACCTAACCGGTTCTAAAACCATTCGCTCTGGTGAAATCACTTCCCGCAATGATGGTCATGAACTGAAACTACCAGAACCTGGAAACAAATATACCCTTCGTGAAACACATCCAGCCCAGTGGATTAATGGAAAACCGATTTATCAGATTGTAGCGGCTTGTGATTTTGAGGATATCCCTAAAGGTACCTTTGGTGGTTATGTTAGTTCTGAAAAGAACCTATCGCAAGACGGGATTTCGTGGATTGACTTTGGCTCCTATGTGCTCGACGATGCCGTCGTCAAAGACAACGCCCGGGTTTTTGATAGTCGTATCGACGGCTCTGCAGTTATTTCAGATTTCGCTGTCATTGATTTTGGCCATATTGGTGGAAACGCGCAAGTATATGGCAATGCCGCCGTCAGAGATAAAGGTATCGTTATGGGTAACGCCCATGTATGTGACCAATCGGTTGTCACGGGCCACGCAACTGTCTCTGATGCCGCTATCGTATCCGGAAAATCCGTGATTGATGATCAGTCGGTTGTCGCAGGTTCCGCTCGCGTACATAGTTCGCAACTATCCGGTTCATCACGTGTCGACGACGCCTCTCAAGTCGCGTTCTCTAAACTGACTAAAGGTGCTCACGTGCTTGGAACTGCGGTCGTCAACTATTCCTCACTCGGTGACTCTAGTATGGTAACGGATTCTGCACGTGTTGTCGAATCCACCTTGAACGGTGATGCGATTGTCTCTGGTGCCACCACGGTTGAGAAATCAACAGTAAATGAAGGCACCTTCATTGATGGCGATGCCCGCGTCATCAATTCAACGGTTAAGGCTGGTGCTTATGTATCGGGTGATGCCGAAGTAATCAACTCAACTGTCTACGAGGACCAATCTGTCATGGGTGTTCGGCTGGTGGATGGTGTTTCAACACTAACGGAATCAGATATCGACTTTTCTTTCCTTTCACAAACGAATGGACTGGATCGCTAAAAACCGCAAAAAAAAATAAAGGCTTAGAATTACTAAGCCTTTTTCTCTGTACTTTTCATAGCGGATGATTTGGTTACTTCGATACCGTGGTTCGCTATGACATATCGGACGCCCCGTGGTCCGTTTTCCATCCAAGGCGTATTTCAATCCACGCACCCGCACATACATGTATGAGTACGGTAGCACATTCCTGCACTACTGTGGTCTAATTGGTTCTCACGTAGTTCCGATTTCCCACTTCGTGTCATCGGGTCTCGATAACGGACCTCTATTTGAACGTGAAAGGTCCAGGGTTTGATGCTTAACGGGGTTCATACCAAAACTTTCCTTATCATTATTATAGCACTATTTCTGCGCGAAGTCAACTCGTCAGTTAAAATGAATGATGCGTTTCCGTTGTTCTTCATCTGCGTTTGACGACCAATCGACGATAAGTGCGATGAGGTCATCTTCAGTTTTTACCTTTTTCACGTCAACAGATTGGTGCGTGAAGCTACCCGCTTTCATCATCGCATATCGAAATGTGTAGTAGGTTCCGTCAACGTTTGTAACTGATATGACGATTCGCGGGCACCGGTTCACTTGGTGCTCATGCATGTAGATACCTAGCCAACGATTAGATTGTTTCACATTGCCAGGCATTTGTTTGTATTCTGACGAGTCACGAATTTCGTCATAAGGCTTCAAGGTTTTATGAAAATCAATCATAATGGTTGATGTCATCGGTTGTTCGAAAAATGACTTGATGTCTTTGTTGTTCATAATTTTACCTCATTTCAGATGGAAAAGACGGAGAAAATCTCCGTCTCATTGGTGCGCTTCGACGCTCAATGCCGCAATCGTTTTGATGATGGTATCAATCTTACGTGCACCTGCCGGAACAGGAACAGTTCGTTCATATTCATCGTCATCCACATAATAGGTGACTTCTACGCGACCTTCAGGCCATGAATATTCATAGTAGTCCGTTTCGCCATCATAGATGCGCCCAGTTTCAGCAAGCAAAGCTTGCTCATACACGTCTTCATCATCGAGAAGAAAGACAGAATGTTCACTGTTGGTATACAGTACAAATTCACCATCACCGTGGTTGGTATAGTCAACATGTCCGTTAATGTGATTTTGTTCACCTGCACGGCCAAACCATGCATCAAATGAGAATTCGCCTTCATCGTTCACGATACCGTAGGTTCCCCCGTCGACACCTCCGAGACCGACGATGTCAAGTGTTGATAATATATCATCAATACTTGATACTTTTTCGTGCACAAACATGAAAGCTTTTTCGTCACTGTCATTGATGGTTACGTTATAGACATAATAGACACCTGGTACTGCATGAGTTTTAATGGCATAAAACTCCCCAATCGCGACATTTTCGTCAAGTGTTGTGCGTGCAACGTGTTCTAATGTTGTTTTCATGTTTGATACCTCGCTATTTGTTTTCACAAAGAAATAGGGGTATGGGGCAAAGCCCCATTTTAGGCCTTTCGTGTATACGAAAGGTCATTCCCCGGTGTGAACTATCCTCGGGAATGCTAGCTGAGAGCTGTCTGACTGATTCAAGTTCTTGTTCATTTGTTTTCCTTTCCATATTTGCTGACGATTTCGTTCACAAGTTGCCATCTTTTCTGCATCGTACAGCCATGACCGTTCGCTATGACATCATCAAATATGTCACTGATTTTGTGGGCTAATCCGTAGTCATTTAAGTCGGATTCAGTGTTTAACACTTGGCGGATAGCTCGGGTGCTCAAACCTCGTGTCCAGCTTGGATGTTTTTGGTCGTAGAGTTGTTTGGTTGTCATGGTGCGCTCAAGTGTGGTCTGATTATGGCGAATCCCTTCAATTTGTAAGCGAAATATTTCAAACGTGGTATAGTAAGTGCTTTCGTATTCTGTCAAATTCGAGGGTATACCCAGTTCCATAAAGGCAATAAGCACATCGGGGTCAGGTTTTATTAGTTTGACCAATTCCTGATAGACTGTTTGCCAATCTGTGGCACTCAATTTGTAATTGAGAGCCTCTTTGATGTAGGTTGGGTCTTTGCGTACTACTTCCATTCGAATGCTCGACAAGGGGTCATGGATGAGGGTGTCGAGCTCATATCCATTTACTACTAAAGCCTCACGTACCGATACGTCAGGGTGTTTTGCCCAGTCCTTGTACTGGTCTTGTTTCTCGCCTTTTGTAATACTATCAACTATACCTTGTATATGCGACTCATAGTCGCTGTATGTCATATCGGCATATTCGTTTAAAAGTTCGTTCATATTTTTTCTCCTTGAACTTGCTGGCTTGCAAGTTCTTTTATGGTTGATTGAGTGTGTTTGCGATTGTTAGCTTGAAGATTGCTCCATTCTCATTTGGATGAAGATGTGGATGTCTTCGAGTGATTTGTGGGTCGATTCCTTCCACATAACTTCGTAGACATCGTCCAGCGTTAAATTTTTAGCCCATAGAGGTGACCCGGTATCATAAAGTTGTGTGACCGTCATCGTTTGTTCGATGGTTGTCACTTCACGCTCTGATGCTTTTTTAATACGAATAACATCGGCAAGCTTCACCTGTGACGTGATTTCTGCTTGTTTTACCTTTCGGTCATTGACTAAGAGAAACATCTCAAACTGCTCTAGGTTGGGTTTTTGTCGCGTAACATAGTAGGCACTGATGTAGTCATACAACGCCTCGTCTCTAAAATAATAAGGTAAATACTGAGGATTCCGTTTGAGGGCCGCCATTCGAACCTGAGGGTCCGCATCATTGATGAACGTTTCAGGAAAATAACCATACTCTGCCAATACGCGTCGAATGTTAGGGTCATACGAATCTTTCCATGTCTCATAGTATTCCGATTTGGCACCGTTCGCAACTAATTTGGCATGCAGTTCAACTTCTCGGGATTCAGCCATCTGCTCTAAAAATAATCCATTCTGAATGAGGGCATGGATATATCGGTCAGGCAGCCACTTCATAGGAATATCCCTATATTGCAATTCTCCAGTTCGCACCAACTCCAGAAATTGGTCCATCAGGTCTTGTCCTGGTTTATTATTTTTGATATCACTTAAAAGTTGTTCAATTTGGAAAAGTTGTTCAATTTTGTTTGTCATCAACCTTCTCCTTTCTGTTTTTGCGATGGCAGCCCAATACGGTGTTCCTTTTGCAATTTTTCCACCTTGGTCGAAATGCTCAGAATGTCCCCAGAGTCATACAGGTAATCGAATTCAGATGCCACCAGTTCCTTGTCTTGTAGTTGGTATTCCGCATACAAAATATTGGAAATTTGTCGACCGGTTAAGGTCCGATACCAATGTTCAGACTGTACGCTGTATAGCTGTTGTGCGGTCATTGTGCATTCGATAGCCATCATTGGTTGTTCCGGTTCTTGCAATTTGAGCTCGAGCGCTTTTACTTCCAGCTCTTCATATGTATTGGGAATGACTGGTGGAAGAGCGTCGAGTAAGATGTGGACCAATTCAGGCTTTGCCTTCTCCCTGCCTAGCAGGGCCCGTTTCATTAGTTGTCGGGCGAACCCGTCTTTCAGTATTTCCGGCAATAACTCACGATGTCGATATCCGATTTCTAATCGAATTCGTGGTTCTCCCACCTGTAATAGCTCTTCGATATACAGTTCGTTATGAATTAGTGCCCGTTGCTGTCCAGGTGTTCCCTTTATCCAAGTTTCGGGGTGTTTAACATATCCATGTTTTAACAACCTGTCAAGAATTCTGACATATTGTGATGTCATTAGGATATCTAGACAGTCACCTTTGGTGGCCATTTCAGCCCACAAAGACTTGTATTGTTCATAGTGCTGCTGGTTTTGATGTGTTAGCTGGCCTGATTCAACTGCCTGCTTAAATTCTTCGTACTGCATGTTGGTTTCCTTTCCATTTAATTGTGAGCTTGTTTTTGCTTCACTTGATTTGTAATCATATAGGCTGTCGACAGATTGCCTTTGGTGAGTAACTGGTCAAACAGGGGTAGTACGAGCTCTTTATGTTGTAGCATTTGTTCGGCATAAAGTACGTTTGCAATGCGATCGGCTCGAAGTTCTTGAGCCCACAACGCATTTCCGATTGAATACAATTGCTCCCGGGTCATGGTACACTCAAATGCATTCGTTTGTTCTTGCTGCCACGCTTCAAGTTTAAGTTGTAACGCTTCAGCCCACAAGGCACACCAAGAGTCGATAGGTCCATGAGGCATATACTCAAGAAAGGTTTTTACCATGATGTAAGGTAAGTCCTTCTTGATGCTAAGTGCTCGACAAATGTCTTGCCACGAGTGCACGGCGAGTAATTGTCCGATTCGCTCAGGTTCTTTTTGGACAACACAAATACCCACATTTACGTCATAATCGCTCACGAGCAGGTCCAAGCAATAGCCATGTCTGATTAAGGCACTTTTGACGGCAAAGTTTCCGTTTGTTGCCCACTCACGGTAATGTTCCTTGCCATGTCCCGCCCCGATTAATAGGCTGAGTAGTAGATAACTATTGGTGGCATAGATAGCTTCCGGATAGGTGCCTTCGATGGCTAAACGTTTCCAATGTTCTTTGTTAGGGTCATCAGTCAGCCAACCTGACTTGAATTTTAATTGTTCAGGCTCATTGATGAGGTTCCCGGCGACTACTGCCTTAAACGTTTGATAGTCCATTTTTTTTCCTTTCTGATATATTTCGAATTCTCAAGTCCATTTTGCTTGCTTCCAACCTGTCGTTTGATGATACAGATGCTTCATCAGTTCTTTATAAGCCTCAATCATGGACTCGACGTCCTCGTAGCATGTGCATTCATGCATATTTCGCAGAATATACTCGATTTCATTGATGGTATAGGGCTTTGCCCAGAGAGGATGACCTGCTGTAAACAATTGTTTTGGTGTCATGGTCTTTTCAATGACAGTTGGCTCATGAACCAACGAACGATATTTTCGTTTGATGGCTTCTAGCATGACATGTTCATGAGATTCATCACTGTCAGTATTCTCTAACACGGTCTTTAAGAGGTTGACGTCAGGTTCGACAAGGTCGCAATATTCGTGCCATTCTGGAATTTCAGTCATATTTTTCTCCTTTAAAGGGCGCTGAACAGCGCCCACATTGATTTTAAACAAAAAAGGCCATCTAGTTACGCATTTCTGCGCCTTCGATGACTTCTAATGATATTAGTATATCACGCTTCACGCTATCTGTCAACACATTCTTGCGTGGAGCGTGATTTGGTGTATGGAAAAACCATATCGTTGCATATAGCTCACCGTCAGTTTTCATCAACAAATTCAAACATGGTCGGCGCATTTCAATCCACACATCCCACACGGGTACGACAGCACATTCCTATGCTGTTGTGGTCTTATCGGTTCTCACGTCTTCCGATTTTCCCACTTCATGTTATCGGGGTTCGATAACGGACCTCTTATTGAACGTGAAAGGTCCATAGGCCATCTAGTTGTGCACGTATGCACCTTCGATGACATCTACTAATGTTAGTATATCACGTTCGGTATCATTTGTCAACTCATTCGTGCGTGAATCATTCGTTGATGAATGCTCACCATGTCCGTTGCGTATAGCACACCGTCACTCATCAATTTTTCATCAACATAGTCAAACATGGTCTCAGCATAACGGTCTTCATTTTGGTTCACGAAATATTTTGCATACAGTATAATTTTCCAAATGGTGTCGGCGTCATAGCCAAGTGCCCACAAGGGGCTGCCACTTTCATACAACTGAACCGGCGTCATGGTCGCTTCGATAGGACTTGGTTCACTTGTCATGGCTTGATATTTGAGCTCGAAAGCCTTAGTCAAGTGATCCTGCTCATAGTCAGGAATGACGGTTTCGACATATTCCCGCAGGATATCGATGTTTGGGTGCCTTTGATGACTCAACAAGTCACAAAATAGTTCTCGATCGTTGTCATCAAAGGTGCGTTCGAGGCCTAGCTCAAGATGGGTTTCCATGACTGCTTCACGAATATCTGGCTCAACGTCGTGAATATAATATTCCGGAAAATAGCCATGCATGGCGAGTTCGAGGCGGACATCTTTGTTTAGATGGTCTTTCCATTCTGTGTAGCGTTCTTTGTGTGCGCCATCACGGACGAAATGAATAATGGCTTCATATCCGTCCATGCGGATGGTTTGGTCAACGTTGATACCATGCTTTGCCGAGTAGTAACGTTCACACGAATAGCGCCGGTCCTGATAGTAAGGTTCGATATCCGTGATTTCACCATTAAGCAATTTGCGTTCAAATTCTTGTTCTTTTTGTTTATTCATGACTCGTCCTTTTTCCGTTAGTTTTCATTTGGTGACGTCAAGTCCACCGAAAAACACCGATTGTCGTTCTTTCTTGCTCATCCATCAGTTCCGAAAAAACCGTTTCCACTTCTTCTCGAGTAGGTGACATACAAGAGAATTCCTCGCACACTGACCACACGTCGACAAATGTCAAGTCTCTGGCCCACATGGGACTTCCCGCTAAGTACAAATCTGCACGCTGCATATTGGCTTCAAGTAAGGTCGGGGTCCGTGACAAGGCGTCATATTTCACTTCCATGTACGGATTGTCGTATCCCTGTTCTTCACGATATTTAATTTGCAATTTGATCACTCTCAAATCCGCCGTGACTTGGTCGTCCAAGGCGGTGTTGATGGCGCTTTGGTCCTCTTGATGGTGCATTCGATATGTCACATAACTAGGGTCTGCTAGCATGACTCGGCCCCGAATGAATGGGCTCGGATCATGAATGAGAATGTCGAACGCATACCCTTTATTGACTAGGGCTAGTTTGACTTCTAGTGGTCCAGTCTTAGCCCATTCAGCATATTGTTCGGTCGCAAGACCTTGTTCAATGAGCTTGATACATTCATTGATTGTGTTCTCTTTGTTCACATCTTTTTCCTTTCTTTAACCTACGGACCTACGTTCAGCGACTAAATTCTCAAGATGGGCAGCGATGGTATTTGGCGCCACATTCAGGTCTTCTGCATTCTGAATCGTTGCTATATCGTCCAGGCTCAGGTGTCTAGCCCAATAGGGTGAGCCGGCTTCATAGAGTTGGCGAGGGATCATGCTCATTTCTAATGTTGTAGGTTGCCCACCAGCTTGTCGTTTTCGTTCTATCACGCGTGGGTCTGGGGTGACCATGCGGTTTTGCTTTACCCAGGTTTGATTTAGTTCGAGAAAAACAGCATAGTCATCCAAGTTGGGATGTGGGTGTTCGCGATAATAGTTATTGATTCGTATGAGTAGTTTACTATCCTTAAAATAATCGGGAATGTGCTCTGGCTTTTGCTTTAGGGCGCACCAACGAACATCGTCACTTTTATCCGTTAGGTAATGGTCAACAAAATAACCACGTTTCGCCAAGTCCATTCGGATACCAATGTCTTCGCTATCTTTCCATTTTTCGTAGTACTCCGTTTTGAGGCCAAAACGGATGAGTGCCCTGTGATATTGCGGTACTTGCGATTCTGCCATTTCATCAAGCAGCAATCCGTGATACAAAAGGGCATCAGTTGCGTTTTTCGGCAACCCAATGTTCTCAATATCGCTAAAACATATGTCTCCTGTTTTAATGGCTACAAGCAACATATCCACCGCCTCAGGTTTACGTTGGCGCAAACCGCTGTATAGTGTGTTTAATTCTTTCGGTTCCATGCTTGTGACGACCACCTTTCTACGTTAAATTTATCAGGAACTACTGGTTCGTTCATTTGTCGTGTACAACCGGTTCGTACATATATAAATATGTATTAGCCGGTTGTTTCTTGTAGTTGCTCAACAAGTTTGTTGTATACTCTTGGTTACCACCAAAAACTTTATTCTCTTGGTGCAACAATCGCTGATATTCTGTGTCATCTTTTTCGAAATATTTTGCGATAAAAAGGGCCACGGCATGACTCCGAGACACACCCGCCTGACAATGAACGATGATGTCCTCGAAATCTTGCGCCTCATAATGACGCTTTAAAAAGTTGATAATCACTTTAGCGTCATATTCACTAAAGGCAAACGGCATCTGCGGGTTGCCAGGAATTGCACTGGGGTTGACGTCATCGAAGTACAAAAACACGCAATCAATATAGCGGTTTCGTGTGATATGGTTGGTGCGTTGTTTGAATGGCAATTCTTGCAGAGCCCCGTCCTGAATGGAAATAAGGAGCGTTGGTTTTTCAGGTCGATATTTCGATGCTTTTCGCTTCGACAATGATTGGATGGTCATGTTCAAACTCCCTTCTTTTATTTAGTGTGTCACCAGTCCTTGTTCTTGTGTACTTTTTCCATGAAAGCTAATGCGCTATTGATGTCGTCACCAGCTTCCAATGAACTAAGAACCGTAACAAGCTTTTCAAGGCTCAAACCGTAAGCCCACAAAGGGTCGGTCAACTCATATAGTTCTTTTCGTGACAAGGTCCTCTTTAACAAGGTCGGAGTGCATTGCTCTACCTTTAGTTTGAATTCTAGTTCCTCAAGTCGTGATTGATTGTCTAAACTGTTTCGGCATGAGTCAATCAAGCCTTCTAGAATATCAGTGTCAACGTGAGGCATTCCATAAATAGCTGCGCAGATAATGTCGATATCGCCTCTATGTGTCAAACGTTTACGAACATATTCGGGCCGTTCACGCATGACCGCGAGACGCACCCATTGGCTATTATCGTTGATGAGTGTATCAAGCTCATGTCCAGCTCTAGCAAGTTCCAACCTCACATCTTCACTTCCAGTAGTAGCCCATTCGGAATAATGTTGTTTGTTTCTTCCTGCCCGAATATCCTTAATCATGTCTTGTTCTAGCATGTGTGTTTTTCCCCTTCTGTGATGATTTCACGAATGAAAATGGGTGTGGGCAAAGCCCATTTTTAAGCCCAGTGTAGACTGGGCGTTGCTCACTCGTGCTTGTTCTTGTTTCAACCAAGTCCGGCAAACACAGTCTCTACAGCAAAGCCACTGCGCAGTTCGACGCAGATTTTTTCGATGCATGAAATATCTAGACCTCTCGCCCACATTGGGCTACCCGCTTTGTAGAGTTGGCTACGCGTCATCGTGGTTTCTAAGGCGGTTGGCGCGTAATGTCTCAACCGTTTCTTAATTAGAAATACCTCGGATCTGCTGTGGTGTTCTAACCACGCCATTGGCGTCATAACTCCGTTATTTTCGTCGTATTGCATGTTTGTTAAGGCACTAATGGTCATATGGTCTACCCAAAGAGGGCAACCCGCTTTGTACAATTCGGCGCGTGTCATCGTCTTTTCCAGCACGTTGGGTGTATATCGTATGGCCTCAAGCTTCCATTGAACCGCTCTTGCCACCGGTGAATTTTTATCTTTCCAGTATTTAACTTGATGCACAAGTATATCCTCATCTATATGCTCATCATTGATAAGTACCATCATAATGTCGGTTTGCAACTTCGGGTCATTCATGTATTTTCGAATCATTTCAGGATGATGTCTCAAGACCATACGACGGATTTCATAGTCCTTATCTTTGATAAGGGTGTCGAGTTCGCGCCCATTTATAACCAGTGCTTTCTTTACATCATTTGACGCAGCTTCGGCCCAATTACCATACACCTCGTTGTGCTGACCATGCTCGATATAGTCAATCATCTCTAGGTCCGTTAAACCGTTGCTATTTTTTCGTATGTTATTTCCTTTCATATCATCCAATCGTTGGTTGTGATAATGATACAATTTCATTTTTCCTTTCTTAGTTTCTCAATTATTCCCACGCGTTCTGACGGAGTACAACCATTGCCGTCTGCGATCAATTGGTCAAAAACATCTACTAGCTTATGTTCGAGCTGAAAGGTGCGTAAGTCTTCTTCTGTTTGCAGAACAGACCGTATGGCTTTGGCGCTTAATCCGCGCGTCCATGCTGGGTGCTTTTGTATGTAGAGTTGTTTTTGTGACATGGTTTTCTCAAACATGGTGAGTCGACTCTTTGCCCCCTCAATTTGCATACGGAATGTGGCAAAGGCTTTGTTCACATATTCACCATATTCCTTCATCCCTTCCGGAATAGGAATTCTCAAGAACGCCATGAGTGTTTCAGGTTCCGGGTCAACGGTTTGCATTAATTGCGTATACATCGTGTTCCATTCCCTAGTGTCCAAATTGTCACGTAGCGCATATTTAATGTAGGAGGCATCCCTTCTAACAACTTCCATTCGCACACTTTGTAAGGGATCGTGGATGAGCGTTTCTAGTTCATATCCTTCTTGCGCTAATGTTAGCCGCACAGCCGCGTCTGGAAATGTTGCCCATTCGTGGTATTTCTCTTGACAGATACCAGCCTCAATTTGAGCGATCATTCCTTCTACGGTCTTTTCATATTCGCTATAGGTCATTTCTTCATATGGATTATAAATTTCAGTACCAGTCCATTCTGTCATTGTTTTTCTCCTTGGGACTCGCTATTTAGCGAGTTCTTTCACATAGCGGTTTATGCTAAAAAAATAAAAGGCCACAAATCTCTTGTTCTTGCATGACGTCACCGTCCTTTCTTAGTTTGGGTATAGATATCGATAGAGTTCACCTTTTGCTCTGTTTTCATGTTGGAGAAAATCCTTGAATTCCTCACCGGTCATTTGACTAAACTGTTCGAGGTTGTTTACGAGTAAAGCGATGAGCCGTCCGTGAGACATCTCTTCGTCTGTATTTGTGAATTGAACCGAAATGATTCTATTCGGGGTCAAAAAGTCGACCTCTGATAGGTAAGTCAGCCCATAGTCACAAGTATCACACATTCTAGTTTCGGAGTCATAGATAGTGATGTCAATAATGTTGTCATCCTTCAGTTGGATGAGGCTGTCTGGTAGATTCCAAGTCATATTTTTTCCTTTCTATTTCTGTTTCTTATTTAGTTTCGACATTGTTAATAAGGGCGTGTTTCACCCAATAATTCGACTAATGTATGATATTCGGATTCACTGATGGTATAAGTATGTCCATCCGTACAGTGGACCCAACCTTCAGTGGTTTCACCATTGTCATAGGGCTCAACCATGACAATATGGTCTAAGTTAAAAATGGATCCGCCTAAATTTGTATAGTTCATCGTTTTTTTTCCTTTCCTTATATGTGTGAAACAACCTCAATCGGTTCGTCATATTTTGTCAAGTATTCATCCACCCGCCATCGATTATCGAGGTGTTTGATGTAGTCAAAATCCTCTTCGGTGAGCTCGTGCCGATTTTTCAATTCCTTTTTGGCCATATTAATGCACCAAATACCATAGCCGGTTATGTTTCGTTTCCATAAAGCTTTTCCTACTCTGAACAACTGGTACTCGGTCATTGTTTTTTCAATGACGCTAGGTTCCATCAAGGCAGTTTTATATTTGCTTTTTAGGATGTTGAGGTTGGCGCCGTTTGGTCGGTCGTATTTGAAAAACCGCTTGAGAAGCTTCGGTTCTGGATGTTCCTGCGTCATAAACACGTCATAAATTGAATACCATGCATCCTTTTCATTTTCGACCTTATCCATCAACATGGTCATGTATTGAGGATATCGTTTTGTCACTCGAATTCTCACTTCAAGGTGCGGGGAATGAATTAAAATATCAGGACAACGGCCTGCGTTAGCTAATTTATACTGTATTGTTCGACTACCTGTACGCGCCCACCCAGGATAATGTTCCGTAGCGTGACCACTTGCGAGTAGTTCACATCTGATGGTTTCGCGGTCCAGTTTTGCGAGTTCGTTTGCACAGATACCTTCAGACGCCATCTCAATCAGATGATCCGCATATTTCGATGGTTTTTCGAGGTAAGGTCGGTAGTCGATGATGTCACCAGCCAGCATGCGTTGTTTGAACATGTTTAAGGTGTCATTTTGTGCATGAGCCAATTCATTCAAATAATGATTGTTTTTACTAGGCATATCGGTTCCTTTCAGTTTTAGTTTCGTTCTTGTCGCCACGCTGCACTAGCTACATAGGTTCGGTCTCGCATCACCCACAAAGGTGGAATATCTTCGCTTCCTACAATTTCGTCCCACAATTCAGCTAAAGTACTTGGTGCTCCGCAATCGTTTAATAGTTTCTCGATATTTCGTATATTTGATATTGTCTCTGCTGAGCAGGTTCTGGCCCATGCCGGGCTTCCTTGTTGATAGAGTTGTTTGACGGACATGGTTTTCTCAAGTGTGTTCGGCTGATATTCCATGATGGCGAGTTTTTCGCGAAGTTGTTCCAAACGTTCGTAGGTATGGTCGAATAGTCGGTCAGGTACTTCACGACTCAACAAATCACGAAGCAAGTTTAAATCTGGTTGTTTTTGTGTCCACATGACGGATACAATCGTGTTCCACTCTGTTTTGGTGATGTGTTTTCGAAACAAGCATGGCAAATAGTTTGGGTTACTATGGACGACAGAACATCGAACGCTCGCAGCCGTATCCTTGATGAGTCGGTCGTGGAAGTAACCAGCGTCAGCGAGACAACGCCGCACCCGACCATTGTCGGATAACCATGACTCGTAATAGTCGACAGCCTTGCTGTCGCGAATGAGTCGGACCTTTTCGTCCTCGGTTGCGGTTTCTGCGATTTGGTCAAGAGCAATCCCCTGCTCGATTAACCACTGTCTGCGGTATTCGATTCGGTCTGTAGCCCGTGTCACGCCCGGTATATCGACGATATAAGGAAGAAAATTAGTAATCTCACCGTTTAGAGCCGCTTCTTCGAATTCCTTTGTGGTCATGTTGGTTTTGTTCAACATATGCTATCGTCCTTTCTAGTTATTTTCTCGAGAGGATTTTGGGGTTTGGGGTGTGCCCCATTTGTTTTCCTTGCGTATGCGAGGAAAAATAAGCGAAAAAAAAAAGAAAAGGCTACGTTCGTAACCTAATCGAACCTGCTCAAATGTGATGATATAGCGTATAACTTATCAGTTCGCTTGATGTTCGTACGCCATAATCCAAGGCCCTAAATATGAATTCGGCTGTTAGATCGTTGAGAGGATCCCGAAGGGTGTGGTTGACAAGGGCAACCTGTTCACCGCTATAAGGTAGCGTCCAGAGTAGATTATCCGCTTTAAATAACTGTAGAGGTGTCATGGTTTTCTCAATGGTTGTCGGAATGATCTCGTAGGTGGCGTGCTTTTGATATAAGGCTTCACAGTCATAAACGTCCTTGAACCTGTCCACTAGTTGTGTGAAGGCATCTAGAACTTCGTCATCAGGCTCTGGTGTACTCATTAATAGCGTTCGAACAAGGCCGAGATTGGCTTCCATGACGTTCGGTTCTAAGGCGAGTCGAAGTTCTTTTTTCAGAACAACTTCGCGCACATAGGCATCTTCGGCATAAATGAGGATGTCTAAGCAGTATCCGTTTGATGCAAGCATTTGTTGAATCCACGGGTCACGGTCATCTAATGCCCAATCCATATAAGCATCTTGATAGACGCCGTGTTGGATGCAGATGTTTTTTAATACCTGAATCGTTTCTAGGTCTTGTTCGTCAAACCATGGTTCAAAATCAGTAATGTCACCCTCTTTCACCTTCTGCGTGAATTCTTCTAGTTTCTTCGTATCCATGACTGGTATGCCCTTTCTAGTTAGATTCCATATTTTTCTAGTTGTATATCTCGTGCAACACTTGGATTCATGCCGTTCTTGCAATCCCTAACATAGTCATCCATGTAGTTGGTCAATGGAACGTTTTCTGATGTCATAATCGGAACCAAATAAGCAAACAAATAGATAGCTTCTATGCTCAATCCCTTGGTCCAAAGCGGACTACCTGATTCGTATAGTTGTTCAGCTGACATGGTCGCCTCAATGGTAGAAGGATCCATGTCATAAGCTTTTAGTTTTCCGAGTACCGCGTCTTGGAACTTATCTGGTGTCTGTTTGAACCGTTTGTGGTTCGCAATTGCTGTCAGCTGTTCTTTTGGTGGATGAAGTTCATAGACAACATGGCAAGACATTAATTCGTCACATTGTTCTTGTTTTCGGTCATCGAGATAGTCTGCTAGTTTGCCAATTCCCAGTAAAATTAGTAAAATGCATATCCCTATAACGAGCGGGTTGACGGTACCGTCAATATTATATTGGTTCGCTAATGATTCCATGCGCGTCCCTTTCTAACGTTTATCAATCATGACGGGGATTTTGTAGGTTTCGTCTTTATAGAGAACGTAGACTGTTTGTTTGTCCTCACCAATGATCTTGAGCTTGGCTGAATTCAGACGGTCATTGTGACTGTTCACGTAAACGTAGTTCTTGTCACGGCTTAAGTCGTAGTCGAGTTTCGGTTTACTCGGCAGTAAAATGGCAATGGCTACGGTTACGATGGCCGCTGTGATGACTAGACCAATGCTAACATTGGCAATCTTAGTGTGGTTTAATTTTTCAGCGATGATGGCAACAGCCCATGAAATTACAATATAAAGGAAACTGATGATTAATGCGACTGTTGGTAGCATCGGCTTCGTTAATTCTGATAGCAAATCTGTGAGTTCCATGTTCGTTCCTTTCTAGTCTTTGTGCCAAATTTCGGTTGTGGTGTGCGTATCACTCGTTGTTTTGTTGACAGGCACGTAACCGTGGTCTTTGAGTAGCTGCTTAATGTCATGATATTTATCGAATGGTTTGAAGATATTATCGTCAAGGTATTCAATTTCTTTACGTAGTTTGAGCTGTTGAATTTGGCAATCTTGAACCTGTTTTCGTAGGTAGTTTCTTGATGCTTTATATTCTTTAGAGGTCAACCGTTTCAATGAGCCAGTCTTCGACTGTAGTTCATCGAGTTTAGCCTTAGCTTGTTTTGCTTGCTCCACTACCTGATTGATTTCATCAAGGATTTGATTTTTAGCGTCTTCGTGTTCTCGATAGTATCGGCTTCGCAATTCGTAGATTTCAGCTTCAAACGAACTGTCATTTGTATCGAAGTTTACATACGGGTTATAAGTCAAGGCGAGTTTATGTTCTAAGGTAACATATTTCATTGGGTTTTCCCTTTCTAGTTTATGATTATTTTGGAATGGTAATATATTCCTTTAGGTGTTCTGACACAAATTCTCTGCCATGTTCACGTACGCGTCGCATGAGACTCATTTGGTCATAAATTGTCACATATTTGGGCCAGAGTGGGCTGTCGGTTGAGAACAATTGCTCAAACGTCATGGTTGCTTCAAGCGACGTCGGTGTCGTTGTCATAGCTTCATATTTGCGCCGGACGTAAGATAGGTAAACGTTATCTAAACTTTGAGGGATTGGGAGTTCTAAAAAGGCCTTGAGTATCCCTGCTGATATCCTTCTTGAGTACTTTATCTTCTCCCACGCCTGTAAATAGACGAGGTCATCTGAGAGTATGTCTTTAGCTAGATGTGGATGCGCAACAAATACGGCACTCCGAACGGTTGGCTTCTCATCATGAATGAAAACTTCAGGGAAGTATCCCTTTGCAGCGAGTTCCTCCCGAACATTGGATGAATTATGTGTGGACCACTGTTCATAACGTTCCTCCATCAGGTTAGCGCGAATAGCTGCGATAATTGGTAATTCTTCATTATAGGCTAAGGCCTCGTGCACTTGAATTCCGCGTTTGACCATTTGCGATCGAAAATGTTCGGAATAAGTTTTCTCAAGAAATGGTGAGAAATCCGTGATTTTACCTGCGTCCATTTTTCTAACGAATTCTACAATTTGCATATCATCACCTTTCTTTTTAAGTGTACAAATACGCATCATCAATGACATCGGTGAGTTCATTGACAAGTGTTTGATAGGGTTTTTGTTTGTGATTTTTGAGTTGTGTGACCGTTTTCTTCATGGTCTGGCGTGCTTTTTTTAATAATCGACGACGTTTGTCAGAGGTTTCCAAGGTTTGTTCATTTTGTTGATTTAGTTCTCGGACACGACTTTCCAATTGTTTGTTTCGTTCCTGCAATTCAGACAGTGCTAATTGAAGTTCGATAATGGATTGTTCCTCACTTGACAAAAGGTGCTGATTTTTGTACTTGTCAAGTTCTTTGTGCAGTCGATGAATTTCTTTTCCTTTTTCGGACAATTTGCGAACGTTGACTGATTGAGTGATTCTCAACGTATTGACTTTATTCGCATTGTCATTGGCGCGACTTTGATGATAACCAACTTGATTTGTAAGGATTTCATTTTCACGTTTTAAGTTCGCAATGCATTCTTTTTCTTTAATGTCATACAATCGTTCGTGCTGTTCATCCGTCAACGTCATGTCAATAGGTTCGAGCAAATATGTTTTCATAGCCATGGTGTCACCATAGATGGTCAATAATTGTTCTTTTTCATGTTTCGTGACATTCAGTGTTACTGACTGATAAGTTTTTGGTGGTAATGCTTTTGTTTGATTGACATCATTGAGAATTTTTGTTTTTGAAATAGGTAAGAATTGAGACTGTTCCAACTGATCCCAGACATCAGGTTCAAAAAATTCTGAGTAGCCATCACCTTCGGGCATATCTTTGTGATAGGCCTCAAATTTGTGATGCAAGTCTTTTTCCGCACCGAGAACAAAGATGTCCTCAACGTGCCAAGCCCGAGCTTTTGAGATAGGTCCCCATGTTGCTACAAGTTGGCTTAAACGCGTTTTTAAATCATCAGCTTTTCCTATTTTGACCGCTTTTTGCTTTGGAAAATAAACGGCATAAATGTAGCTCATAAGGGTCTTTCCTCTTTCTAATAACTATGGTATCCGTCTTTGTCCAGATATCCGAGTTTGATTTCATCGCCGTTCTCATCGAGTACGAGGATGTTGATGCGTCCATTGGTGGAACCTGATTTAGATCCACCGTCAATGAAGTAACGTTTTACATAATGATGTTTATTATCTTGACGCATATCTGTCAATGGGACATTGTTCTCATTTCCGTTGATATACATTGTCGGCGTATGTCCTGAAATGATGGTTTTTCCACGGAAATCGGGATGCAATTCGACATGGCGCAACAATGAAAAAGCACCTTCGATGTAGGGATCGCGTGTCCAGGTCATAGTTTCGATGTCTTGTTCCTCAAGCGACAAGTCTAAATCGAAACCTGCGTGAACCATGATGTTTTGTCCGTCTACTAAGTAGTACGGTAAATCGCGTAACCACTCAAGTTCGTCAGCATAGTGGTACAATAGTTGTTCGCGCAAGTCTGATGGCGAACGATAGACGATACCTAAATTCGCAAGCGTGTCATCGCGACCGTTCAATTCCCATGCTGTTTCGTTAAATAGTCGAAAAGCCGCATCCAAAATAAAGCGGTCATGATTGCCGATAATGGCTTTTGCTTTACCGCTGTCACAAAGGTTTTTGATGTAGCGTAGCGTATTAATGACGGCGTTTGGTTCCAAATGGACGCCGTCAATATAGTCCCCGCCAAAACGGATTTCGCAATCAGGGTCTTGCATTTCTGGAAGCGAATCAAGATGTTGTAGTGCTTCGAAATTGGAATGGATGTCTGATAAATATAAAAATGTTTTCACGGCGGGGTGTTCCTTTCTAATTTTGCATATGATGAGTTTTTGCCTCAATGATTTCTTGAATCATTTCTTTTACAATTGGTGTAAGTTCTTTATTTTTGTTGATCATTCTTTTTGTTTCGTACTGAATGGTGATTTCGTCCGTAACGTCCTCACATCGTTCGTCATTCCAAGTATAGTAAGTCATCGTGACATTCTTGTGGGTGTGTTGGATACGATGGGGTGTTTGCTCATAGCTTGCAATAATCGTTAGGTCATTTGGATTTTTGTTGACTCTGAAGTCGATTTGTGTTTCTGAATTAACGTTGACCGTAAACAACATAAACTTGTCTAAATCAATTTTATCAATTAACGCTTTTTTAATTTCTAAATCTAACTTTGCCATTTGTTGTAGGTTTCTTTCTAGCTATTTAACAATGAATCAATATATTTCGCAGTTTCTTGTTTGGATACTGTCGATTTAATGACTGTAGCTGAAAATGGCCAATCGATGGCTTTGATCCATAATGGTGAACCTTGTAAATATAGTTGACTGGGCGTCATGGTCTTTTCAATGGTTGTTGGAACCGTTGTTTCAGCTTCATATATGAGTTTGATCGCTTCATATTGTGTTTTATTGAAGTTGCTTAAATGGACATTGAATTGTTCTATGTCTAATTGGATAAACCATTCGTAGATGGACAGAATGTCGGGTGTTTTTGGTTGTTTGTGGTCGGTGAGTTCGTTTGCAATAGTTTCCCACAATACACGTGTACCATTAAAACACTTTGGTGCATAGCGAATATCTGAAGAAATGACGTGCTCTCGAACGCATGTCATCGGGTCATTACACAGAATATCATGACAATATCCATATTCTGCCAATGCATATTTAACGTGCAGGTCATTGTTACTTAGTGCTTTCTTTTTGGCATATTCTTCATACAGCTCTTGATGTTCACCGTTCTGAACCATTTCAGTGGTCAATTCAACTGTCTGGTTTGTCATTTGTTTTCCTTTCTATCCGAAGACGCGTTCATGCGCAGTCCAATAGGTTTTTGCATGAAGTAGGTCGTCAAAATTGTCGTAGAACAACTCACATTTGTCTGTACCTTCCACACGTTTATAGGTGTTCTTGATCCGTTTAATCATCCCAATTTTGACACCAATCATCCATCGTGGATTTCCTAGTCTAAACAATTGTGCTGGACTCATGGTCGCTTCAAATGGTGTCGATTCCACGTCTAATGCTTTTGCATATTCACAAATGATATCATAGTATCGAGTATGATGACACGTATCTATCGGGTTATTCACAAATTGTTGGATGACTTTAGGTTCCCGTTTTTCGATGACCCTGTCATAGATGTGGCGCCAATTTTCAGTATTTCCGTCTCTAAGCAATTCGGTCACCATGTCTGGATGGGCATCAATAACAGCCATTCGCACCACCGAATTCGGATCATGGATAAACAGTTCTGGATAATAACCTTTTGATGCGAGGGCTTTTCGAACGCTAGAACTGATATGGTCGACCCATTCATCGTAATAGTCCTCGGCATAACCGTTCTCAATTAATGTCACCAATACGTCGGGCTCAAGTGTGCCAGCCAAAGCTTCCACGTCGCGACCCATGCGCGCAAGAAGAACCCGGCGTTCACCGGTTTCATCATTCAAAACGTCAGTAATGTCGTAGTTGCCGTCACGCAACTCTTGTTCCAAACTTTTCATTTTTTCTCCTTTGAGCCCACATGTGTGGGCAATTTTAATCAAACAGTCTCAATATTTCCCAATTGATTTGTTTTCCATCATATAAACATTCTAACGATGGAAACCCCTGCTTTCAATCGGGGGAGGAAATCGTCGCTTTCTTTAAATTTAATAATTTTTTTCTGTGTTTGGCTTGCTTTCACTAGAATTCTATGATATAATATATACATGAAGTTAATGAAAGGAGCCTGCAAATGGAAATCAGTTTGACATCCAAGTTACGAATTGTGTTTCAGTCCGACGAGGATCGAAAAAGCGCTTTTGATACGCTTATAGCTTACCGTGATGCCTGCAATTATGTATCACGGTATATTTTCGAACACGATTTTGTTCTAAAGCAAAGCGATTTACAATCGGCTCTTTATCATGAGCTTCGTAATCGATTTGGTTTGAAATCGCAAATGACGCAATCAGTTTTCAAAACCGTCATTGCCCGTTATAAAGCGGTTCAAACACAACTTAATAAACAACGAGTTTGGGATGGCTACAAAAAGGACAACCATGGAAAAGATGTTCCTAATTATATCAACAAGGATTTGACTTTTTTGTGGAAGCCGATTGAATTTAAACGTCCTCAACTGGATTTAGTTCGCAACCGTGATTATAGCTTCAAAGATAATTTGTTGTCCATGAACACGATTAACGGGCGTATTTTCGTCAAAGTTTATGGTCTTAAAGAAAACCATTATTTCGATGGCTCTTGGAAACTCGGAACTGGAAAAGTTGTCCGAAGTGGAAAACATTGGTTTTTTCACGTTTCGGTGACCAAAGAAGTTCCTGATTTCGAAATGCAAGACTTGAAACACGTCGTTGGGATTGACCGAGGATTGCGTCAAATCTTAACCTCTTATGACGAAAAAGGTCAAACTCGTTTTGTTAATGGTGGATTTATTTCAAAGAAACGCAAGCACTATGCTGAATTGAGAGCACGCCTTCAAGCAAAAGGTACGAAATCAGCGAAACGTCGTTTACGTGCCCTAAGTGGGCGAGAATCCCGTTGGATGGGTGATGTTAATCATCAGTTATCTAAGACACTCGTTCAAACTTACGGTAAACAGACGCTTTTCGTCCTTGAAGATTTGACAGGCGTTACTTTTGAGACGGTTCATTCACGTAAAAAGGAAAACCGTTACGAGCATCATTCTTGGGCCTTTTATGACCTCGAACAAAAACTTCGATACAAAGCTCGCTTAAACCAAAGTGAGGTTGTCTTAGTGGATGCTCATTATACCAGTCAACGATGCCCTAAGTGTGGAACGATTGATAAATCGAACCGTGATAAAAACATTCACCAATATGCCTGTTCCAACTGCGGTTATTCGAGCAATGATGACCGAGTAGGTGCCATGAACATTTATGAACTTGGCAAATGGTTCGTTTCTGGTATAGAAGAACCGGCTTTTTCGATAACAAATAAATAGACATGCGTAAACGTATGTCATTGCCGTAGCTAATCAACCTGCGGATTTAGAAATATTTTCTAAAAAGAAGTCTCAATTGTTTCGTTTGTTTAAACGAAGTGTGTGGAAGGAAGTTTCTTCTGCTTGACCACATTCAAATTAGGGACAAACCACTTACTTCAGTGAGTGGTAGTTGATTTAAGGCGAACAACTGTTTCGAGGTCATGGTGGACCGTATGGTGTCAAGTTCTGTTTGATACGCTGTTGCATAAACCGTGATAACATCCTTTTTTCCAACGCCAAACGGGGACTCGAGTTCGACAAATGGAATGATGAGTTCTGGTGTTGGGTTGTTGCGGATAAGGGTTTTCACGTAAATCCAATCACCCCAGTTGTTCTGGGACAGTAGTTCTCGGATATACTCAGGATGTTGATTGAAGGCGGCATGCCGCACGCTTTCATTTTTGTCACGGATGAAAACTTCTGGATAATACCCGCGTTTTGCGAGGGCACGTCTAACGTCCCCATTTTCATGGCTTTTCCACTTGTCATAATAATCTTCGGCATATCCATGTTCAATCAAAGCAACAAGAACACTTGGTTCATTTCGCTCAGCGAGCATGTCACATGACGGCCATGCCGAGCTAACTCAACTCGTAACTTGGTGTTTCGCAAACTCATACATTTTTCAAGGTCATAATCACCGTGTTCAATGTCCTGTTTAATTTTTTCGATTTCTTTGGTTCCGATTTGAGTCATTTTTTCTCCTTATTAATAAGAGCCACCATAAGGTGGCTCTTGTTGTTTAGTTATTTAAATCAACTGATGGAACAGTCGTTTTGGCTTTCTCGTCAGCCTTCACAAGGTCAACTTTTTCAAATCCGAACATTCCAGCAATCATGTTAGTTGGGAAGCGACGAATTTTGTTGTTATACTTGGTTGCAACTTCATTGTAGTCGTTACGTGCCACAAAGATACGATTCTCCGTACCTTCGAGCTCAGTGATCAAGTTCTGTACTTGTGTATCCGCTTTTAATTGTGGATAGTTTTCCTGCACCACAAGCAAACGTGAGATGGCTGAATCAAGTTCACCTTGAGCTTGTTCTTTTTCAGCTTTGGTTGCACTGTTTGATCCGATTTTAGCACGAGCATCTGCGATATGTTCAAAGATATCACTTTCGTGCTTCATGTAGCCTTTGACACTGTTGACAACATTAGGAATGAGGTCATAACGTCGTTGCAAAGTAGTTTCGATTTTTGATTGAGCTTGCTCCACTTTGGTTTGAGCACCAACGAGGCTGTTGTAAGAGCCTCCGATGATGAGAGCAACGAGTACAAAGAATCCAAGGATTCCACCGATAATTGAGTAATTTTTATTCATGATATTTTCCTTTCTATTTTACCAACCGCTTGAAGCGCCGCCTCCGGAGAAGCCACCGCCTGAGAATCCACCACCTCCGCTAGATGAACCACTAGATCCGCCTGAGAAGCCTCCGAAGGAACCGCCAGAAATATCTCCGCCAACGCTAACGATGATGAAGAGAATGAAGCCAATGAAGATAACGATGAATATGATGTTTTTTACATCATCTGAAACACCGTTCGATTGGACCTTCTTACCGTTATTGGCATCTGTAATGCTTTTGACAGCATCAAGTACCGCTCCGTCATAATCCTTGCTCCGCAATTTTGGCTTCATATTGTCCAAAATGGCTTTGCTTTGAATGTCGGTTAGCCGAGTAGCTAGGTTGTCAGATACTTCAAGACGTGATTTCTTGTCGTTAATGGCTAGGAACAAGAGGACACCATTGTTGGTATCCTTGTCGCCGATTTTCCATTTGCGAGCAATTTCCAGCGAAGTTTCTTCGACATCCTTATCGCCCAAATCCTTAGCGATATAGACGCCGATTTTTAATTTCTTATCAGTATTATCCGCTTCTTCATTTAATTTGTCAATCGTTTTAATCGTTTCTTTTGACAAAACTTTCGCTTGGTCATAAACAGCCGAGTTTTCAGGTTTATCAGCTATTTTGTTTTCTGAACAAGCGGCGAGAGCGAAGAAACTACAGACTAGGGTTACTGCAAGTAGTAACCGTTTCTTTAGTTTAGACATAGCTTTCCTTTCTAAAGGTTTTTAATTAAGGTACTTCAGGATAGTTTTAACAGAATTTCCTGGAAAATATTTGGATGTTCTTTTGCAAGTGTTTCCATAATCGTTTGTTGAGCTGTTTTATAGACCTTGAATCGCTCAATATCACGTTCGGTCAACAGTTCATACCAACCTTTAAATGCTTAAAGAGAGGTACGCAACAAAGAGTTTGT
>ENA-OWND01000489-OWND01000489.1-metagenome-genome-assembly--contig:-NODE-489-length-28195-cov-10.049076_pt1 | contig 28195 bp, 34 predicted proteins | sample MGYA00245342_ERZ651119 | MGnify/ENA primary metagenome ERZ651119 (study PRJEB26857, sample SAMEA4031756) | metagenome | biome: human; feature: oral; material: saliva | place: Philippines | collected 2014... | reverse complement strand
AGGCGAGCTCTCGTTGTAACTTTTTAAACGCTTTAGGTGAAAAGTCTGTAGTTTCTGGAGTTTTAATGTCTTTCTTTTTCATCTTTGGCTTCACTATTTTCGGGGTTTGAAGGCTTGTATAAGGCGATCAAGTTTGATAATTTTCAAACGAAATTGATAAGAGTAGGGCATAATCTGCACTTCAAATTAGGTGTCCAGGTTTTGGGGTGCAGATCATGTTTTTGCTAACAAGCGGTTTAATTTTACCTGAAATTTGAAAAAATCGGGGCTGTCCTAGATAACGACTAAAAATTCTATTTAGGTTAAGATAGCTAAATAAGGAAAAGTCGCCTGTCAATATAAATAAAACCATTTCAGCTTATTATTTTCATTGAATAGCCGCTTCCACCTTAGTTCTAGCCTAAACAGGCTAATTGATAGAGTAAGCATCTTTGCCCAACTTTTTAGGGCAGACCAGAATTGCAAAGTTTATAGGCTTTCATATTGGTTTTATGCGTTTTTCATAATGTGTGAAATTCGCCCTTCGGCAATTTCTTCATCACGAATGGTCATTACTTCGCAACCATCTTTGGTTACCACAATTTGATGCTCATATTGAGCCGAGTGACTACGGTCTTTGGTTTTTACCGTCCAACCATCATTCATCGTGCGGATCTCTTTTTTACCTGCATTGACCATCGGTTCAATGGTAAACACCATGCCTTCTTTTAGCACCACGCCACCATCATCACCGTTGTAGTGTAACACTTGTGGATCGCAGTGGAACTCTGTGCCTACGCCATGACCGCAGTATTCACGCACCACAGAGAAGCCTTCTTTTTCCACATATTTTTGAATCGCTGTGCCAATCTCTTTTAAGCGGATACCTGGTTTTACTTGGCGTAAGCCAATGTAAAGTGATTCTTGTGTTACTTCTAACAAGCGTTTATCACGAATAGAAGGCTCACCCACCACATACATTTTTGAGTTATCGCCGAAATAGCCGTCTTTGATCACCGTTACATCAATGTTCACGATGTCTCCTTTTTTCAGCTTTTTATCATCGCTTGGAATCCCGTGACAAACCACTTCATTGACTGAAATGCAAGTCGCTTTTGGGAAACCGTGATAGTTTAAACAAGCAGGAATCACTTTCTGCTCATTAACCATATATTTGTGACAAATACGATCTAATTCGCCTGTGCTCACGCCCTCTTTTACATAAGGTTCGATCATCACTAACACATCGGAAGCCAATTTGCAGACTTCGCGAAGTTTCTCGATTTCTTGTTCGTTTCTTAATGGAATATTGCTCATAATGTTCTCTTTATCGTAAAAAAATTAAGGAGATTATACCTTTTTTCGGTGTAATCCCCAATTTTCTTCTAAAAATTTAATTTATTCGGAATAACTTCACATTTGAAATAATAATTATCAACTAGAATAATTCTTTTTATTTTATTTTGGATTCTCTGTGTTTCAACTTCAACAAGTTTCTTTTTCCATTCCGCAACGTACATTATTACAGCCGATTTCGCTTTCGTTTGAAGCGGGAAAGGTATACGGGCTGATTGGGCATAATGGCTCGGGTAAATCAACCTTAATTAAATTGATGGCACGTCAGCAGCCAATTTCGGGGGGAGATATTCTACTCGATAATCGTTCGATTAAAAGTTGGAATAGTCGTGACTTTGCCAAGCGTGTGGCTTATTTGCCGCAACATTTGCCGCAAGCAACCAATGTGACTGCAAAGGAACTGATTGCAATGGGGCGTTATGCGTGGAATGGGCTGTTTGGACGAGAAATAGAAGCTGATAAAGAAACGATTACTCGTGCTATACAGCTCACCCATACGGAGAAATTTTCTGATCAGCTGGTAGATACCCTTTCTGGCGGTGAGCGTTCACGAATTTGGTTGGCAATGTTATTGGCACAGCAAAGCCAATTTTTATTGCTAGATGAACCCTTAGCTGCACTTGATATTGCGCATCAGGTGGAAGTCATGCAATTGGTGCATCAACTCAGCCGTGAACTCAATTTAGGCGTGAGCGTGGTGATCCACGACATCAATTTAGCATCTCGCTTTTGCGATCATTTAGTGGCGTTGCATAGTAGTAAATTATTAGTCCAAGGCAATGCGCACGAGATCGTTAATTCCCCTTCTCTACAACAAATTTATGGCATTGAACTCAATGTGATCGACCATCCAGAAACCCATCGACCTGTGAGCTTTTATTAATATGTCGAATTTCATCAAAAAAACGTTAGTTTTTATCATTACACTTTTCTGCACACATCACGCTATTGCAAGCGAGCCACAAGCCAAATTTGCTACCGTGGATTGGTCTGTCGCAGAAACGTTATTAGCTTTAGGTGCCCCCCCTCTTGCCGTAGGTGATGTACAGAGTTATCAAACTTGGGTGATGGAACCGAAATTACCCTGAAAATACATTGGACTTAGGTATTCGCTTACAGCCCAATTTTGAGCGGATTACCTCTTCGCAAAAGATTACCGAAAATCGACCGCTTGTTTTTATTCACAGCCCGTTTTATGCAGCATTGAACGAAAAATTAGCCCCTTACGGCAAGGTGTATAACGTGGAATTTTACAAAGCTGGCGATACGTGGGAAAACGTGGTAACTGCTACACAAAAAATCGGCAAGATTATTGGCAAACCTGAGTCGGTAGAAAACTTATTTAAAAGTTATGAACAAAAAATTGCTGATTTCCGTCCGCTATTGCAACCGTTCACCGATCGCCCTGTTGCCTTAGTGCAGTTTATTGATACCCGCCATCTGCGTATTTATGGCGAAAACAGTTTACTTGGAGCAGTCATTCATCAACTCGGTTTTCAGAATGCTTATGGACGGGAAGTAAATTATTGGGGCTTCCAAAACATTGAAATTACCGAACTAGCAAAATTGCCGAAAAACACCCGCTTTGTAGTGATTAAGCCTTACCCCAATAATATCGCAGAGGCATTAACCCATAACACATTGTGGTAACATTTGCCGATGGCAAAAGAGCCCCTTATTCTGCCTGCGGTGTGGGCATTCGGAGCGTTACCATCAGCAGATCGCTTTGTGATGATTTTCACTAATGGATTATTAGACGGAGGCGAAGAATGGTAAATCGCACGCTCTTTTTAGTGCTTGTACTTGGCTGTGCTTTTGTCGGAGTAGCTATTCCACACTAGTGATAATCTTGAACTATTGTTACTCCAAAGCTACACTTTACCGCGCATTGCTATCGCCTTATTGGCAGGCGGTAGCCTTGCCTTTGCCAGCCTATTATTACAGCAGGTAATGGGCAACCCATTGGCGTCTGACAGTACACTTGGGATCAACAGCGGTGCACAATTCAGCCTGTTTTTAGTAGCAATTTTCGCCCCTACGTGGTTAGCATATGGTGCAAGTTTAATTGCTTTGGTGGGGGCAGCTTTAAGTCTGTTATTGGTGATGACATTAGCAATGCGCAAAACGATGTCGCCGTTGTTATTGATTCTAGCGGGCTTAGTGGTAAACCTCTATTTCGGCTCATTCACAGGCATTATGATGTTGTTCTACCCCGAAGAATCGTGTGGTTTAGTGCAGTGGGGCGCTGGCTCATTAGTGCAGGAAAGCTGGCGTGATAGCCAATTATTGTTCGTGCAAAGTGCAGTTAGTTTTGCCTTAATTTTCGCCTTGCGTCGTCCACTGACTATTCTTGCTTTAAACGACAGCAATGCTAAAAGCCTTGGTGTACCTGTGGGAAAATTACGCTTCATCGGTGTGGTAGTAAGTGCATATTTAATTGCTTCCGTGGTAAGTGCTGTGGGTATGCTCGGTTTTATTGGTTTGGCAGCGGCTACCATTATACGCCAACTCGGTGTTCGCACTTTCACGTGGCAATTATCAACTGCTTTTGTACTCGGCGCGTTACTGATTTTGCTGGGCGGAATGATAAGCTTGAAAAAAGCGTAGAAAAGTGAGCGTAGGGCAAGCAATGCAAGCCCTACAAGCGGTTGAAATATCTATTTCAAATGGAATTTTTGCATAATAACTTTTAGCACCACGCCATAAAGCGGTAAGAATAACAACAAGCTGACAAAAAGCTTGAACGCGTAATCAACCGTCCCGATGGTAAACCAATGCTCTGCCATATAAGCATCTTCGCTTTGATAGAATGCCACTGTAAAGAAGACGAAAGTGTCGATCATCGTGCCGAAAATGGTCGAGCACGTTGGTGCAAGCCACCACGATTTGCTTTGGCGTAGGCGGTTAAACACCAAAATATCTAAAATTTGCCCTACCACATAACCGCTAAAACTGGCTAGTGCGATGCGGAACACAAAGAAATTAAACTCGCTCAGTGCGGAGAAACCTTGGAACTGCGTTTCAAAAAACAGCACGGAAATCACATAGCTAATCAACAAGGCTGGGAACATAACGACGAAGATGATTTTGCGCGCTAATTCAGCACCAAATACCCGCACCGTTAAATCTGTTGCTAAAAAGATAAACGGGAATGTGAATGTGCCCCACGTGGTTGGGATGGTATAATCAGTAAAGGGGACAGGAATTTCAAAGGTGCGTTGTACCAAGAAATTGCTGATAGTTAAGATAAAAATGTGGAAAAAGGCTAAAAGTTTCAGAGAAGATCGCTTTTGCGGATCAGAAAATGGAATGGGGTAATGCATAATTTTCCTTTTTTAGTTGAAGTTGGGGTTAGGGAACCCAGAAAAAACAAGGGGCGAATAATACGCCCTTTGTGTGAAAGATCAAGCAAGATTGCAAATTTATGCCAGAAATTGACCGCTTGTAGAAAGTTACACTCGCTCAAATGCCAGCACTTTATGTTCTAATTTACGCAATAGTACAGTCATAATGCCAGTGATAACAAGATAAATTGCCCCTGCGATACCGTAAATGGTAATGGCATCATATTCCGTGCCGTAGAGCTGTTTAGCGTAGCCCATAATATCTAAAATCGTGATGGTTGAGGCAAGTGATGTGCCTTTGAAAACCAAAATGATTTCGTTGCTGTAAGAAGGTAACGCTCGTTTTAACGCATACGGAATCAAGATTTTGAGCGTATCTAAACGGCTTAAACCAAGCGCGGCACAAGTTTCCCATTGTCCTTTCGGAATCGCTTTTACTGCTCCGTGGAAAAGTTGCGTTGAGTATGCCGCACTATTAAGAGCTAAAGCCAATACTGCACAAAACCACGCATCTGAGAACAATGCCCAAAGTGGGCTTTGCGTGAGCCATTCAAATTGCCCAGGCCCGCTATAAATCAGGAAGAATTGCACCAAAAGCGGGGTGCCTGTGAATAACATCAAATAGCCGTTCACAAATCCTTTCAAGATTTTGCTTTCCATTGAAAGCACAAAGGTGAAGATAATCGCCAACACAAAGGCAATGATGAGCGAAACAGCCATTAGGCTGAGGCTCGTTGGAATACCTTGGGCGATCACTAAGAAATAATCCCACATTATTTGCCTCCTCGCTCAAAACGGGTGAAACGCAGTTCAAGACGGCGAATAATCACTTGACTAATTAAAGTAATCGCAAGATAAATCAATGCTGCAAAGCCATACCACGTAAAGGGTTGGTGTTCATTGGTGTTGATTAAGTCTGCTTGACGCATTAAGTCATCAACGCCGATAAGCGAAACTAAGGCGGTATCTTTCAGCAATACTAGCCATTGGTTGCTTAGCCCTGGCAAGGCGTGTCGCCATACTTGAGGCATAATGATATGCAAGAAAGTGTAACTGCGACTTAAACCTAACACCGCACCACTTTCCCACTGTCCGTTCGGAATCGCTTGAATTGCCCCACGCAGTGATTGTGAAGCATAAGCAGCAAAAATTAAGCTTAACGCTAGCACACCGCTGTTAAAAGCACTAAATTCGATGTATTCACCTGTGATTTTTTCGATCAGCTCAGTTGAACCGAAATAGATTAACAACACGACCAAGATTTCAGGTAAACCACGCATTAAAGTGAGGAAAACCGTGGTTGGTTTGCTAATGCAAGCGGTCTTATTCATCTCCAAACTTACAAAAAGAATGGAAAGTAATAAGCCGACGACAAGAGACGCCAGTGCAAGTCCAAGCGTCATGAGCGTTGCACTGTAAATTAAAGGAAGATATTCGGTAAACATAGCTTACTTGTTTGTCATCCATTTATCGTAGATTTTTTGGTATTCGCCGTTCGCTTTGATGGTTGCTAAACCTTTGTTTAACTCATCAACAAGATCTTTGTTGCCTTTGTTGATCGCAATCCCCAAACCATTACCAAAGTATTTTGGGTTAGTCACTTTTTCGCCCACAAAGGTTAAATCTGTTTCTTTTGAAAGTATATCGGCTAATACGGCAGTATCACCGAAGATTAAATCAATACGCCCATTTTTTAAGTCTAAGATTGAATCTTGAATTGAGTTATAGGCTTTTGGTGCATATTGTTTTGCTTCGGCTACAACATATTGTTGGAAGGTTGTCCCGTTTTGCACGCCTACGTTTTTAGCCGTATTTAAATCTGCTTTGCCTTTTAGGGCAATGAAACTTGCTGAGCTATCATAGTAGGCATCAGAGAAAAGCACTTGTTTGCTACGTGCTTCAGTGATGTCCATTGCGGAAATTACACCATCGATACGTTTTTGTTTTACCGCCTGCACTAAGCCGTCAAAAGAGAGACTTTTGAATGAGCAGTTTGCTTGGATTTCTTTACAAATTGCATTGGCAATATCGACGTCAAAACCGATGATTTCACCTTTTTCGTTGGTTGTTTCAAATGGTGGGTAGCTTGGCTCCATCGCGAAAGTTAAATCTTTTGCTTGTGCGGAGAAAGTTGCGAATGCAATAGCGGATGCGATAAGTAATTTTTTCATAAGAAAGTCCTTATTAAATATGTGTTTAATTATTCAGAATGAGAAAGATATTGAGCAAACTCTGCGGTTTTTGGCTGTTCAAAACAACTTGAATCGCCTTGCTCAATAATATGCCCTTTCTCCATATACACCACTTTGGTTGCCACTTTGCGAGCTACGCCCACTTCGTGCGTTACGATTACCTGCGTGATGCCTGTATTTTTCAATTCCTTAATAATATCAACCACTTGAGCGGTGATTTCTGGGTCAAGCGCTGCGGTTGGTTCATCAAATAACAACACCTGCGGTTGCATCATCAAAGCACGAGCAATTGCCACACGCTGTTGCTGACCACCTGAAAGTTGAAGCGGAAAACGATCAGCAAATTCGCCTAAACGTAAACGTTCTAAATGGGCTTTTGCCTGTGTAATCGCTTCTTCTTTCGATATTCCCAACACTTTCATCGGTGCTTCAATTAAGTTTTGTAGCACGGTTAAATGGTTCCATAAATGGTATTGTTGGAAAACCATTCCCACTTCACGACGAAGTAGTGCTATCTGTTTTGCATCCATTTTGGCGGATAAATTAAAGCTATGTTTCGCCACTTCCAGCGTACCTTCTTGCGGTACTTCCAATAAATTCAGTGTGCGAATAAGCGTACTTTTCCCTGCCCCAGATGGGCCAAGCAATACCACGACATCGCCTTTTTCAACATCAAGGTTGATGTCAAAAAGTGCTTGGTTGCTGCCATAGAAAAAATTGACGTGATGAAGACGAATTGCCATTCGTTAAATCCTGTTAAGTAAACTAAATGAATTGAATGAATATTATGAATTTTTGCATAATTATGCAAGTGTTTTTTAGGAAATTTTGAAAAGATAGTACCGAAAGGGTTATAGATCATATTTGTAGATACGTAATTTCAGAGCGTTATCTGCTAGAATGATTTTAGCAATAGTTGTGTTGGGTTTACATTGCCACAAATTGCATAATCCCACGCAATCTATGTGTCATTTACCCTTGTACTAAAAATCAGCAATTTATTAAGGAATGAAAATGAATTGGAAAGAATTTGAAGTTTTTTGTGTTACTTATTTAAATAAAACTTATGGGAACAAATTTGTGAAAAAAGGCGAAAGTGATTCTACAGCAAGTGATATTCTTTTTACAGGAAATAACCCATTCTATATAGAAGCAAAAATGCCACATTCCCAATGTGGTCAATTTGTTTTAATTCCTAATAGAGCTGAATATAAATTTGATTATTCACCGAAAAATAAGAGTAAAATAAATCCCTATACTCAAGAAATAATACAATTTATGTCAGAAAATTTCTCTGAATATGCTAATTTATCTACTAAAGGGAAAATTATTCCATTACCTGAATCTGTATTTGTAAATTGGATTAAGGAATATTATAAAAGTAAAAGTGTGAAATTCTTTATTACTTCTAATGGTGATTTTATTATATTTCCTATTGAACACTTCGAGCATTACTTTAACGTATCTTGTACATACAGAATAAAAAAAAGCGGTTCAAGACATCTCAATTCGAAAAGCCTTCCTGACTTCAAACAGGCGTTAGATAAAGAAGGCATCTTTTATACGATGAAGGGGTTGGAACTTCATTCTGACGAGAACATTCACGATAAAAGAATTTCAGGAGATGATAAAGATTTTTTAATTAAAGAGAATAATGGAGCTTATCACGTTAAGATTTTATCTAATACTTTTAATGCTAATGTTATCTTTTCAATATCATTAAAAAATAATATTTCTCTATTTATTCTTAATGAAGATAGAAAAGCTTTTGAAGCAGCTATTTCTTTATAATTGCTAAGGGGCTATGCCCCTTTCAATTTAATATGGTTTGAAATTTAATGATGAACCAATGTTATAAGCAATATATTGAAGTACATTGATAACAACTGAGTTACCAAATTGTTTATATGCTTGGCTGGTTGAGGGGTGGACTTTATAACTATCTGGGTATCCCATTATTCTAGCACATTCTCTCGGGTGTAATTTCCGTGTCTTCCCGTTTACTAAATATCCCCCAGTCTTAGCGAAAATGCCGCCACCATAAGCAGATAAGGTAATTGCAATGCCTCTTGTGCTATAAATTCGTTCTCCTTGCCCACCTTTTCCTACAATACCAAGTCGAACTGTTTTGGGGGTTGTTTGCTCAATTTCTTGGTTTGTCATTACCAAATCTTTTCTATCAATAACTAAGTGTTCCACCTCGCTATCAGGTAATAACAAATCTTTCACAAAAGTATTAAGCTCAAAAGGTTTTGGAAATTGGAAATTTTGAATATTGAGATCATTGCGAAAACAAATCATATAGATACGTTCTCTTTTCTGTGGAATTCCATAATCTAAAGCATTTAACACTTTAGCGTGAAAAGAATAGTCCAATTCATTCATTGTATTTTTTACAACTTCTAGCGTATTTCCATTATCGTGCGAAGCAAAATTCTTCACATTTTCCATAAAAACCACTTTAGGTTTTTTTTCACGGACAATACGTGCAATATCAAAAAAGAGCGTACCTCTGCTATCCTCAAAGCCTTTCTGCTTTCCGCTAATAGAAAATGCTTGGCACGGAAAACCTGCACATAAAATATCGTGATCAGGAATGGTTTTCTCATCTACCTGGGTAATGTCGCCCTCAGGCTTTTCCCCAAAATTCATCTCATATACTTCTTGTGCATATTTATCCCATTCATTAGAATAAACGCACTCAGCACCGCAAGATTCTAAAGCAAGTCTAAAGCCTCCTAATCCTGCAAAAAGGTCAATAAAGCGTAATCCTGTGAGCTGTTTATCTTTTATTTCAATCATAAGAATCTTAAAAAATTGTTTATATATACAGTACAATACATCTTTATGAAAATCAAGATGTTTTTTATTATATGAAAAAAGTTCGATATAGAAAACTTTTTCTAGTTTTAAAAGGATATATAATGACACTATGCTACAAAAAGTTATGGAAATTACTTATCGATAGAGAAATGAAGCACAAAGATCTAATACTCTTATCGGGGATCAGCAAGAGTACATTTTATAAATTACGAAATAACGAAAATGTGACAACAGATGTGCTTTTAAAAATCTGTGAAGTTTTAGATTGTGATATTTCTGAAATTGTGGAATGTGTACGATAAAAAAGGACGAAGCTCAACACTTCGTCCTACATTTTTATGTAAACCTAACAATCTCTATTCCGAATAATATCTCGAAATTACCTCTTTTACGCCACCGTTATTTAAGCAAGCCTCGTTTAGAAGCGACATAGAGAAAGTGCCATCATTACAAATAGCGGTCGCTTTTTCAGGAATTTTTGCATTTTGGGACATTGATTGCGGTTGTACTGCTGAAATTATGCCCTGCGTATTCGCCTCATTAATATGGATATTCTGATCCGTTGTTTCTGTATCTTTCGCTGCCACAACAGATACATCGCCTTTCACAGAAACAGGCGGATTACTACAACCAGCCAAAGCAACCACCATAGCCATTAAACCAACTAAATAAGTTTTATTCATAGATAACTCCTTTCGTTAACTCCCAAATAATAGGAAAAAGGGTTGACAAAATCAACCCTTTTACTTCATTGAAAATTAACCGTTTACAAAGTCTTTGCCTAACTTAATATCTGCTTCTAATACTTCTTCAAGTGCTTTTAATTTCTCTTTTTCATATTCGCTTAACTGACCAATTGGCAGAATTTCTTCCACACCTGTTAAACCGAAACGCACAGGGTGAGCGAAGAATTCTGGGTAACCACTGTCTTTTTTGCTTTCTACATACGCATAACGCACGCAGTCTTCACCTAGTAATGCTTTGAATACCGCCACGGCAAAACGTGCACCCGCTTCTGCCATTGAAAGGGTTGCAGATCCGCCCCCTGCTTTGGCTTCAACTACTTCCGTTCCTGCATTTTGGATGCGGTGGGTTAATGATTCGATCTCTTCTTGTGTGAAGTCAATTTTACGACCTTCAGATAACGCTTGAGAAAGGAGCGGTAAAATGGTTGGGCCAGAGTGACCACCGATGACAGGCACTTTCACGGTTTCAGCGTGTTTTTCTTTTAATTCAGATACGAAGCTTTTCGCACGCACGACGTCTAAAGTGGAAACACCGAATAATTTACGTTTGTCATACACGCCTTTTTTGCGTAATACTTCAGCTGCTAATGGTACCAATGTATTTACAGGGTTACTTACAATACCCACGCACGCATCAGGGCACACTTCTGCTACTTTTTCAACCAAGTTTTTGATGATGTTACCGTTGATGTTGAATAAATCGGCACGGGTCATACCAGGTTTACGTGCCACACCTGCGGTAATTAACACCATATGTGCATCTTTTAACGCAGCAGCTAAGTTCTCTTCGCCTGCATAACCTATTGCTTTTACAGAAGTTGCAATATGGCTAATATCTACCGCAACACCTGGCGTAACAGGCGAAATATCATAAAGGGCTAATTCTGTGCCTATTGGTAAACGTAATTTTAACAATAATGCCAAAGTTTGACCGATACCACCAGCAGCACCTAAAAGGGTTAATTTCATAAAAAAACTCCTATTAAAATGAAAGAATTTAATCTCAAAATTGGAGAAATTTTAACAGATTTTTACCTAAAAAGAGGAGTTTGTTCTGTTGAAAATATAATCTGAATCAAGTTTTTACCAAATAATCATTTGATTCATTAAGAAAATTAACAGAACAAATTGCTTTTTATGCATAGATACGCAAGAATTCTGCATAGAAATTGCATTTTTAACTGAAAAGGAAACTCATGGATAAACTTTCTGAAGCATTCAAGGCTCTATTAAAAGAAGAAAAGTTTGGTTCACAAAGCGAAATTGTGACAGCTTTACAAGAGCAAGGCTTTGAAAATATTAACCAATCTAAAGTCTCTCGAATGCTCTCTAAATTCGGTGCTGTTCGTACCCGTAATACCAAAATGGAAATGGTTTATCAACTGCCGAATGAATTGAGTGTACCAGCCACTTCCAGCCCGTTGAAAAACTTGGTGGTGGACATTGATCACAACGATCTACTGATTGTAGTGAAAACCAGCCCTGGTGCGGCACAGTTGATTGCACGCTTGCTTGACTCCATCGGCAAAAGCGAAGGCATTTTAGGTACTATCGCAGGTGATGACACTATTTTCATTACTCCAACTCGAGGAATAGAGATGGATGATTTAATGCAAACTGTCCGCCTCCTATTTGAAAGCTCGTTTTAATGAACATTTTACTTACAGGTGGCACAGGGTTTATTGGTTCACATTTAGTGCCTATTTTGCTTGAAAAAGGGTATCAGCTCACTCTCTTATCTCGTAAAACAAGACAGCCTCAGCAAGCGGTCAAATTTGTACAAACTCTTGCAAACTTCAGCGATTTAAATGAATTTGATGCGGTGATTAATCTCGCAGGCGAACCGATTTTTGATCAACGTTGGACGAAACAGCAGAAGCAAAAATTGCTCAGCAGCCGCGTGCAACTGACCGCACAGCTTGCGGATCTCTTTGCCAAAAGCACACAACCGCCCGCTGTGTTTATTTCAAGTTCTGCCACTGGCTTTTACGGTGATTTGCCGACAGACCAATCTGGTCATGAAAAAACGCCTTCAAGCGGTGGATTTACTGCAGAATTATGCAAACAGTGGGAAGCAGAGGCATTAAAAACAGCAGCCACTACAAGGCTTTGCCTTATCCGCACGGGCATTGTACTTTCCGAACAAGGAGGGGCATTAAAAAGGATGCTCCCGCTTTATCGCCTAGGGCTTGGCGGAAAACTGGGCAATGGTAAACAGCATTGGGCGTGGATCTCATTAGACGATTATTTGCGCGCCCTATGTTTCTTATTGGAAAATCCGAACTGCATTGGGGGGTATAATTTCGTTTCGCCTTCTCCTGTGACCAATGCGGAATTCAACTGCTGGTTGGCAAAGCAGAGTCGTAAACCTGCATTCTGCCACGTACCTGCTTTTGTATTGAAATGGCTACTTGGCGAACGTTCGGCAATTTTGTTGGATAATCAACCGCTTATACCAACGCATTTGTTGGCGGATGGGTTTGGGTTTAAGTACCCTGATTTGAATTTTTTAAACATAAAATTTTCGTAAATTTATTAGTTAATTTCTTCGGCTTTACTTCTGCCAAATCTCCCCTACCCCTCTTTGCTAAAGAGGGGATTTATCTTTGCGAAATAATGGAGATCTCTATTCTTCATCAAGAACTTCCCCCTCATTAGCAAAGAAGGGGAGGGGAGATTTGACGGTATCTATTAACGAAGAAATTAAGTCACAACACCTAGGAATATCTATGCTACTCGACATTCTCTATCTCGCTATCGGCTTAATCCTCCTTGTTTGGAGTGCCGATAAATTTGTGGACGGCGCATCTACCACCGCACGCTACTTGGGGCTTTCGCCTCTACTTATCGGCATTGTGATCGTAGGCTTTGGCACCTCTACACCTGAAATGCTCGTCTCTGCCTCCTCCGCATTAGACGGCGCATCTGGCTTAGCATTGGGCAATGCTTATGGCTCGAACATTGCCAATATTGCGCTGATCTTAGGGGCAACTGCGGTGATCTCGCCAATTTTAGTGGCAAAAGATGTGCTCAAAAAAGAGCTACCTGCATTGCTGGCAATCACTGCGCTCTCTGCTTATTTCTTAACTGATGCGACAGTTACTCAAACAGAAGCGGTCATTTTATTGGTCGTTTTTGCCATTTATATGGGGTGGCGAATTTGGGAGGCGAGAAAATCGCCTGATGCGATTGAGGAAGAAGAAAATCAAGCACCCGTTTCGCTTAAAAAATCGGTGTTCTGGCTTGTAGTCGGCTTATTGCTGTTAATGGCAAGCTCAAAATTGATGGTAGTCGGTGCAGTGTCGCTTGCCAAAGAATTGGGCGTGAGCGATTTAGTTATTGGCTTAACCATTGTGGCGGTGGGTACTTCTTTACCTGAGTTAGCATCTTCCATTATTGCAGCACGCAAAGGTGAATCTGATTTAGCTCTCGGCAATATTGTCGGCTCGAACCTCTTTAATACCTTGGTGGTCGTTGGCATTGCGGGAGTAATTAGCCCAATGCGCGTTGAGCCTGATATTTTCAGCCGCGATATGCTGGTGATGTCTGCACTCACCGTGTTACTCGCTCTCTGCTGCTACCCATTCAGTCGCAAAAAACAAGGTAAAATTACCCGCTTTGAGGGATTTCTTTTGATACTCTGTTTTGTAGGCTATACTCTCTATTTACTTAAAAGTGTGATTTAAAATGTTACGTATTCTGATACTTCTCGTAAGTCTCTGCCTCTCGCTCAATGGTCAGGCGGGCTTATTTGATAAAAAACCAACTTTCCTTACAAGCCAGCAAGCGTTCCAATTTGACGCCAAGCAAACGGGCAACCAATTGGCACTAAATTGGCAAATCGCAGATGGCTACTACCTCTACCAAAAAGAGGTGCAAATTACCCCAACACAAGCCGAATTGGGCGAATGGCAATTTCCGCCAGCGGAACGCCATCAAGATGAATTTTTCGGCGATGTGGAAATTTTCCGCAACGAATTGGCGTTACAGATTCCGCTAAAATCGTCTCAAAATGGTTCGGTAGAAATTCGCTATCAAGGTTGCACCAAAGGCTTCTGTTATCCGCCTGAAACGGTGAGCGTGCCTCTGCAAAATGTGGAAGTACAAGCGGTCGATTCTGCTCAAAATATTGCAAATTCAGCTGTTGCAAATTCTAGCAAAAATTCAACTGCTTCTAATATGGCAGGCATCAGCCAACAAGACCAACTTGCAAGCCAGCTTTCACAAAATCGCTTGTCGATTTTCTGGTTTTTCGTGTTGGGGGTAGGTTTGGCATTTACCCCGTGTGTGTTGCCAATGTTGCCACTGCTTTCCGCGATTGTAATCGGCAACCAACAACGCCCAAATAGCCTAAAAGCATTGCTACTCAGCCTCACTTACGTGCAAGGTATGGCACTCACTTACACCTTGCTCGGTTTAGTGGTGGCAGCAATTGGCTTGCCATTCCAAATTGCCTTGCAAAGCCCACCTGTGCTGATCGGCTTGGCGATTTTATTTACTTTGCTGGCGGCTTCCATGTTTGGCTTGTTTGAAATTCGCTTGCCAAATGCGTGGCAACAAAAGTTGAATGCACTCAGCCAAAAACAATCAGGTGGTGCATTCGGTGGCGTGTTTATCATGGGGATAATCGCAGGCTTAGTTGCCTCACCTTGCACCTCTGCCCCACTTTCGGGTGCATTGCTTTACGTGGCTCAAAGCGGAGATCTATTCACGGGTGGCTTAGCACTTTATTTGCTCGCACTTGGAATGGGTATTCCACTAGTGTTGATCACTCTCTTTGGTAACAAAATTCTGCCTAAATCAGGCGATTGGTTACTAAAAGTAAAAACGGCTTTCGGTTTTGTAATGTTAGCGTTACCGATTTTCTTAATTGCCCGCTTATTGCCAACTCAAATTGAACCCTTACTTTGGTCTACTTTAGCATTAGTATTCTTCGGTTGGCTGATTAGCGTTATTCCTGCTACAGGTGTGTTGAAAAATGCTATTCGCATTGGTTTGTTTGCATTGTTTGCGTTATCCGCTTATCCGTGGGCAAATTTAGTATGGGGCAATAGTTCACATTCAGTAGAAACCTCATCGCACGCCAAATTTATTCGCATTAGTTCATTAGCGGAATTAGACACTCAACTTGCCGAAGCGAAAGGTAAAAAAGTGATGTTTGACCTCTATGCCGACTGGTGTGTTGCGTGTAAAGAGTTCGAAAAATACACTTTCTCAGACGCTAAGGTGCAACAAAAATTGGGCGAAATGGTGGTGCTCCAAGTGGATATGACCCGCAACTCCGCTGAAAACGATGCCATTATGCAACGCTTCCAAATCTTAGGCTTACCAACCATTTTGTTCTTCGATGAACAAGGGCAAGAAATCAGCTCAATGCGAGTGACAGGATTTTTGGATGCAAAAGCGTTTTTGGATTGGATAAATCAATAAATTAGGAAAACAAAATGAACCAAGATAACCACAAGATCGAAGATATAATCCGCATTTTTGACGAATGCTTTGCCACAGAATATAACACCCGATTAGAAAAAGGTGGCGATTATCCTATCTATTTGCCTGCTTTTTTAGAGGAAGATGGCGTGAAATCAGCACGCCCTTACCATGTGATTTTATTTGCTCACGGCTATTACAGCAGTGCCTTGCACGAAATTTCGCATTGGCTTGTGGCAGGTGAAGCACGCCGCCAATTAGAAGATTTTGGTTATTGGTATGAGCCAGATGGTCGCTCGGCAGAACGCCAACGTGAGTTTGAATCGGTGGAAGTGAAACCGCAGGCGATCGAATGGGTCTTAGCAACCGCAGCAGGCTTCCGCTATTTTGCGAGTGCGGATAACCTTTCAGGCAACCCAGGCGATAATTCAGCTTTCAAACAAGCGGTCTATAATCAGGTAAAAGTTTACGCAGAGCGAGGTTATTTGCCAAAACGTGCAGAGACACTTCGCAAAGCACTGGCAAAATTCTATGGCACGCCAGATGTAATTGATTTGACTATGTTTGATCTCGCGAAAATTTAAAAAATTTCATCTATTTTCTATTGACACAAGTGCTATACTCAAATTGTTCTTAACTTTTCAGGAGGAAATATGAACACAAACAAACCTTTCCCATTGCCAACGGGCTATTTCGGTATCCCGCTTGGCTTGGCAGCACTTTCCCTTGCTTGGACACATCTTGCCCATTCTCCGCTGACTGAAACAATCAGCAACATTTTAGGTATTAGCGCTATTCTTGTGTGGCTTCTGTTTATTGGGCTTTATCTGTATAAACTCCGCTATTTTAAACACGAAGTTTTAGAAGAATATCGTTGCCCTGTGCGGTTCTCGTTTCTGGCATTAATTCCGATTACCACCATGCTGGTTGCAGATATTCTCTATCGCTGGCAACCGCTGTTGGCTGAGGTAATAATCTGGATTGGCACAGTTGGACAATTGCTCTTTTCATCCATTCGCATTGGTGAATTGTGGAAAGGCGGTATTTTTGAACAGAAATCCACCCGCCCACCTTTCTATTTGCCTGCGGTCGCGGCAAACTTTACCAGTGCTAGCTCACTTGCTTTGATTGGTTATCATGACTTGGGCTATTTGTTCTTTGGGGCAGGTTTAATTGCGTGGATTATCTTCGAGCCAGTGTTGTTGCAACACTTGAGAATTTCATCTGTTGAACCGCCTTTCCGAGCAACGATGGGGATTATCCTTGCCCCTGCTTTTGTTGGAGCATCAGCTTACTTAGCCGTGAATCATGGTGAAATTGATACTTTCGTAAAAATTCTTTGGGGATATGGCTTCTTGCAATTCTTTTTCTTAATTCGCTTGTTACCGTGGATTGCAGAAAAAGGCTTAAATATCGGCTTTTGGGGTTTCTCATTCGGTTTGGCATCAATGGCAAATAGTGCGGTTGCGTTTTACCATGCTAATGTTCTCCCAGGCGTTGCGATTTTCGCCTTTGTATTTGCGAATGTGATGATTTTAGGGTTGATCAGTTTAACAATTTATAAATTATCCAAAGGGCAGTTTTGGGTGAAATAGTAAAAAAGAAGGCATATATCAATGATATATGCCTTTATGCTAATAGGAGAAATTATTGAAAATAAGGCGGTTTAAAACCGCCTTATTTGTAGAATTATGCGTTAGCTTTTGTCACGTAGTCAATCGCTGATTGAACTGTTGTGATTTTTTCAGCTTCTTCATCAGGAATTTCGATATCGAATTCTTCTTCTAAAGCCATTACTAATTCAACAGTGTCTAAAGAGTCAGCACCTAAATCTTCGATGAATGAAGCTTCAGGTTTAACTTGTGCAGCGTCTGCACCTAATTGATCAACGATAATTTTTTTTACGCGTTCTTCAATGCTCATTTTTGGTTTCCTATATAAAATCGCGAATGCGAGAGTTAAGTAGTGTAATCGAAATTTTGTTTAATGCAACCTAAAAGAGATAGGTCGAACCAGACGCCATTAAGACACACAAGAATTAAAAAAGTTTGCCTACATTTTATGTATGCGAGGATTGATGTATTCTACCATTATGAATAGAAATTATCCACACACGCATAAAAATTTCTTTTCGATTTATTTTGCTATTTTCCTTCTAGGGCTTTTCGCATTTGAGTAATAACCGCTTGGTAATCTGGCTGGTCAAAAATCGCAGAGCCAGCCACAAAAGTATCTGCCCCTGCTTCGGCAATGTCTGCAATGTTATCCGCTTTCACACCGCCATCTACTTCAAGGCGAATATTTAAACGGCTTGCATCAATACGTTTACGCACTTCACGCAGTTTTTCCAATGTTGAAGGGATAAATTTCTGCCCGCCAAAACCAGGGTTCACGCCCATCAATAAAATCATATCCACTTTATCCATCACATAATCAAGATAATGCAGTGGCGTTGCGGGGTTGAATACCAAGCCAGATTTACAACCTAAATCACGAATAAGCTGTAAATTGCGGTCGATATGGTCGGTCGCTTCAGGATGGAAGGTAATGTAATTTGCCCCTGCTTTGGCGAAATCAGGAATTAAACGCTCAACAGGTTTTACCATTAAATGCACATCAATCGGTGCGGTAATGCCATAATCACGTAGTGCTTGGCAAATAGCTGATCCGAAAGTTAAGTTTGGAACAAAATGGTTATCCATCACATCAAAATGGATGATATCTGCACCCGCTTCAAGCACGGCTTTCACATCATCGCCAAGGCGAGCGAGATCAGCAGAAAGAATAGAAGGTGCAATTAAAAAAGGTTGCTGTGCCATAGATTTTTCTCCAAGGTAGCCTGAAAATTTCAGGCATAGCCTACCACAAAAAGCGGTCGAGTTTTTGGTTTCTTTGCAAAATTTTGATTGTTAAAAAATAGTTGCACAAAACCATAAAAAATTTATTGAAATAAATAAAAATTGCTGTATGATACATTTCCATAATTTAAAAATGGATATTAACCATTTTTAAACAGGTCAAAATACAAAAGGAGACAACTCAAATGAAAAAAGGGATTCATCCTACAAACTATCGTGAAGTGCTTTTCTATGATGCTTCTGTACAACAAGGCTGGGTTATTCGCTCTTGTGCCGCAACAACAAAAACCATGAAATGGACAGACGGCAAAGAATATCCGCTTTATACACTAGATACTTCTTCCGCTTCTCACCCTGTTTATACGGGTAAACGCCGTGAGGTAAATAGTGAAGGACGTGCAAGTCGCTTTAGCGATAAATTTAAAGGTATGGCAAGTTTAGTGGCGAAAAAGTAAGGAAATCAAATGCAAATTCTCAACTCATTAAAAAGTGCAAAAAGTCGCCATCCAGATTGCAAAATTGTACGTCGTAAAGGTAAACTTTACGTTATTTGTAAGAGCAACCCAAGGTTTAAAGCCCGTCAACGTTAATAGGCAAATAGAACGGAGAATCTATGAAAAAACTACTTCTTGCTACCGCCATTTGCGCGGTTTCTTTTTCAGCTCAAGCCCACCGTGTTTGGGTGCAAAGTGAACCTACTAAAGCAGGCGAAATTTTGAAAGCAGACATCGGCTATGGCGAATTTCCAACGCTTGAACCGATTGCAGAAAAACGCTTGCATTTCTTTGAAAAAGGCATGGTTTTAGTTAATGCTGAAGGAAAACAAAAGCTCATGCAAAAAGGCGAGAATTATCACTATGAAAGTGCGAAGCCTGTAAAAGCAGGAAGCTATGTGTTAGCCGCAGAATATAAACCGACATTCTGGTCGCAAAATGCGGAAGGTTGGAAGCAAGCGGATATGCAAAACACGCCTAACGCAACTTATTGCGAACGTACTGCAATGTATGGCAAAAATATTGTGAATATTGGCAAGGCAGCCGAAAAAAATGATGTGGCAGAAGTAGTTGGACATGAATTGGAAATCGTACCAATGGTCAATCCTGCCACCATTAAAGTGGGTGAGCGTTTCAAAGTAGTAGTGCTTTACCAAGGCGAACCGCTTCCGAATGCAACATTAACAGCAACATTCAAAGGATTTGATAATTCAGATAACCAGCATACCCACAAAGTGGAAGCACAAGCTTTCTCTGACACCACAGGTGCAGATGGTACAGTCGATATTATCCCACTTCGTGATGGTTTCTGGAAAGCAGCTGTAGTATATGAAACGCCGTTTGAGAAGCCTGAACAATGTCAAAAACATAAGCATTATGCAAGCTTGACGTTTGATATTAACAAATAATTTAGAGCCTGTACTAGATAACGACTAAAAACCCCATCAAGTAAGATTTTCATTGAGGTTATTCAATAACTCATTTTACCTTGATGGGGACAGTGATGTTGATAATACAACACCTATTCATCTAAGTCGGTTTAAAATAATCCGATTGTCATTATTTCGTTAATAAATCCAACGCTTCTTGATATTTCGCAACCGTTTTCTCAATCACTTCTTGTGGAATTTTCGGTGCAGGAGCTTGTTTATTCCATCCACTATTTTCTAGCCAGTCACGCACAAATTGTTTATCGAATGATGGTGGATTTGTGCCTTCTTTGTAGTTTTCTACCGCCCAGAAACGACTTGAATCAGGTGTGAGTACTTCGTCCATCAAAGTTAATATGCCATTCTCATCTAAACCAAATTCAAATTTTGTATCGCAGATAATAATGCCTTTTGTTAACGCATATTCAGCCGCTTTGGTGTAAAGTGCAAGGGCTGCTTCTTTTACTTGTTTGGCTAACGTTTTCCCGATTTGGCGTTCGCATTCCTCGTAGCTAATATTGATGTCGTGATCGCCCACTTCCGCTTTGCTTGATGGCGTGAAAATCGGCTCAGGTAGTTTACTTGCTTCCACTAACCCTTCTGGCAGAGCTAAACCACAAATTGTGCCTGTTTTTTTGTAATCTTTTAAGCCAGAACCCGTTAAATAACCACGTACGATAGACTCAATTTTCACTGGTGTTAAACGCTTGCATACCACTGCACGATGTTGAATTGCCTCGGCTTCTTCTTTTGGTAACACATCAAATACAGAATCGCCTGTGAAATGGTTTGGCATAATATTGGCTAATTTACTAAACCAGAAATTCGAAATTTGAGTTAAGATTTCGCCTTTGTGCGGAATCGGCTCATCTAAGATAACATCAAAGGCAGAAAGGCGATCCGTTGCCACCATAAGCATACGCTTATCGTCAATTTCGTATAAATCACGCACTTTGCCAGAGTAGATTTTTTTTAAGCTGATTTGCATTTTGAGATCCTATTTAAAGTGAATGTAAAAAATTGAACAAATTATACCGCTTTACGCAAACGATTGCGATGAGTTTTAATTGATGTGAGAAATGATCGAAAAAAAGGGAGAAAATTCCCAAAAGAGTCATATTCTAAATTTTTGAGGAGTATTTTGAAAAGTAATTCAACAAAAAAGAACAATATAACATCATAGGAAAATTATAATGAACATGCCTCGCAACTATTGTTATTATTACCACATCGGATAATCTTCCTTCGGTGGTAAAATCAGCGATAGAAAATATGATTAACAGTGAAAATATGGAGAAAAAAATGAATGCAGAAGTGTTAGCAATGAAAATTGGATTAGTGGAAAAGATGACTTTTTCTGATGGTACCACGCTTGAAAGTGCGATCCGCAAGCAACCTGTTGAGCAAATAGTGGTAAATGAAATGGGGGCTGAGGGCAACGATGTTGGATTAAAAGCTCATCACGGTGGTGTAGATAAAGCCCTTTTCTTTATGTCAGATAAAACGTTTGAGCATCTTACAAGCTTGATTGGCAAGGATTTTGACTGGCAAGGTAGAGCGATTTATGGTGAAAATTTCATTGTTTCTGGTTTAGATGAATATAATGTTTGCGTGGGTGATCATTATCAAATTGGTGAGGTTATTGTAGAAGTTTCTCAGCCGCGTAAACCTTGTGAGCGTTTGTCGCTCAATAGTGAGCATTCTGAAACTCAAGAAATTGTGCGAGAAAAAGGCTTAACTGGCTGGTATGTTCGTGTACTTCAAACGGGTATTTGCAAAAAAGGCGATAAAATTCACCGCTTGCAACAGCCTTATCCGAAACTCAATATTATGCATTTAAATCAACTCATTGCTCAAAAGCCAAATAAAGCGATTAAAGCAGATTTGGAAGAGGCATTCAGTTGCGAAGTGCTTGCCGAGGCATTCAAGCGAACGTTGAGAACGCAGTTGAAGCTAATTAAATAAGAAAAAGCCTTGAAGTCATCAAGAACTCCAAGGCTTTTATTTATGCTAATATACGATTTTTAATTAGCCTAAAATTTTTGCTAATTCAGCACTTACTTCTTCTACTGGTTTTGTGCCGTCTAAACGCTCGTAGCGGGTATTGCCTGCTTCGGCTTCGGCAGTGTAGTAAGCGATAAGTGGTTTGGTTTGTTTGTGATAGATTGCTAATCGCTCTAACACGGTTTCTGCTTTGTCGTCTGGGCGGATGATTAAATCTTCGCCTGTTACATCGTCTTTACCTTCTACTTTTGGTGGGTTGTAAACCACGTGGTAAGTACGACCAGAAGGTTGGTGTACGCGACGACCGCTCATACGTTCTACGATCACTTCATCAGCCACGTCAAATTCTAACACAAGGTCGATTTTTACGCCTGACTCTTTTAATGCATCTGCTTGTGGAATCGTGCGAGGGAAGCCGTCTAACAAGAAGCCGTTTGCACAGTCTGGTTGAGCTATGCGGTCTTTTACTAATGCAACCGTTAATTCATCAGGTACTAATTTACCTTCGTCCATTAACGCTTTTGCTTGTTTACCAAGCTCAGTGCCTTCTTTGATTGCAGCACGGAACATATCGCCTGTTGAGATTTGTGGGATACCAAATTTGTTCATAATGAACTGTGCTTGTGTGCCTTTGCCTGCACCTGGTGCACCTAAAAGAATAATTTTCATAAAAACCTCGTTGTAATAAAAAACTTCCCTATTTTATAAGGGAATCGCATATTAGTCTATAAAGTAATATGTTGAGTAGATATCGCTCGGCTCTCGTCAAATGGATTCATTGCGTTGATCATCATTATTTTTTCATATTGGTGTAGATCTTCAACCTTAATTTTTACCAGCTTAATTTTATTTTGGCTTAATAGATAGCTTAATTGAGTGCCTTTAAGCAGATAATCTTTCGGACTATACCAAATATTATTTTTCAAAAAGAGTAAATTGCCAATACGGCAATCGGTCACTTTCCCATTTTGAATGATGATAGCCTCATCTTTTTCGATTTTTATTAAATCAAAATTTTTTCGGTTGCTATATTTAAATATGTACTCCAACGTATCAAAATAGACCGCTTGATAGCTTTTTATTTCTCTTTTTTGATAAACTGAAAAAATGATATGATAATCTTGTTGATTATAATCAATACGACATCTCACTAATCCATTCTGATATTTTTCTGGTACTTGGATAATTTCTGCTAAATTAAATACCGAGGTTTGCTTAAATAATTTTTCTATTGCATTATCCATTCTTGCTTGATGAAAAGCTAAATGTTGCGGAATGCCATCAAGAATCGCAATGGTTTCAAACACGGGAAATTGGGACATACACCTTCTCTAAAATTTCTTGATACTCTTCTTCTAGGCTACTTTGTGAAGTAATACCACCACCGCTGCGAAATAGCATTTCACCTTGTTCATTCTTTTCAATGTAGCGAATAGCGACTGCACTTTCCAAGTTGTCGCCATCAAAATAGCCAAAAATACCTGTGTAGTAGCCACGTTTTTCGCCTTCAGCTTGCTGAATAATTTGGATGGTTTTTTCTTTAGGTGCTCCGCTAATTGACCCAGCAGGCAATAATTTTGCGAGAATTGAGCCAATATTCGCTCGCCAATTGTCAGTGAGTTCGCCGCAAATTTCAGAGCTTGTTTGATAAATTGCTCCATGATGTGTTTCAATCTTTTCAACATAACGATATTTTGTTACTCGAATATTTTGAGAAACAATAGCTAAATCATTTCGAATTAAATCAACAATGGTATTGTGCTCTTCAAACTCTTTCTTTGAATTTAATAATTTTTGTTTTGCATTTTCTTCACTTGCGTTAATTGTACCTTTCATTGGATAAGAGAAAATTTTATTTTCTTTAATGCGAATGAAAGTTTCAGGTGAAAAGCTGATAAATTTATCTTGATAGAATAATTTATATTTTGCGTGGCTTTTAATAAAAATCTCTTTAAGCGAATAATTTGTTTGAATCTTAGTGGCAAATGCAAGATTTAATAAATAACTATTTCCTTTTTGAATTTCATTTTTTACCAATTCAAAGGCAGTCTGATAGCGAGAAAATTTTAATGGGGTTCTGCTAAATTCAAATGGTTTGTTAAAATCAAAGAATGAAACGTTATTGTAGTCAGGAAATTGAAAAAAGATCTGATGTGAGGAGCACTCTGCCAATGGGAGCAGAATGGGTTGATTTTGTTCAAAATCAATTAAGAAGAAAAATGGTTTTCTGGCTGCACTAAAGGAATTGGCTTGTTGAATAAAGGGTTGCATAGATGATACCATAAAAAAAGCCCCTCAAAGTGAGGGGCATAAAACCAAAAGGGTTTAAAGAATATACAGGAAGTGAAACGAGTAAAAATCAAAGATTTCCACTCTAGTCTAGTTTCCTAGACCAATATGCAAACACAACATCATACTTAAAATTAGAAATAGTAAAATTACTATCACTATCCGTCTAAGTACGACACGGATTATAGATATATCGGAATAGTTAAACAAGCTAGAAATTTTTATTTAGACTATTAGAAAAAATAATGCAATAATAGAGAGGATAATAAAGAAATGTTATTTCATTAAGAATAGCAAAAACAAGGCTTGATTATGTGCTTTTATAGGCAAAGTTTCAAGCTAAAAAAGGAAATTTTATGAATAAAAAACTCCCACCACTCAATGCGTTAAAAGCCTTTGAAGCGGCAGCACGCCACCTTAACTTTACAAAAGCAGCGGAAGATCTTTTTGTTACTCAAGCTGCAGTGAGCCATCAAATCAAAATCTTGGAAGATTTTTTAGGTGTAAAACTCTTTCACCGTAAAAATCGCTTATTGGAACTGACCGAAGTGGGTTCGCAATATTTTGCTGAAATTCAACCGCTTTTAGAGAAAATTGCGAGTGCAACAGAAAAAGTAAAACTCAAAACTGCTCGCCAAATTTTAGCAATTAGCACGACCCCTTCATTTGGAATGCACTGGCTCGTGCCACGTTTAAATGATTTTCACCAACGTTATCCAGATATTGAAGTGCGTTTAACGACAATGCCACAAGACGAAGGTTTATTCGGAAAAGATACTGATGTAGCTATTTATTACGGCAACGGGAACTGGAATAACTTGGAGGCGATTGAGCTGGTAAAAGCCCGCATTATGTTGCTCGCTTCGCCCGAATATTTGAAAGATAACCCAATTGAAAGACCAGAAGATCTAGCGGGTAAAAACTTGATCCACGTTTGCTCTTCCACCAAATGGAAACAGATGGTAGAGCATCTCAAGCTCGAGATGGACATCGAAACAGGCCCGATGTTCGGTACAACCTCAATGGGCATCCAAGCAGCAAAACATGGACAGGGCGTCGTGGTAGCAAACCGAATGCTTGCTCAAGATGAGATCGAAGAAGGTTCGGTGGTTGAGCCGTTAATGACCAATGTTTACGATGAAAAAGCATTCTACGTGGTTTATCCTCCACAAATGGCGGAAAGTACCAAAGTGAAATGCTTTGTCAATTGGATTACTGAAGAGATTAAAAATAGCTATAAATAAGGAAAATAATGAGATATAACTGGGTTCTTTTTGATGCGGATGAAACGCTGTTTTCATTCAATTCCTACTTAGGCTTAACCGCAATGCTCAAGCGCTATGGCATTGATTTTACGCGTGAAGATTACGACGTTTTTCAAGCGGTCAATAAATTGCTCTGGGTTGCATACCAGAACAACGAAATCACAGCGGAAGATATTCAAATGCGACGCTTTGCTAAATTATCCAAGCAAACAGGTGTGAATCAAATTCAGCTTAACCAAGAACTGATGGCGGAGATGGCGAAGGTCAGCAAGCCGCTTGATGGTGTGATGGAAATGCTCGAAGCGCTTTATCCTGAAGTTAAAATGGGCATTATTACCAACGGTTTTACCGAGCTGCAACAGCAACGTTTGCAAAACACCCAGACGGAAAAATTCTTCGACATTGTGGTTGTATCTGAACAGATCGGCGTAGCAAAACCTGACCGCAAAGTGTTTGATTACACTTTCTCACTAATGGATAATTTGGATAAAACCAAAATCCTTATGGTGGGCGATACACTCGCTTCAGACATTTTGGGTGGCTACAATTCGGGTATTGATACTTGCTGGTTTAATCACGCTAATCTTGTAAATGACACAAAAATCCAACCAACTTATGAGATAAAAGATATTCGTGAGCTAGTTAAAATTGTGAAAGGATAAAATAATAGTGTTTAGTTGAAAGCTACATATTAATTCAGTACTGCATATACATATTCATTCAGATCTTTTAATGAATTAACAAATAAAAAAATACCTGTTTCTGAAATCATTCAAAAACAGGTATTGATTTTAAGTTATTAGATAAACTTCGTTATCTATTACCATTCAAAATTCACACCAACATTATAAGCAGCACCACCTTGAGTAAATGCGACACCCGCTTTAGTTGCAACATGCTTGTTATAACGGTAACCTGTACCAATAGCAACCGCAGTTTGAGATTTATAACCACCAACAGCAGCCGTAAAGTTTGCTTTACCTACAGTATATGGTTGGAATAAACCTGTTAAAGCAGCTTGAGTAGCAAGACCACGTTTAAGATCTTTATCAAGTTTATTAACTCTATTATCTAAATGATCAAGTCGTTTTGCATGACTGTTAATATCGTTTCTTAATGTAGACACAGCAACTTTATTTGTATCAATTCTATTGCTATTATCTCTAATATTTTGTTCTAAACTGTCTACATAAACTTTATCAACTTTAGCTTCTAATGCTGTTTTATCAGCTTTAGCTTCTAATACTGTTTTATCAGCTTTAGCTTCTAATGCAGTTTTATCAGCTTTAGCTTCTAATGCAGTTTTATCAGCTTTAGCTTCCAATGCAGTTTTATCAGCTTTAGCTTCTAATGCTGTTTTATCTGCTTTAGCTTCTAATGCTGTTTTATCTGCTTTAGTTTCTAATGCTGTTTTATCTGCTTTAGTTTCTAACGCAGCTTTATTTGCATCAATTCTACTATTGTGATTATCTAAACGAGCATTTTGAAGTGCTAGTTTATTGCGAGTATCTACAATACGTGATGCATTTTTATCAATGCCAGCTTTATGCTCATCTAGAGTCTCATTAGCGGCTAATAATTGATCGTTAAAACTTTCATTAATAGCTTCTTGAGCACTATTTAACTCGTTTACATTGTCATTTAACGTATTTACCGCTGTAGCGGCTTTTTCCATATCTGATTGTAAAGCTTTTACGTCTTGCTCTAAACCTTCCACGTAATCTTGATCTGCTTTATTACTAACAATATTTTCTACCTCAGTCAAAGAGCCGTAACCTTGAAGATTTTTAATTTTTTCAATTTCAGCTTTATTGGCATCAATGTCTGTGCGGTTTGCTTCAATTGCCTCTTTGTTCGCTGCTATATCTTCGCTATTTTGACTAAGAATATCTGTATTACTATTCACATCATCACGAAGAGTTTCTACAGCATCATTTAATTTCCCTAAATCCTCTTTATTTGCAGCCGTAGCGACAATACCACTAACCTTATCTTCTAGGTTACCTACATCTTCGTCAAGCTCGTCTACGAATGCTTTATCTGCTTTAGATTCTAATCCTGCTTTGTTTGTTTCAATCGCAGTTTTAATAGTCTCAAATGCAGTATCAAGTTGCCCATCTGCTGCAGATGCATAAGTTGAAATAATACCACCTACAAATAATGCTATCGCAGTACGTTTTAAAAGTTCACATTTCATAATATAGTCCTTATGTAAGGTAATAAAAAATTTGAGTGATTTACTTAAAGAGTATGAGCTTATCAGAGATAAAATTCAATCGTAAAATTGTGATCTAGATCACAATTTTAAGAAAAAATATGCTAGAGCATTAATCTGTTTTAAATATCAAAAGCGCTAATAAAAAGCGGTCAAATTCCTTCAGATTTTTGCAAATTACAAAAGAAATTTAACCGCTTGTTGATCTGCCCCCCAAAAGTTGGACAGTTAGTTAACTTAAATATTGAGCTCTGTATTGCACTGGGCTCAA
>ENA-OWND01000487-OWND01000487.1-metagenome-genome-assembly--contig:-NODE-487-length-28223-cov-5.089534_pt1 | contig 28223 bp, 26 predicted proteins | sample MGYA00245342_ERZ651119 | MGnify/ENA primary metagenome ERZ651119 (study PRJEB26857, sample SAMEA4031756) | metagenome | biome: human; feature: oral; material: saliva | place: Philippines | collected 2014... | reverse complement strand
CCATGGGCGTTCTACGGTACCGTCGGTCAGTTTCTCGTAGATCTTGTTGTGGTGTTCTGACGAAAGGAAGAAACCCTGATAGTCTTTGCCTTGATGCGCCGCTTCTTCGAGACGTTCACTGCTGAAGATGTGCCACCCACTTTCTTTCCCCTTCACTATCACAGGTAGATGGATGCTTATGGGTTTTCCATTCCAAGTTGTGATATGCCATTCGTAAGAGTCAGCCAAATGCTCCAGGACAAACTCCGAAACATTGATATCCTTTTTCTCCTCTGTCGCTTGTGCTCCGAAAGCTTCTGTGCAAAAGCCTGAGAGAAAGAGCGTGAGTAACAGGAGACTAAGTCGGATTATTTTTTTCATTGCTATTGTTTGTTGACTGATTCAAGTTACGGCGGTGCCAAGTTGAGAAGATCAGTGTGGCAAAGTAGTAAAGCAAAACCACAAAGAAGGCGGCAGTAAAGTTGACCTGCTCGTGTTGCTTGTAAATGAAGAGGACAATCAGCGTGAGGAAAAGGCGCAATAGAGAGAAACCCAAATTGACTCCGATAAAGATAGATGAGTCCTTGTGGCTCAACTTGGAAGTAACTCCCAACTCAATCAAGGTATAGCAGTAGAAGACTACAGAGACTATAATAACTTCTTGAGCAACCTCTACAGGGGCAATGCCGAAGCCTTGGGTCATGACAAGGAAAAGACAAATGCCCAGCAATAGGTAAAGCGTGGCAAGTCTCAGGACTAGACGAGCAAGTGTCAGCATATCAATTACGGGTCTCAACGCAAAGGGTTACGTTGTTGTCGCTTACTTCGACAAATCCGCCAGAGACATTGAACTCTTTCGTTTCTGTGTCGGTACAAGTGACAACGCCTTGTGATAATGAGGAGATTATCGGTGCATGGTTAACTAGCACCTCAAACTCTCCCAAGGTACCGGGCATTGTAATGCGCTCGGCTTCGCCCTCAAAAAGGGTACATTCAGGAGAGACGATTTTGATGTGGAGACGATTCTTGTCCATAATCCTTATTGTGCATTCGCAGCCGAAAGTAACTTCTCGCCCTTGGCGATTGCGTCGTCGATTGTTCCGACGTTCAGGAAGGCCTGTTCAGGAAGATGGTCTACTTCACCGTCGATAATCATGTTGAATCCGCGGATCACTTCCTCGATGGGTACCATCACACCTTTTACGCCTGTAAATTTCTCTGCCACGGTAAACGGCTGAGACAAGAAGCGTTGTACACGGCGTGCGCGGTTTACCGTGAGGCGATCCTCGTCTGAGAGCTCGTCCATACCTAAGATCGCGATGATATCCTGGAGCTCTTTATATTTCTGCAGGATTTGTTTTACGCGTTGTGCGCAGTTGTAGTGATCTTCTCCGATTACATTCGGGTCCAGAATGCGGGAAGTCGAGTCCAACGGATCCACTGCGGGATAAATACCTAGCTCAGTGATCTTACGCGAAAGCACTGTTGTGGCGTCGAGGTGTGTGAAGGTTGTAGCAGGTGCGGGGTCTGTCAAGTCATCAGCCGGGACGTATACAGCCTGGATAGACGTGATGGAACCATTCTTCGTAGAAGTAATACGTTCTTGCATCGCGCCCATTTCCGAAGCCAAGGTTGGTTGGTAACCTACAGCGGAAGGCATGCGACCAAGCAAGGCGGACACCTCAGAACCAGCTTGCGTGAAACGGAAGATATTGTCGATAAAGAACAGAATATCTGTAGCTTTTCCTGTTTTTGCTCCACTATCTCGGAAAGATTCTGCAACGGAAAGTCCAGAAAGTGCCACAGATGCACGTGCTCCGGGCGGTTCATTCATCTGACCATAGACCAACGTCGCCTGGCTTTTGGCCACTTCGTTATAGTCTACTTTCGAAAGATCCCACTCACCGCGTTCCATTGCTTCGGTAAAGGCTTCTCCGTATTTCACGACGCCCGATTCAATCATTTCGCGCAGCAGGTCGTTACCTTCACGAGTACGCTCACCGACACCTGCGAATACCGAAAAACCATCGTGTCCCTTCGCAATATTATTGATGAGCTCCATGATAAGCACGGTCTTACCTACACCGGCACCACCAAAGAGTCCAATCTTACCACCTTTCATATAAGGTTCCAAGAGGTCGATTACTTTGATACCGGTGTAGAGAACCTCACGAGAGGTCTTCAAATCTTCGAACTTGGGCGGTTCACGATGGATAGGATAAGCATTACCTTCGCGAGAGACCGCATGAAGTCCATCGATGGTATCTCCAATCACGTTCAGCATGCGACCTTTGATCTGGTCACCAATGGGCATTGAAATGGGGGCACCGGTCGATTTCACTTCCAAACCACGTGAGAGGCCGTCTGTATTGTCCATAGCCACCGTGCGAACTACATCGTCGCCAATGTGTTGTTGCACTTCTATGACCAGTTGGCGCCCGTCGGGATGTTGCACTTCCAGTGCTTCATGGATGCGCGGGAGTACTTCATCGGCGGGGCGGCCGTTGAGTGGGAAATGAACGTCGACCACCGGTCCGATGATCTGAGAAATATAACCGATTTGTTGACTCATAGTCGTTTGAGAACGAGATTGTTTTAGATGCTGAGTTCGTTGAGGACTTGAATAAGCTGAGGGTTCATACCTTTGCGCTTTTGCACGGCCTCGATAAAGGGAACATATACGATTTCATGGTTGCGAATACCCACCATAACATTACGCTGCCCTTGTACGAGAGCTGTAATGGCACCGACGCCTACACGTGAAGCCAATACACGATCGCGTGCCGAGGGGCGTCCGCCGCGTTGCAAGTGTCCGAGTATCGAAACACGAACGTCGAATTGTGGGTATTCCTTATTTACACGGTCTGCATAATAAAGCGCACCGCATTTGGGGCTTTCGCTAACGATGACCATGCAACTCTTCTTGGATTTGCGAATACCGCGTTCCATGAATTCGATGAGCTGGTCAGATCCTGTGGAGTCTTCTGGGATAATAGCGGCTTCCGCGCCGGCGGCTATGGCAGAATTTTGTGCCAGGAAGCCTGCGTCACGACCCATCACCTCGATAAAGAAGATACGTTCGTGGGAGTTGGCGGTGTCGCGGATCTTATCCACGCAGTCCATAATCGTGTTGAGCGTCGTGTCGTAACCAATCGTATTGTCTGTTCCGTAGAGATCGTTGTCGATTGTACCCGGAAGACCAATGCAGGGGAAATCATATTCTTCTGCCAGGAGCATAGCACCGGTCAAAGAGCCGTTACCGCCGATTACGATAAGGGCATCAATCCCTTCTTTACGAAGTGTGTCGTACGCGCGTTTTCGCCCTTTGGGAGTTTGAAATTCCGCAGAGCGGGCTGTACGTAGGATTGTCCCGCCGGTTTGGATGATGCCCGAAACGTCCTCTGTGGTGAAAGTCTTCACTTCACCGTTCATCAGTCCTTCGTAGCCGCGATAAATGGCCTTCACCTTGAAACCGTTGAAAATAGCACTTCGTGTCACGGCACGAATAGCGGCATTCATTCCAGGGGCGTCACCACCGGAAGTCAAAACGCCGATACATCTGATTTTTGCCATAGAGGAGAGTTTTAGCAAATCTATATTGTGAGCGGCAAACGGGGCTCGAACCCGCGACCCTGGGCTTGGGAAGCCCATGCTCTACCAACTGAGCTATTGCCGCATATCATGAGATTTCTCGTTGCAAAGTTAGTTCTTTCTCTGTGGATGAACTCGTGCTTCATCATCTTTTTTCGTCCTAACCTCCAAAAAACGATAAAATGTTGAGACGTCTTCAGTGCAATTCCTTGTAGTGCGTGAACTTCGTACCTGAGTAGTCTTACAAAAAAGACAGTTTTTGCAGAGGTGTTCATTCGAGTTGGATCAACTCCTTTTTTGTTCTCCCACTTGTGCGTCACTTAGTCCGTATTTACGTGATCTTTAGGGATGTTATTTTGATAAGACGCGTAGTACACTTGATCCTTTTGCAGTATTGCTTATTGTGGTTGCAAAAGAAAATGCGCGTGTAGAATATTTCGACACGCGCAGGGAAATCTCGAGATGGAAAAGGGGTTATTTGAACATGATTTCTGAGTCGCGCTCAGCGGCTGCAGAAGCCCAACCTTCAGGAATGAAGCGCCAATTGTTGAGTGGCTGCGGATTGATTTCCTTCTGTCGAGCTATTTCGCGGCGCAGGTATTCGCGCATCTCATTATTGGAGGTCCAGACCACACGTGAGCGCAGTTGATTTTGCGGGATCCCCGCTCCTTTTACAAGCAGTCCGCCTCCTCCGTTGGCGCGGTAGGAATTCACCGCCACTTTGTAAGTCTTCTGCAGATCGAAGGGCTTCCCGTCCGCCATAGATAGGATGGTAACTTTCTGTCCCTTGGGTTTTCGGAGATCGACGGTGTACTTGATGCCGGCTGCGGAGTCGAAATTGTAGGACGAGTGCTTTAGTCGTTGCCAAGGCTCCGGAGCATTTGCGTAGTTGTCGCTCAACAACATCATGTGATCGGCGGGCGATTTCATTTGTTGAGTCCAAATACCGTAGCTTTCTTCAAGGTAGTTCTTAATTACCTGCCCGGTAAGCTTCATGACGTAGAGTTGGTTCTCGTATTTGTAGAGGTTGAACAAGTCTGCCATGCGGATGTCTCCCGGTTCAATCTTAGCATCATACGAAAGCGGAGCGGCGAAAGAAATATCAGCTCCCGTCACAGCAAGTTGTATGCGGTGAATGAAGTCTACAAATGCAGATGAACCGAAGTAGGCCGAGCGTGTGTCGAGTTCATTCTTGTTGCGTCCGATCACCTGTGTGGTAAAGTTACGGATGTCGTTGAACTCTTTGGTATAGTGCGAAAGGAAGGCGGAATCCGGTTGTTCGCCGCGGATATCGATCACATTGCCCACGATTTCCTTTTTCTTCCGTTTTCCATCGGGCCCGAGCGTCACTTTTATGTCAGCTTGCGCGATGTTCATTGCATTGGCGCCGGGATTGAGGATCAGAGTTTGGCGTCCACTGATTTTATTGGTGACCGTCGTGTTGGCAATGCGGTGATCGTGTCCGCAAAAGAGGATGTCGATGTCCGGAACCTGTTCTGCTACTTGGAAGGCGGCATGATCCAGCATGCGCCCCGTAGCGTTGTGTTCGCCCACACCGCTGTGCATCACAACGACAACGATGTCGGCTTTGGCTGCACGGCGTATGATGGGAACAACACGGCGAGCGGTTTCTACGCAATCGCGAAAATCCAGATATTTCCAGAGTCTTTCGGGAAGCCATTGCGGAATGGTGGGCGTGATCATACCGAGTACGCCGATGCGCACTCCGTCCACTTCTTCCTGCACGTAGGCCGTGAGGTAGAGTTTGTTCTTACGTTTGTCTACGACATTGGCACCCAATACAGCGAAACCGCAATCATCCATCCAACGATCATAGACGGCATGTCCGGTTTCCACGTCGTGGTTGCCCAGTGTACCACAAAGGTAGCCCATTTCATTGAGCATGCGTGCACAAAGGTGGGTGGAAGTGGTGTCTACATAATTATAATAGTAGGCTGCGGGCTGACCTTGCAGAATATCCCCGTTGTCGACGAGTAAGACATGTCCTTCACCTTGTGCCGCACGCAAACGTTTCACGTAGGTTGAGATGCGACTTAAGCTTCCTTCTCCCGGTTTGTCATTGATAAAATCGTAGGGAAAGTAGTTACCGTGCACGTCTGAAGTCTCGATAATGGAGAAGTTGACCTCCCGGTTGGAATCTTGTGCGAACAGAGATACACCGGTGCAAAAGCATGTGGTAAGAATTAAGGTGGCTGTACGGAAAAGACGATTCATATACGGATATAATCTGCAAAGATATAGGGTTGTTCGTTTTGATCATCGGCCGGGTGTGATTCATGGAAGGTGCACTTCCATTGATCGAAGTCGACTTCCGGGAAAAAGACATCGGCCTGCGGGGCTTTCGCCAGAATGTGTGTCAGACATAAGCGATCTGCCAGCGGCAAAGTGGCTTCGTAAATTGAAGATCCGCCGATGATGAAGATCTCGTTGTCGTCTTGTGCGGCCTGGAGTGCAGCTTCGGGAGAGCGAAAAAGGAAGGTGCCGGCCGGTGCCTCGGAAAGTGAACGACTGACGACGAAGTTACGTCGATTGGGTAGGGCACCTTTGGGCAGAGAGGCAAAGGTCTTTCGGCCCATGATCACAGTGTGTCCCACAGTGAGGGCTTTAAAGCGTTGAAGGTCCGATCGCAGCCTGAAAAGCATGTGTCCTTTGAGGCCGATGGCTCGTTGTTCGTCGAGTGCGCAAATGAGCGTGAGCATAGAAAGGGGAGTGTTAGACCGAAACCGCTGCCGCAATATGAGGGTAGGGGGTGTAGTTTTCGAGTCGGAAGTCCTCAAATTTAAAAGAGAAGAGGTCGTCGACTTCCGGGTTCAGGTGCATTTGAGGGAGAGTTCGTGGAGTTCTACTCAATTGCAACTTCGCTTGGTCTAAATGATTGATATATAGATGCGTATCACCGGTGGTGTGAATGAACTCTCCGGGGCGCAGTCCGCAGACTTGTGCCACCATGAGCGTCAGTAGAGCGTAGGAGGCGATGTTAAAGGGCACACCCAAAAAAGTGTCGGCGCTCCGTTGATAGAGTTGTAGGGAAAGGCGCCCGTCGGCCACGTAGAATTGGAAAAGCAAGTGGCAGGGGGGCAAGGCCATTTGGTCTACTTCTGCCACGTTCCAGGCGTTGACGATCATGCGGCGGCTATCCGGCTGATTTTTGATCTGCGAAACGACTCGGCTGATCTGATCTATGTGTCCGCCGTTGTAGTCCGGCCACGATCGCCACTGGTGTCCGTAGACCGGACCCAGTTCGCCCGACGCGTCGGCCCACTCATTCCAGATGCGCACCCCATGTTCTTGGAGGTAATGCACGTTGGTGTCGCCGCGCAAGAACCAAAGCAGTTCGTAGATGATGCTTTTCAGGTGCAATTGCTTGGTGGTGAGCAGGGGAAAACCCTTTTCGAGATCAAAACGCATCTGATGTCCGAAGATTGACAGGGTTCCCGTGCCGGTTCGGTCAGTTTTGCGCGTGCCGTTTTCGAGAATGAGGCGTAAGAGGTCGTGATATTGTTGCATGAGAGTGGGGCAGAGTTGAATTTATTGCAACGCAAGCACTAAAATTGAACCTGCTGTGAGGAGTAGTCCACCGATAGCGGCAAAAATAGAGGCGCGTTGACGAGCCCAGCCCCAGAAAAACAGGCTCACGAAGAAACTAATGATTGGCCCGACCCAAAATAATTGGATGAGCATGTATTGCAAAATGTTGAGCACGGTGCTGTCGTTCTCGGGCCACAGCATTACGTTGCCAAACAAGAAAAACACCAACGTGCCGACGGGAACCAAAATGGTGGGAGCGAGGAGGAGAAGGAGCCAGAAGGGATATTGACGCATGGGGTTGAGTCGTATTGAAGAGGAGTTGGGGCACGCAGCGTTAGGGTTGCAGTGCATCGTAATTGAGAACCGAGGAATCTCCATAACTCAAGAACCGGAATCCATGTTCAAGCGCATAATCGTAGATCGGTCGCCATTGGCCTCCCACAAATGCGCTCACCAAGAGCAGCAGGGTGGATTGGGGCTGGTGGAAATTCGTGACGATGGTCTTTACGATCTTGTACTCGTATCCCGGTGCAATGATGATTTGCGTGGCCGTGTGGAGCACTTTGAGCTTATTTTCAAGCAAATAGTCGCGCACTGCCTCGAGGGCCTCACGAGGAGTGAGGGGACGTTCGCAATTTTGGGCGTAGTCGTAGGGCAGCCATTGGGGCACATGCAGGTCGTCCTCATTTGGTTCGCGGTTCGCGTCGCGGCATTGACGAATGCGCACGCCGATGTAATAGAGACTTTCGAGTGTGCGCACACTTGTAGTACCCACGGCGATGCATTGAGCTCCGTGGGCCAGCAAACGTTCGATGGAGTTGAGCGGTACGGCGATCCACTCGGCGTGCATTTGGTGCCCGGCGATCTCTTCGCTTTTCACCGGTTTGAAGGTTCCGGCTCCGACGTGCAATGTAAGTTCGTTGCGCTCTATGCCATGACGGTCGAGTGCCTGCAGCACTTGTTCCGTGAAGTGCAAACCGGCCGTGGGAGCTGCCACAGATCCTTTGATTTTAGAATAGACGGTCTGGTAGTTTTTTAAGTCCGTGTCCTCCGTCTCGCGATTCAAGTAGGGAGGGATGGGCAATTCGCCGATGCTGTCGAGCACTTCGGCCCAGCTGACTGTCGGGTTGTCCCATGAGAACCGCACTTCATGTCCGGTACCGCTCATCCCCAACCGCTCGGCTCGTAGGATGAGTGAGTTGCCTCCCACCGTAATGGGACGTTCGAGCACACCTTCCTTCCATTTCTTCAGATTACCGATCATGCAAGTCCACGTCACCGCCCCGCAGGTGGCAAACGACTGTTGATAGTCGAGTGGAGTATGCGGTTCGAGACAGAACACTTCGATCAGTGCGCCGGTCGACTTGTGAAAATGCAGGCGTGCCTGGATCACTTTGGTGTTGTTGAACACCATAAGCGCACCGGCCGGCAAGTAATTGGGTAGATTGATGAACAGATCTTCGCCGATGGTCCCGTCTGTTTTGCGGGTGAGCAGCTTGGATTGGTCACGTTCAGCGAGGGGATATTTGGCAATGCGCTCGTTGGGGAGCGGGTAGTCGAAGTCTTTAATTTTGAGTTGGCGGGGGTTGATCATGAGGCGCCTACTATTATTTGTCTGTTTGGTCGAGTTCTATTTTCTCTACGTTGCCTGTTGTGGGCGATAACCAAACCTTTGTGTTGAATTTCTTGTTGAATAAAGTTCCTCCAAGATGTTCTGTCCTACCGAATTGTGCCATGGGGATATTTGCTTCGTAAAGTGTTTCGTCTCCCAGGGCAACGTGCACTTTTGCTTCGCCCGGCACACGATAGCGCAGGTCTTCTTGGTCTTTCTTCTTCTTGGGTTTGCCGTCGTCGTAGGCCGGACGTATGTTTTGCAGGTCTTCCACTGTGAGCGTGACAGGCATACCTGCTGCATCGTCGGGGGCAACTATGCCGAGGTATTTAGAAAAGCGGAACAGTACGCGTCCCTGTTCCGTACGTCGGGGCAGGTAATCGAAGGTGAAGGTGCGTTCCTCTTCGGTATACGTGCCGACGAAGAGAGAAGTGAGGGCTTTTTCGCGTTCGTCGAGCTGTGCCAGCATGGTTTTCAGCTGTTCGCCGTCTTTGGGGTTGAAATCCGCTTGTCCCTTGATGAGTTGATTGCGGTTTTCGCGGATGTCGAAAATCTCTGCGACGGCCAGCTCAGCGCGTCGTGCGGTGCTGCCGGCGCGGAGCATGTCGGGCGTTTTGTAACGGTCGGCGTTGAGGGGTGGCGTGGCGATGGTGCGCACGCCGGGTTGCGACAATGTTGCCGGTTGCGTGGCTTCGGCGTTCACTGCGAGGAGGAGACCCTCAGGCGACAGCGTCACGAGCGGGGCAGAAGTGCGGTGATCGAGCCGAATGGTGTAGGCCGCCGTGCTGTCGGGGGTGCCAAAGGCATCTACCTTCACTCCTTCAAGCGTCCAGGTATCGAACGCATTGAGCATCACGTCCTTTCGATCGAGTAGGGCACGCGCGTAAGCCGCGTATTCGCCGGGCATATAATGTCGGCAGCGGGTCTGCACAGTGAGATGTAGGCCGGTGAGAGGCAAGTGATACGTGATGCCTTCTGCAGTGAGGCCGGGGCGATAAGGAGCCACGGCAGTTTGTGCAGAAACTGTAGGTGCCGCGGCGGCAAAGAGGCTGAGGAGTAGGGCGAAACGGCTGAGGGAATGTGTAAACATGGTTCAGTGTGGGGGAAGAAGGTGGAGAAAAGCTTGACCGATGGCGTCCACTAAATCTGAGGCCACTGTGGCAGGAGCGGAATGACGAGCTTCGGCAATTTTTCCGACTTCGCGGTGCAGACAGACGCCCAATCCTGCGGCTTCCTCCGGAAGATATCCTTGCGCGGCGAGCCCTCCGATCAATCCGGTGAGCACGTCGCCGCTACCGGCCTTGGCTAAGGCACTATTGCCTCCCCCCTCGGCCACGAGCAGTCTGCCTTCCGGAATGAAGAGGTGAGGAATGTGATCTTTGAGCAACAGGTTGAGTCGGAGTGAATCGGACAGCGTGCGTGCTGCAGCTTGCAAATCGGCAAGTTCTTCGCATGGCAGGTCCAATGCTCGACACAGGCGGCGCATCTCTCCGAGGTGGGGAGTGAGTAGACTGTGAGGGGGAACCAAAGAGAGCAATTGGTAGTCGGTTGCCAGGAGATTCAGGGCGTCAGCATCGAGAATGAGCGGGAGCGGTCTCCCGGCTGTCTCGCGTTCCAACAGGGCTTTGAGTAAAGTGCGCAGGGCAAAGGCTGTTTCGCCGTCAGTACCCAGTCCGGGACCTACAGCCACTGCCGTGAAACCGGTGAGATCAATGAGCGAACTCCAACACGATTCAGAGCTTTCGTCGACTTGCAGCACGGCTTCCGGCACGGCTACTTGCAGCACGTCGCGACCGCATCGTGGGATGTGCACTGTGACTTTTCCTACTCCACTGCGAAGTGCGGAACGGGCGGCAAGCACTGCTGCACCGATCATACCTTCGTGACCGGCGATGAGAAGGAGGTGCCCGAACGTGCCTTTGTGTCCGTCGGTGGGGCGTGGTTTCCACTTGCCGGCGAACCATTGGTGCGTGATGATTTCCGCGTTGCTTATGTTCATGTTGCAAAAATACGTATTTTGAGCCGGTTTGCCGCTCTTTGGCGTGGTGAAATTGATTAAAGTCGGGATGGCGGGATTCAAGGGTGGGGGAACGAGCGGTGGGTGAGGAGAGTTTGCCGGCGGCAAAGGAAAGGTAGCTATGAAACTTGGGGGTGCCGGGTGAAAAATGGGGGACTAATGTTGTTTCCTTCCCTATTTTTCGACGAAAGTCCCCAAGTTTTTCTGATTAACTGGTGGGAGGGGATGAGATGCACGGGGCGGCGAACTGCGGTCGGGTGCTTCGTGGAACGACAAACCTCGCTTGTCGAAGCGGTTGTGCTTCGTTTTCATCGGTCAGAAGTGGAAATGAAGTGAAAGATGACTACAAAAAACGGGCATCCGAGTGTGAGTGCTCGAATGCCCGCTGTATTAGGGGGAAAGCTTGGAGGTTACTTCTTGCCTTTGTAGCGTTTGTTCATTCCCTCGATGACGGCTTTGGTCAAATTGAGCGAGGGATCGGCAAAAAGTACGTTGTCTCCTTGTTTTGAAACGATCATGGAGTAGCCCATATCCTTGTTATAGTCTTTGAGAAAGGATTGGAGACTGTCGCGAAGGGTGTTGTTGAATTTCTCTTGCTCAGCAGTCATGCGCTTTTGCAGTTGTTCTTCCAGCTTGGCAGCTTCTTGTTGCATTTTCTGGATGCGTAGTTGTGCCGCCTCGGCTTGTTCGCGTGTGGTGAAGGCGCCGCTTTGCATCTTCTGCTGGAAATCGGCGTAAGCTTTTTGCACTTGTGCCATTTTGGCCGCCACTTGCGATTGATATTGCTTGCTCTTGGCTTCGAGCACCGCTTTGTTCTCTGTGCAGAATTTGTATTGGGTGAGCAGTGAGTCCACTTCCACATAGGCAATGGGGGAGTTTTGCTGCTTGTTCGGTGTGTCAGCGAGGGGAGTGGCTGCTTTTTCGGTGTCGGTGGTGCCCTTTTCTTTTTTGCAAGCCGACAAGCTCGTCAAAATCACCAATGCAGCTGCGAAGAAGAAAGAAAACGGTGCTTTCATATTCAGATCGTTAGAGTAATAAATGGATAAATTCGGAGGGAGGAGGATAAGCGATGGGTTATGCTCGGTCGGTTGTGTGAGCATGTTCGCTCACGGCATGTGGGTTCTTAGTGCGCAGTTCGGCATCTTGGGTAGAGGCGCAGTGCACTCCGCAGCTCTCGAGCGCTTTGTTTCCGCTCACGTGCGTGTTGACGAAGCGTCCTTTGATGAGGATGCCGACAGAAAGCAACAGGACAGAGATTCCAACAATAATTAATGTGAGTATCAAGAGAGGTTCCATATCTTTTCTCTATTTTTGCGGTGCAAATATAGTGCAAAGACCTCGTCTGCGACAAACGATTTGCACATTTTATTGTTCTACTTTCAATGTAGTGAGCTATGGCACAATTAAAGCCTCAATCTGTATTCGATTGCTTCGCGCAAATCAACCAAGTTCCCCGCCCTTCTAAGCGCGAGGAAAAGATAACTGCGTTCCTTCGCAAATTTGGTGAGGATCTCGGCCTTGAAACGCTGGTTGACGAGGCCGGCAACGTCCTGATTCGCAAACCCGGAACACCCGGTTTTGAAAATCGCAAAACCGTGATTTTGCAGAGCCACCAAGACATGGTCTGCGAAAAGAACAAAGACGTAGAATTTGACTTTGACAACGACGCCATTCAAACCTATGTGGATGGCGATTGGCTCAAGGCTAAGGGCACAACGCTCGGTGCCGACGATGGTATCGGCATTGCCATGGAGATGGCGCTGCTGAAAGCGAATGATATTGACCACGGACCGATTGAATGCGTGTTCACGCGCGATGAAGAGACGGGATTGACGGGCGCTTTCGAGATGAAACCCGGATTCATGACGGGGGATTATCTGATCAACCTGGACTCGGAAGACGAAGGACAGCTCTTTGTGAGCTGCGCCGGGGGCGTACGCACCGAAGCGACTTACACCGTCGACGAAGAGAAGCTGCCCGAAGGCTTTTCTACGTTCAATCTCGTGGTGAAAGGCCTTACCGGCGGACACTCGGGCGACGATATCAACAAAAAGCGTGCGAATGCCAACAAGCTGTTGGTGCGTTTCCTCTTGGAACAAAGCGAGAAAACCGATCTGCGCCTTTGCGATATTCAAGCCGGAGGCCTGCACAATGCCATTCCGCGTGAGGCACATGCCACAGTGGCCGTGCCCACAGCCTATGTTGCCACTTTCGGAGAGGAACTTCAAGCATTTGTCGAGAAAGTGCGCGACGAATTTTCTGCAACAGAGCCTGATTTGACGGCTGTAATTGAGCCGGTGGCTGCTGCCCCGACCTGCATCTGCAAAGAACAAGCAGAGCGCTTGCTCAAGAGCCTCAACGTGGTACACAATGGTATCTTTGCCATGAGTCAGGATCTCGAAGGTTTGGTTGAAACCTCCAGCAATCTGGCTAGCGTGCGCAAGCACGGCAACCAAATTGTGGCCACTACGTCGCAACGTTCGAGCGTCGCGAGCAATTTGGAGTACATGGCTTCGGTGGTTCGTTCGGCTTTTGAACTGGGTGGCGCGAAGTGTGTGACCAACGAGGGCTATCCCGGTTGGAAAATGAACCCCAAGAGTGAGATCTTGAAGGTCTGCGTCGACAGCTACAAGCGCTTGTTCGGCAAAGAACCCCTTGTGCGGGCTATCCACGCCGGTCTCGAATGTGGACTCTTCAGTGAAAAATATCCGCATCTCGACATGGTGAGCTTCGGACCCACATTGCGTGGCGTTCACTCGCCCGACGAACGCCTGCTGATCCCCACTGTACAAATGGTGTGGGATCATTTGCTCGATGTCTTGAAGAACGTACCCGAGAAATAAGGTGAAGTCACTTCCTCTTTTCTTGATATTCGTGTGTGCCCTCCTCAGTTCTTGTTTGAACGAGGAGGGTTACACTACTTCTGCCGATGCGCGTTTGCGTTTGGAGCGCGACACGTTGGCGCTCGATACCGTTCTGGCGGGTGAAGCGACCAATACGTACACCTTTCAAGTCTTCAACCCACAGAAAAAGACGTTGCGCATTGCGGCCATTCGATTGGCCGGTGGGGCGAAATCGCCTTTTATGGTGAATGTCGACGGAACTTTTCTGGCGAATGGGATAACCGGTGCCACGGAACTGGCCGGCGGTGATAGCCTACGCGTGTTTGTGCAACTCAATGCTCCGGCTTCAACGGCCGCAGCTCCGACACCACTCGAAGATCGCCTGTTGTTTTTGTTGGAAAACGGAGCAGAACAACAGGTGTTGCTCACGGCGTCGACACAAAGTGTGATCAACCTGAGAGGAGCGCGAGTGGAACGAGACACAACCTGGAATGCCCCTCGACCTTATCGCATTTTAGATAGTCTGGTTGTGGCAGAAGGTCGTACACTTACGCTGTCTGCGGGTACGCGTTTGTATTTTCATCCCGAAGCGCGCCTCATCGTACACGGAACCTTGCGTGCTGAGGGGCAAAATGGGGCGCCCGTAGAATTGCGTGGCGACCGATTGGGCTATATGTTCAGCAATCAACCCTACGACCGCATTCCCGGACAATGGGGTGGAGTGGTCTTCACTGCAAAGAGTCGTGACAATGTCCTGGACTACTGTGAGATCCACAGTGGAGATTTCGGTATACGTTGCGACTCTTCGTCTGTTGATTTCCAGAAACTTATATTGCGCAATTCTCTGATCCATAATGTCGGCGGAGATGGGCTGTATGCACGACAATGCGCGGTGAATGTAGGCAACAGCCAGATCACAAATGCAGCCGGAGACTGCGTGCGTCTTATCGGCGGGCGCAACGAATTTGTCCATTGCACCATCGGACAGTTTTATGCTCTGGCGGGTGATCGCGGTGTCGCGCTGCATTTCAGTAATTACGGGGAGAGAAGCCGTGCCCCTCTGGAACGAGCGTCGTTTGTCAACTGCATCATCAGTGGATACAACAACGATGATCTTAGGAGAGAGTCTTCTACGCGTTACAAGAACGATGCTTTCAACTATGATTTCTCGCATTGCTTGCTCAATACGCCCAAACCAACGAAGGATGAGCACTTCCGCAATTGTTTATTTGAGCAAGATGCTCCGGAAGCTCGCCGACAGGCGGGGAATTTTTCTCCGAGTTTCGATTTGCAGAAGTTGCTGTTTGTCTTTACCCTCGACGCTAAATCTGCAGCTGTCGGGACGGCAGATTTTGTAGTGACGCAACAGACTTTCCCTTTCGACCGCAACGGAAAATCGCAAACGAAAGGGGGAAAGTCAGACATGGGATGCTATCGGCACGTCGAGCCCTGATACTCCTTATTTATATAGTGCAATTCGGAGACACAAGCATTTCCCGTCTGTCTATGTTGCAATTACGGTGTTAATCCGTTGCGATCTCTTTTCACCTCAATCACGATCTTATTGTTATGCCACAACCTTCTTCTCGTGCACCTAAGCGCAAAAAGGCAGATGCCCCGGTGCAAGACAGCTTCGGGCGTTTGCAGCCTCAGGAATTAGACTTCGAGCGCGTGGTGCTCGGCGCCCTGCTGCTGGAAAAAGACGCCTATTCGCAGGTGAGTGAGATCCTCAAACCGGAAAGCTTCTACGATCCACGACACCAGTTGATCTTCGAAGCAATTCGTCGGCTGAATATAGAGCAAAAGCCACTCGACCTGCTTACCGTCAGCGAGCAATTGCGGCAGACCAACCATTTTGAAGAAGCCGGAGGTCCTGTTTATCTGGCACAACTCACACAAGGGGTCGTTTCGGCTGCACATATCGAATACCATGCCCGCATCATTGCGCAGAAGGCCACGGCACGCGACCTGATTCGCTACACCAGTGGAGTGCAAGAGAAGGCTTTTGATCCGACACAGGATATTGATGAGCTGATGCAACAGGCGGAAGGAGAGCTGTTCGAACTCTCTCAGCTCAACATGAAGAAGGATTATAGCCAGATCGATCCGATCATCAATGATGCCTACGACATGTTGCATAAGGCGGCAGAGCGTTCTGACGGTATGTCGGGTATTGCTTCGGGCTACCGCGACTTGGACAAAATGACGTCCGGATGGCAAAATTCCGACTTGGTGATTCTTGCAGCACGTCCGGCCATGGGAAAAACAGCCTTCGCATTGTCCATGGCGAAGAATATAGCGGTGGAACAAGGCATCCCCGTTGCGTTGTTTTCACTCGAAATGTCGAACGTACAATTGGTCAATCGTGTGATTTCAAACACCTGCGAGATCGAGGGTTCGAAGATCAAAAGCGGACAACTTGAGCCGCACGAGTGGGCGCAGCTGGACAGCAAAATTAAAGATCTGTATGGCAAGCCGTTGTTTGTCGACGACACGCCGGCACTTTCTGTTTTTGAATTGCGCACGAAAGCACGCCGTTTGGTGCGCGAACACGGAGTGAAACTAATAATGATCGACTATCTGCAGCTGATGAATGCCTCGGGCATGAACTTCGGTAGCCGTCAAGAAGAAGTTTCTACCATCAGTCGCTCGCTCAAGGGACTGGCCAAAGAGTTGAATATCCCGATTCTCGCGCTCTCACAGCTGAATCGTGGGGTGGAAAATCGCCCCGGAGCCGGTGGAGCAGACGACCACCGACCGCAGCTTTCCGACTTGCGTGAATCCGGTGCCATCGAGCAGGATGCCGATATGGTGCTTTTTATCCACCGTCCGGAGTATTACCGCATCTACCGAGACGAAAACGGCAACGACCTGCGTGGCAAGGCCATGATTATCATCGCAAAGCACAGAAATGGTGCTGTTGGCGATGTATTGCTGACGTTCAAAGGGAAGTACACCCGTTTCGAGAACATGGACGAGAATAACTCATTCCCGCTTCCCGGCTCAACGGACGGCGGAGGCCTCCCCCCGATGGGAGGAGGCCCGATCACGGATGCTGACTTCGCGCCGCTGCCCGGAGACAGCATGACCCCTTTCCCGCCCGGAGAGGGGAGTGTGGTGCCGTTCTAAGGGATACGCACCCTGTGTAGATGCCAGTCACAAGATACTGCTTGCGATGATCGAAGAGATACGAGCAAGTGGTTTAACGAATAATGCAGGGCTTGATTCGCTTATTTGCAGTGGAAATTGTAAATTTGCCGACAAGCAAATAACAAACAAACTTTGCCATAACACAGTATGGAAAATAAAGAACTCATTGCACAGTGCACAGCTACAGCTCAGCAGTGGATTGACTCTCCGCTTTACGATGCAGAGACGAAAAAGGCCGTAAAGGCTATGATTGAGGCGGAAGACAAAACCCCGCTTGTCGATGCTTTCTATCGCACGTTGGAATTTGGAACTGGAGGACTCCGTGGCATCATGGGACCCGGTACCAATCGTATGAACGTTTATGTTGTAGGAGCTGCAACACAAGGACTTGCCAACTATCTGCTTAAGAATTTCGCCGATCGTAAGGAGATTTCCGTCGTGGTAGGGCACGATTGCCGCAACAACAGTCGTTTGTTTGCAGAAACGGTGGCCAACGTTTTCTCTGCCAACGGAATCAAGGTCTATCTTTTTGACGATCTGCGTCCCACCCCTGAGGTCTCTTTCGCCATTCGTCACTTCGGCTGCCAGTCGGGCGTGAACATCACGGCCAGCCACAACCCACGTGAATACAATGGCTACAAGGCTTATTGGGATGATGGCGCACAAGTATTGGCACCTCACGACAAAGGCATCATCGACGAAGTGAACAAGGTTTCGCTTGCTGATGTAAAATTTGAGGGAGATCCGGCACTGATCCAATCGATCGGTAAGGAAGTGGATGACCTCTACCTCAGCGAGGTACACAAACTGAGTATCGATCCCGAAGTCATTCGCAGACAGAAAGATCTGTGTATTGTCTACACGCCGCTTCACGGGGCGGGTCGTGTATTGGTACCTGCTTCGCTCAAGCTCTGGGGATTCGAGAACGTACACACCGTACCCGAACAGATGGTAAAGGACGGCAACTTCCCCACGGTCGTATCTCCCAATCCTGAGAATGGCGAAGCCTTGACGCTTGCGCTCAATCTGGCCAAGAAATTGAATGCAGATATTGTGATGGCGTCCGATCCCGACGCCGACCGAGTAGGCATGGCTTGCAAGGACAATGAAGGAGAATGGGTACTCATCGACGGTAACCAGACGTGCATGATCTTCTTGTACTATATCATCAAGAACCGCATCGCCATGGATAAGATGAAGGGAGATGAATATATCGTCAAGACAATCGTCACCACGGAGCTCATCAAGGCAATCGCCGACAAGAATCACATCAAAATGTACGATGTGTACACAGGTTTCAAATGGATCGCTCGCACGATTCGTCTGCTTGAGGGCAAAGAAACCTACATCGGCGGTGGCGAAGAGAGCTACGGTTTCATGGGACAAGACATTGTGCGCGACAAAGATGCCGTGTCTGCCTGCTCCCTGCTTGCTGAAATCTGCGCCTGGGCAAAGGATCAGGGCAAGACCCTCTTCGATGTGCTCATGGATATCTACCTCGAGTATGGTTTCTCGCTGAACCACACGATCAATGTCGTAAAGCCTGGTAAGAGCGGTGCTGATGAAATCAAGGCGATGATGGAAAACTTCCGAACCCATGCGCCGAAAGAAATCGCCGGTTCGCCTGTAGTCTGCACCAAGGACTACGAGACGCTCAAAGCCACTGACGCCGAAGGACACACAACGGATCTCGACTTCCCAACTACGAGCAACGTACTGCAATGGTTCACCGCCGACGGCACGAAAATCAGTGTCCGTCCTTCCGGTACGGAACCCAAAATCAAATTCTATATTGAAGTACGTGGAGAGATGGAATGCCCGAAATGCTACAAGGCGGTTCGCGCTGAGGCTCTCCAAAAAGTGGAGGCTGTGAAGAAGAGTCTCGGACTCTAATCCAACGATCACATTCCGAAAAGGCAGCATCAACCTCCTCTGGAGATGATGCTGCCTTTTCTTCTACATATCATCTTATGAATAAGTGGTTTATATTCTATCAGTCAGAGCTGATTCTAACCGATACGAATGAGATTCCTACCGGAGAACAACCTCCTATTGCGTTAGAACCATGGAACAGGAGACAAGTGTTGCCTTCTCTCGATGGTGCAACATGCGTCGCCGTGGAGATCGACCATCCGCTCAGTTCCGATGGGGGATTAAAACAAATGGGACTGCGACAAACTTTCGATCACTTGTCGTCTGCTGATTATCGAATGGCGGGGAAAGCACGCGAATTACTTTACTGGAACAGCCGTACGCGCTATTGTGGTTCGTGTGGAGCGCCTTTAGAAGAACATACCGAAATCTCAAAGAAATGCCCGCAATGCCAGCGCGAGTATTGGCCTTCCCCCAGTCCTGCAGTGATCATACTCATCGAGCGCCGAGCACCCGGCGAGAATCGCGACGATGATGAAGTGCTGTTGGTGCAAGCCCGTAATTTTTCCGGAGACTATTATGGTTTGGTGGCCGGCTTTTGTGAGACCGGAGAGACACTCGAAGAGAGTGCGCGCAGAGAAATTATGGAAGAAACGGGCCTTCTGGTCAAAAACCTCCGCTACTGCGCATCTCAGCCCTGGCCTTATCCCTCGGTGCTTATGGTAGGATATGTGGCAACTTACGAAAGCGGAGAACTTTCTTTGCAACGTTCGGAACTGCGCAAAGGACAGTGGTTCAAGCGCAAGGCACTTCCGCAAATTCCCGGGAAAGTGAGTCTGGCACGGCAATTGATCGACCGCTGGATCGAGCAGAAGCTGTGAAGACTGGAGGCAATTTGTGGGGGACATACAAAAAAATGCGACTCTCTCTTTGCGGTATGCAGAGAAACGATTAACTTTGCTATCGCAAGCTATAGAGACAGCGGTGCAGAAAAGTGCACCACACGATCATACTCATAGGCTGTGTCGGTTCGATTGGGATACTCATCAATTCTTTTCTAAACACCGAGAAGGCTCTCCGCCCGATGGCGTGCCGATGCTGCGCTTTCAATGCAGCGTGGAAGTCGGATTACAAAGGACGACGGGGCACTCAAATCCTTTCTACTCGGAGTTTCATCATCAACACCGGCACAGCCCTTTTTATATCCTATCGCTATGGTGCTCACTCCCATGCAAGAGGCCGCGCACGCGGCTATCAGACAACGTGAAAGCGTCTTGCTTCTATCTCCCACAGGTAGCGGTAAGACGCTGGCCTATTTATTGCCGCTCATCGAACGTGTTGAAGAAAAGATAGACGCGTTGCAAGCCGTTGTAGTCGTCCCCGGACGTGAACTCGCCATACAGGTCGAACGTGTACTTCGTGAGCAATCGACCTCCGTTCGTGCTATGGCGCTTTACGGCGGTCGCCCTACGATGGAGGAGCATCGTCGCTTGCGCGAGTTGCGACCCCATGTCGTGATTGCCACTCCCGGGCGTTTGCTTGATCATATCGATAAAGGCAACCTCGAACTCTCCGGCATTCGCCTGCTGGTGATTGACGAGTATGACAAGTGTTGGGAGTTTGGCTTCCGCGAGGAGATGGCGTGCATTGCAGAAAGTCTGCGTCACGTACCGCAAGTCGTCATCGCTTCCGCCACACCCTTCCGCGAAGAAAACGAGGAAGAAAGCGGCGCACCGAAACTGCTGATCAATCGAGACTATCATGTCATTGATTTTCTGCACGAAACAGCGGATTTGCAAGACCGCTTACGTATTTACGCCGTTCCTTCGCCGGAAAAAGACAAGCTACAGACCCTCGCCCGTCTGCTTTCCAAGAAAGGTGCCACACAAACCATCGTTTTTGTGGCACACCGTGAGAGTGCAGATAGAGTAGGACAGTATTTACGCAGCGAACGTTTTACCGCTGTGGTGTATCATGGAGGACTGGAACAAGATGCGCGCGAACGTGCGCTCTTCCGCTTCCGATCCGGCGCTGCAAATGTGTTGGTTAGCACCGATCTCGCGGCACGCGGATTGGACATTCCCGAAGTCGGTGCCGTGGTTCACTATCATTTGCCGGCCGATGAAGCGACCTTTGCGCACCGTTCCGGACGCACAGCGCGTTGGCAGTCTGTCGGAGAGGCCTATTTGATTGTGGGCCCTGAGGAAGTAACTCCTTCTTTTGTGGAAGTATCAGGCAACGAAGAAGTGAACCATGTATCGGTCCGCCCCGCTGCTCCCCTTTGGGCGGTCTTATACATCGGCCGCGGTAAGCGCGATAAACTCTCGAAAGCCGACATCGTTGGTTTCCTTTGCAAGAAAGGGGGACTCCGATCGGTACAAATTGGTCATATCGAATTGGCCGCCCACACTGCCTACGTGGCCGTTGAGCGCAGAGCCTTGTCCGCCCTGCTCAAACAAGTAGCAGGAGAGAAGATCAAGGGAATGAAAACCATTATAGAGGAAATGAGACAATGAAAATAAGCCTTTCTGATGCCACTTTGCGACAAGCCGCTGAGAGCGGTACGGACGCTTTCTTGCAAACGGTGGTCGATGCCATCGCCCATCAAGCCGGTGGAACGCTGACCGCTGATGCACTCACGCAATTGTCGCCCGATCAAATCACTTTGTGGGCTTACGTCATTTTGCGTGATGAACTCTGTGATGGCGGATTCATCCAACTCATCCACAACGGCTACGGGCCTTTCTTCTTCCTCAATCCCTTCGCCAAAGCCATGCGCCTTTGGGGATTGAAAGATTTTTCCAAGTTGCTCTATCGCGCTCGCGAACTTTACGAACTGCATGCCGAAGCGCTCACACAGCCCTGCACAGACGAGGAATTTATGGCACTCTATGAGCAGTTTTCCGAATTCGACGACCTCGACGACGCCTTTATGGAACGAGAAGAAGAATTTACCAACGGCGTCGCTCATTATTTAGACGAACATCTCACTGACTTTATCGACATCACTCATGGCTAAGAAAAACGGCGGTAAAAACAAACCGCAGCGCGTGCGCATCAAGAACAAGCGCGCCACCTTCGACTACGAGGTGATTGACAAGTTTATGGCGGGCATCGTATTGACCGGCACAGAGATCAAAAGCATCCGTGACGGCAAAGCCTCGTTGGTCGATACCTTTTGTTTCATCCACGACGGAGAAATCTGGGTGAAAAACATGTACATCGCCGAGTATGCGTGCGGAACCTACAACAATCACGCCACGCGCCGCGACCGTAAACTCTTGCTCAACAAGAAAGAAATCCGTTCGTTGCAAAACGATACGCTCACTCCCGGATACACCATCGTTCCGCTCGTGTTGTTCATCGACGACAACGGACGTGCCAAACTCGACATCGCCCTCTGTCGTGGTAAGAAAGAATACGACAAGCGCGCCACCATTCGCGATCGCGATGACAAGCGCGAACTCGATCGCTTCATCAAGCGGTTCTGAAGGCAAAGCACGTTCTGGATTCCACAGAAAACAAATCGCCCGTTCTCAACCGTGAGAACGGGCGATTTTGTTGTGCGCAATGTTCGTATTTCCGAGCATCGTTTTAGTCTTGCGCAAGGGCAGCAGTCGATACGGCCGCGGCCTCTTTTTTCATTTCCGCCAATTGTTTCTCGACGAGCGCCTTTTGTTCCTGTGCCTTTTCCAATCGCCGAGCAGCCTCTGCTTTTTTCGCCTCTCGTTGATCGAATTCGTCGATGGCTTCTTGCAACAATTCGTAGAGCGGATCGATGATGCCTTCCACGATGCCCTTTCGCACGGCATCGACGATTTCAGGCAATTCGGAGAAGCAATCCTCGGCAAGGGATTTCACCGGAAATTCACGCTTAAACTGCTCCACAGCTTGGCGTGCCTCTTCTTTGCTTGTATCGGTAATAAAGAAGAAACCATCCTTTTTACCGCTGAATGCCGGTACTTTCCTTTCTGCGCACTCTTTGCTGAAGCGGATCTTCTCTTTCAGGGAGCGGATCATGTCTCGAGCATCGAAATCGTCGAGGTAGGTGTAGAGTTTATCGCTGATGTCATCGAGATTGTCTTCCACCAGCGTGCGGGTTTTCTTTCTTGTTGAATATTGATACTCCTCGTAGCTCCTCCTTGCGTTTTTGTACGCTTTGTCAGCGTGATTGCGCAGTTTGGGATACAAATTGTTTTGCTTCACTCGGTTGAAAAAACCGAATTTCTCGATGTCACTATCCATTTCGTCACAGGCTCTGTCACGTTCGTCCTCGATAGCGTTGCGGAGTTTTCTTTTTTGATTGTCGATGGCCTCATTGATGTCATTGGATAAATGGCCTATGAGACGATCTACCTTCCTTTTCGCCTTGGCCAAATCTTCTTTTTTCTCTTCAAGATCATCTTTGGAGAGATCCAGATTCTTTTTGGCCTCCTCGGCTTGTTTCATTTCGGCGATGCAGGCGTTGAGTTTGTTTTGTCCCGCTGCCATGATTGAGTTCAGCGGTTTGCGGAAGAGGATGCTTGCCTTTTCTTTGTTCACCACGTTGCCCAGTGCCGCCGCCATGCGGTCCAACCGACTCCATTTGCGCAGTTCGTCGAAATCGCCGGTGTCGAATTCGTCCGAGTAGCGTTGGTAGATCGCTTTCCATTTCTCACTGCTGAGTGCCTTCTCACGAGGGATGAGCGTCAGCAACGCCATTTCTGCAGCCAGAGGAATGGGAGTGGTACCTTTCAGCAGTTCGTTCAGACTATCGTTGCCTTCTTCCCGACAGGCATTCTTCATTTCTTGTTTCACGTACTCGATCAACTGCTCTTCACTCATACGCCCGTGCAAAGCACGTACCACCGTATCGTATTTGTTGATACCGACTAACACACGTCCCGTTCCGGCACTGCCGACTGTCTTGAACAGAATTTCGCGATCGGTGGCATCGAACGGACGACCTGCATAGAGGAGTAGCAGTACGGCGTCGGCTTTGCTCAAGAATTCTCGAGTGCGTGCCTCACGCGAAACCACCGGGTCGTTGAATCCCGGGGTATCTACAATCTCCACACCGCGCAGCAACTCCATGTTCTTGTAGAGCGTTACTGCTTTGGTAATGGCCACGTATTTGCCGTCTGCTCCCACATACTCTGTGAGTTGATCTACTTTGTCGTGCCGTGTCGTGCCGAGCAGGGAATGGAGGGAAGAGCCCAAGCGAGCAGCCTTTTGCACCAATTCGCGGGCGGCTTTGATTTTCAGCGTCTCCGGATCGTCTGCATATTCATCTTCCACCTCTTGTGCTGCGCGATATTCCATTTCCTTCCACTCGGCGGTGGAGTAAAATTCCGCCACGACCTCTTCCTTTTCTCCGTAAGTGATCACAGAGAGCGAAGCCGTCATAGGGGTAGTGGCTGCAGGAAGCACTTCGTCGCCGAAAGCGAAGGCATTGAGGAAGGTTGATTTCCCGGCTTTCATTTGGCCGATCACACCAATCACGAGTTTGTCGTCGTCGAGTTTTTGGAGAATCTCCCGACAGCTCATCACGGTTTCCTCGTCCTGCCCTTTCTTCCCATCTTTGGGGAGCCAGCCGTATTCGTCGGCTTTATGCGCAAGAGCTTTCAATTGCTCCTTTTTCGCATTGAATTGTTCGAATATTTCTTGTGTCATCCTTAGAGGTTTGCGGTGAGTTGCTTAAATTTCTCTGCTACTGCTTTATATTGATGCCAACGCTCTTTTTGTGTTTCGCGGGCATCTATAATTCCTCCTTTAGCGCACTGCAAATCACGATACGCTATAATGCTATTAGGGAGAGACTCTTCAGCCATATCAAAAACATCTGACAGTCGCTCAGTAAATCCTTCATAATCATGTGCTTCGATTTTGAAGTATGTCCCACTAAAGAAACCAACATCTTCCGAGGGGAGGTTATAAAGCACTCTACAATGATTTTTCACCTGTTCGATGATATTCTCGATTTGCTCAATCGCTTCTTCATTTTTTTCTTCGTTCTCCTTCAGCTTTTTATCCAACAGTTTCTGTCTTTCGAGCAACCACGTCTCGATTTCTTCTAGGTACGAAGCGGCTTCGCCTTTGACATCAAAGAATTCTTCGTCAAGACTCTCTACATTTTGAATCGTGGTGAGAAGTTCCTGCAATCTCTCTGGTTCGCGCTCAGAGAAGAACAGAATGCCGCTATACGGAATATCGTGTTGCGCAAGCGTTTTCTCAACCTTGGCACGAACAGCTTCGCGATCTTTCTGGTTGGGTTTAGTATCGATTTTATTAATGACAATGTAAAGCTCCACACTCAACGCAAGTTCATCCATTACCTTCAAAGATGAGGAGTTGAGGTCACCCGCATTAATGTCGATCACCCAGAAGAGCGCATCGCATTCGCGGATAACTTCGGCAGTTCGTCTACGATCTTCCGTATCGTTAGAGCTAAAGCCCGGCGTATCTAAGATACTGAGGTTGCGCAAATCCTTGTTGGGGAAGTTCATCACGTAATATTTGATTAGACTCGACAAGCCTTGCAACTCTGCGAGTGTGCGTTTGTCGGTTTGTTCAAATGTTCTTTGATCCAAAGTACGCAACTTACCTCCTTGGTCTACGTAGCTATAGGTTTCTCGGACGGCATCAGTAATGTAAGTCGGAATCGCCGTTGTTGCTCTTGCGCTCACTGGCAGTTTTGCAACAGTAGGATCACTTGGCGAAATGATGCGATTGACGATTGAGGTCTTACCCGCTGAAAACTCACCGATGAAAGCGATGGCCTTCTTTTTATGTAACCAACTTTTCATTCTGCGGTAAGCCCAATATTCGTAGCGTTGTTGGATGGTTGTCTTGATGTCTTGTGCAGACTCTTCATCATAAATCTCGTTCACAAGGTCAGCGAAATCCTCATACAAGAAGTCACCGAAGGCTTCGATGCGTCTTTGCAGCTCATTCGCATCTCCGTCCTTACTTGTTTGCTCTTTTGCCAAAAGAATATCTTGCATGAACCTCAAAGCCTGGCTTTTTGCTGTAGCCAATTCTTCTGCACTTTCAGCCCGCAGACGAAAGCCCTCTTGCGCTTTCTGCGCTTTGCGGGCTTCGTCCGCTTTCGCTTCTAACTCCGCTTTCAGCACTTGCAGCTCTTCTGCAGAAGCTACTCCATCGCGCTCATCTTCAAGTTGCTCTTCGAGTGCAAAGCATTCATCTTTGAGCGCTCTGACTTTCTTTTTAAGTTGCTGATTCTCCACTTCTAACTCGGAGATTTTCTCTTCCCAGGAATTTTGTTCCACTATGCATTTTCCTTAAGTTGTTTCTTCAAGTATTCGTTCTCGTGTTCGAGAATCTCTTGGATGCGGAGTGCTTCGCGCAGTTGGTCTGCTTGTTCAGCCTCCTTTTTGCTGAGCGCCTTCAATTCACGGCGAGCCGCATCCCTCTCGTCTTCAAATTCTTCCGACTCCGTTTCCAACTCTTTGATGCGTCGGCGCTCTTTGTCGAGCGTGGAGAGCAAGTCGGCAATCTGATCTTCCATTTCTCTGTTGCGACCTGCTATCTTGTTGTTCTCTTCGTAGAGTCTTTCCTTTTCTGAGGAGTTAGTTTGGTTGTTTTGTGTCGACTTGAGTGCGACCCAAACAGCGGCAGCGCCTGCGGCTGCACCGATGACAAATTCTATCATTTTCATTGTTTTGAGTAGTGAATCACTTGGGAGTAGATGCCCGCTCTCCACGTGTCGAGAGACACGCGGAGAATAGGGAGTCTTTATTGAAATCAGAGCTTCGCCAGCGCCGTGCGGAAACTCTGCAATTGGCTGCGGCGATTTTCAGCTTCGGCCTGCTTGTGCTCATGCTCGCTGCGAACCTGCTCGAGGGCGCGGCGGCGCTCGGCAATGGCGGCTTCATTGCTGCGCTGCAAGGCATTTCCTATCAGTTTGACCACCAAAGCGCGGTTGCCTTTCATGACGGATTCGAATTCGGGAATAAGTGTTTGATCCAGATAAGTGCGCACGGTGTATTCACGTTGCGACTTACCATAAATTTTATCGGTGGTCCAACCGATGAGTTTGCTTACCATACCGTCGTTCTGACCGAGGTTATCGCCCATCTGCTGGTCGATCGCTCTACCTCGTTCCACGTATTCTTGGGTCTTTTGTACCATCCGGCTGGCTCTCGCTGCCATAGTTATAGCCCGGCCGCTGGCAGCCACTTCGCCCACTTCTAAAGCGGCACCGCCCACGCTGGTTGCTATACCTGCAGCCGGCAGCGCGAAGAGGGCAGCCGCACCCACGGCAGCCAAAGCACCGAACTTGATGTAACTGTCGTATTCGTGTCCAATTTGGTTGAGGTTAATGCCGTAGCTGAGTCCCTGACATTCTACTTGTGAAAGGTCGACACTTTGAAGAACCTCCGTAGACAGTCCACTTTCGCGACTCGCGCGATTTGAGGCTTCGACGATGGCTTGTTGCACACGAGAACGAAACTGTTGCATCGTGATGGTGGCGCATTTGTTGATCGCATCAATGGCCAATTTGTCAAAGTTGCTTCCCGATTGCTGCACCAGACTGCAAAGTTGCTGTTGCATGACAGTCGCAAAGGCGCGACGTGTGTCTCGTGCGATATCGTCGACGGCCGAGTCGCAGCTTTCGGCCAGTCGGTCTATGGCCTTCTGGAGCTGTCTCAACTTGCGCTCTTCTTCGGCCAAGGCAACTTTACAATTTTCGATCGATTCGAGGGCGGCGAGTTGCTCTTCGAGGGTGGTTTCGAGCTCTTGCTTGATTTGAGCGAGGCGGGCTGTGTCGGCTTTGGCCAAAATCTCCTGCTTCTTTGCTGAGATTTCTTTAAACACCTTCATGAGTTCGTCGACTTCGCCTGTGACCCCCGAAACGCAGACCACATCGGCAAAGCCCAATTCGCGTTGTGCGAGGATATAGTCGCGCGCAGCTTTGCGCTCGTCAGGCGTTTTGGAATCGCACTTGGTCAGCACCATGTAGATCGACTTGTTGGCGAGCTTCATGTCGCGACAGAAGTTGGCAAGAGAGCGAGTGAGTTGCTGATTGACGTCGCTCACCAGCAAAATGGCGTCGGCCTTTGGGAGGAATTCGGTGAGCACCTGTCGGTGGCGCGGGTCGGGCGCTGAAAGCCCCGGGGTATCCACGAGTACGATCTCGGGTGAGACGCGTGTGGAAGTGTCGAAGACCGTGACGAGCTGAGCGGAGCCCAATTGGGAATTCTTGAGCGAAGCAATGTCACTCACACGTTGTGTTTCGCCATTGGCCGACAGTACCTCGGCGTAGGCTGTGGGGCAACCGAAATGCACCTCGAAAAGGGTAGCCGTGGTGGGGAGCACGGCCGTTTCAAGCGCTTTGGTGTCGGTCAGCGCATTGAGCAACGAAGTCTTGCCGGCGCTGAATTCGCCCACCAAAGGGAGGGTGAGGGCACAATCTTTTTGCGCTTGGCGAGTACTGATTTGTTCGATGGCCTTCACAAGTTGTTGCGCGCCCACAGCTTGAGCGACTTCTTGGAGGGTCTTGAGGGTATTTTCTGCAATTTGCATGGTTGTGGTTTCTGGTCATCCCCGTCTTTATGGGGAAGATGATTTAGATGATATGCAAAGATATATATATATATATCCAAGTGAA
>ENA-OWND01000486-OWND01000486.1-metagenome-genome-assembly--contig:-NODE-486-length-28232-cov-7.760159_pt1 | contig 28232 bp, 26 predicted proteins | sample MGYA00245342_ERZ651119 | MGnify/ENA primary metagenome ERZ651119 (study PRJEB26857, sample SAMEA4031756) | metagenome | biome: human; feature: oral; material: saliva | place: Philippines | collected 2014... | reverse complement strand
ATGTATTTCCTTCTCATTATCAGTTAGTTTGCGCCAACTCCTATACTTCTTCATTTTCATTGATTAGTTACGTTATAATCAGAGAATAATCACATACGAAACAGACCCAGCGCAATGGGCGGAACGTGATAAATCACGTCCCTACGCCGTCCGGAAAATGTCGGCAGCTTCGCCTATGTTCAGGAAACATTAAAAACAAAATATTCAGTATTTGCGCAATCTGCGCAAATGCTAAACTAAAATGTTTGTTAACCGCGTAACCTGCGCAAATGATAATATAAAACGCGTGTTAATTGCAATGGCGTTGCAAACGCTAAAACAAAACGTGTATTAAATAAAATGATAGTGGATAAGGCGAAACGCTTATAAATAAAACATAAATGCGCGATGAAGAGGAGATTTGGGTCAAATCGACAGGATTCTTTTTGCGTTTTCTATGCGCTCCGCTGTCGGCGCTTCTAAATCTTTCAGCGGATAGTCTATGCCCAGCTTCTCGTATTTGAACACGCCCATGCCGTGATAAGGCAAGACGTCGACGCGCGCTACATTATCCAACGTTTTTATGAAGGCGGCAAGTTCGTGCAGATACTCGTCCTTATCGGTAATGCCGGGGATAAGGACATGGCGAATCCATACGGGCTTAGCGATGGAAGAAAGGTATTTGGCGCAGTCTAAGATGTTGCGGTTTGTGTGCTTTGTCAACGCCAGATGCTCCTCCGGGCGTATATGTTTGATGTCTAACAGCACCGTGTCGGTGTAGTTCATCAAGTCGGCAAAATTGTCGAACCATTCGCCTTCCTTGCGGAATGGCTGTGCGGAGGTGTCAAGACAGGTGTTGATGCCGCGCTGGTGGGCTTTACGAAACAGTTCGGTGAGGAAATCTATCTGCATCAAAGCCTCGCCGCCGCTGACGGTGATGCCTCCTTCACTGCCCCAATAGCTCTTATAGCGCTCGGCATTGTCAAGCAGTTCGTCGGCTGTCATCTCCTGTCCGCCCTGTATCTGCCATGTGTCAGGATTGTGGCAGAACTGGCAACGCATGGGGCATCCTTGGAAGAAGACGATATATCGAATCCCCGGTCCGTCAACGGAACCAAAGGATTCGATAGAGTGTATGTGTCCTTTTATCATAGAGATTAAAGACGCTCGTGTGCCTGACGTGCTATAACGTCCATCTGTTGCTCGCGTGTGAGGTCGATGAACTTGACAGCATAGCCTGATACACGGATAGTGAAGTTCTGGTATTCCTCCTTCTCAGGATGCTCCATGGCGTCGATGAGCTTGTCAACACCGAACACATTAACATTCAGATGATGCGCGCCCTGATCGAAGTATCCGTCCATAACGCCTACAAGAGTGTTTGCCCGCTCCTGGTCATCATGTCCGAGCGCACCGGGAGAGATGGTCTGCGTGTTGGAAATACCGTCGAGAGCATACTCGTACGGGAGTTTCGCGACAGAGTTCAGCGATGCCAGCAGGCCGTTCTTCTCGGCGCCATACGATGGGTTTGCACCTGGTGCGAGCGGTGTTCCTGCCTTGCGTCCGTCGGGCATCGCACCAGTGTATTTGCCGTAAACGACGTTCGATGTAATGGTAAGAATCGATGTCGTAGGCTCAGAGTTACGGTATGTGTGGTGCTTCTTTATCATGTTCATGAATGTCTTTAGCAGCCACACCGCTATCTCGTCGGCACGCTCATCATCGTTGCCGTAGCACGGGAAATCGCCCTCGGTGTTGAAATCAATGGGGAATCCGCTCTCATCGCGAACGATGCTTACCTTGGCGTACTTGATAGCGCTGATGGAATCGACCACATGTGAGAATCCTGCAATGCCCGTAGCGAAGGTGCGGCGCACGTCGGTGTCGATAAGTGCCAGCTCTGCCGCCTCATAGAAGTACTTGTCGTGCATGTAATGAATGAGGTTAAGCGTCTTTACGTATATAGCTGCAAGCCACTCCATCATATCGACAAAACGCGGAATAAACTCCTCGTATGTCACCACCTCGCCACTGATTGGGCGCAGAGCAGGGCCCACCTGCTCGCGGCTCTTGGCGTCAACTCCGCCGTTGATTGCATAGAGAAGACACTTTGCGAGGTTAGCGCGTGCACCGAAGAACTGCATCTCCTTGCCGGTCTGTGTGGCTGACACACAACAGCAGATAGAGTAATCGTCGCCCCATATAGGACGCATCACATCGTCGTTCTCATACTGGACGGAGCTTGTCTTCACCGAGATTATCGCAGCGTAGTGCTTGAATGCCTTTGGCAGACGCGAACTGTAAAGCACGGTGAGGTTTGGCTCTGGCGAGGGTCCCATATTCTCCAACGTATGAAGGAAGCGGAAATCATTCTTTGTGACCATAGGGCGTCCGTCTATACCAAGTCCTGCCACTTCGAGTGTAGCCCACACCGGGTCGCCCGAGAACAGCTCGTTGTATGACGGCACACGGGCGAACTTAACCATGCGGAACTTCATGACAAGGTGGTCGATAAGCTCCTGAGCATCTGTCTCTGTCAGTGTTCCCTCGGCAAAGTCGCGCTCGAAGTATATATCAAGGAATGTTGAGATTCTGCCTACCGACATTGCTGCGCCGTTCTGGGTCTTCACCGCACCGAGATAACCGAAGTAAAGCCACTGCACCGCCTCACGCGCATTCTGTGCCGGGCGGCTTATGTCGAAGCCGTAAGCGGCAGCCATCTCCTTCAGCCCCTTCAATGCCTTTATCTGCATCGACACCTCTTCACGCAGACGGATAACCTCGTCAATCATCTCGCGGTCGCCCATATTCCTAAGGTCTTTCTTCTTCTCCTCGATGAGGAAATCGACACCGTAAAGGGCAACACGACGATAGTCGCCTACTATACGGCCACGTCCGTAGGTATCAGGCAGACCCGTAAGGATGTGGTTGTGACGCACGCTTTTCATCTCGTCCGTGTAAGCGTCGAACACACCGTCGTTGTGGGTCTTTACATAATTGTGAAATATTTCGTGCAACTTCTCCGACGGCTGATAACCGTAAGTAGTGCAAGCCTGCTCTGCCATCTTAATACCTCCGTAAGGCATGAACGCTCGCTTCAACGGCTTGTCAGTCTGCAGACCGACAACAGCCTCAAGGTCTTTCATTGACGCATCAATATACCCTGGCGCATAAGCGGTAAGACTGGAGACAACTTCTGTCTCCATATCGAGAACACCATTGTTGGCACGCTCCTCCTTCTGGAGTTCCTTTAGCTTTCCCCATAGTGTGTCTGTGGCTGGGGTCGGTCCTGCAAGAAAGCGCTCATCGCCCTCATAGCTGGTGTAGTTGTACTGAATGAAGTCACGTATGTCAACTTCAGTTTGCCACTTGTTTCCTTTGAAACCTCTCCATTCCGTTCTCATAGAATCTTGATTCTTTTATTGTTGATAATTATTTAAATAGTAATGTTACATGAACATTATTGATTCTGTATTTACAATGCAAAGTCACATATTATATGCAAAGTCACATATTATATGCAAAGTTACACATTATAATATATACGCACTTACACTATTCCTTCCATTAACCATTATTATGCCGAAAATATTGATTTACCCCAATTGATCATTAAATGAAATTAATCAATAAAAACGCTTTATAACGGATAATGTGCATTGCCAGTGCTGACAGATATACGGAATATAAGTATTTTTGCAACGTCACACACGCCCTTAGACGAAAGTTTTTATATTCACTTAAATAAATCAATACTATCTATGCAGAAAAAAGCTATTTATCATTTCCCTTTTGATGCTGTGCACCACATCGGCTATGGCGCAGATTACGACTGCCGCACTGGCATGCCGAGTAACGTTCGAGACCACCGGCGAGGAGGTCATCGGTGCCACCATTCAGGCTGTCCATGAGCCTTCAGCCTCAAGAACCGCCGCGTTTTGAACGAAAAAGCATGGAATTAGCCGGTTTTCAGCTATTGTCGGTTCTCGAAGACATGGTTTTATGCCATACTGACTTGGCAAATCACTATCTTTGGTTTTCTATTTCGCAAAAAAGCACGAAGATGATTTTTATTTACAATATACCAGTTCTGGATAATACAGAATATCGCTGTGACGTTGTCTTTGCCAATTATAACTTATGTGTTTTGCAGGCTCATTGCTTTTCATACATAAAGTTACAAATATATAGCGCGATGCTCATAATCGCAAGCCTCTTCTTATTCTTAACCGGCGTCTTGACGCAATAAATGAAAAAACGCATAATTTCTTTGGTAATTAAGATAAATAGTCGTATTTTTGCAAGTAAGATATCTTTTTCACATTATGCTACAAATTCGTTGCAAAAACAACATGGTAACCAAGAGTTTCCATGAAGGAACTACTCTTTTAGACATATTTAAGGACTTCCCGGAAATCAATCTAAAGTATCCTGTAATCTCAGCCAAGGTAAACAACGTATCTCAAGGACTTAAATTCCGTGTCTATCAAAACCGTGATGTTGAATTTGTTGATATCACCGACCAAAGCGGCATGCGGGTATATATACGCTCACTATGCTTCGTTCTCTACAAGGCTGCACAGGATGTCTTCCCCGGCAGCAAGCTGTTCGTAGAGCATCCGCTGTCAGGAGGCTACTATTGCAACTTCAAGAAACAAAACGGCAAGGGTCTGGAGGAAGGCGACATCGAAAAGATAAAGCAACGAATGCAGGAGGTGACAGCCGAAAACATGGATTTCCATCGCATTGAGGCTACAACGGAAGACGCCATACGCATATTCCGCGAGCGCGGTTTCCAAGACAAAGTGAAGCTCCTTGAGACTTCCGGACAGATATACAGCGACTACTATACCCTTGGCGACACTGCCGACTACTACTACGGCTGTCTGGTGCCATCAACGGGATACCTGACTCTGTGGGATCTCATACCCTACGAGAAAGGTATGCTACTGCAGATTCCCGACATGCGCAACCCGGAAAAGATTGCCAAGTTCATACCACAGCCGAGTGCCTACGATATCTTCTCAGAGAACGTGAAATGGAACATTATCATGCGCCAGTCGAACGTAGGCGACTTGAACAAACAGTGTATTAAGGGGCATGCGTCGGAACTCATACAGGTAAGTGAGGCTTTGCAGGAGAAGAAAATCGTACAGATAGCGGAAGAGATAGAACGCCGCTACAACGATCCGCACAACCCCACACGACTGGTACTCATCACCGGTCCGTCAAGTTCAGGAAAGACAACCTTCTATAAGCGACTGTCGATACAGCTCCTTGCTTGTGGTCTGCGACCGATGTCATTCTCAACCGACGACTATTTCGTGAACCGCGTAGACACGCCGAAACTGCCTAATGGCGACTACGACTTCGAGAATATCGCTGCCGTAGACACGGAACTTATGGCGGAACATCTGCACCGGTTGATGCAAGGCGAGAAAGTGGAAGTGCCGGAATATAACTTCACGACGGGCAAACGTGAGTATAACGGCAAGAAACTACAACTGACCGACAACCGCGTGCTTATAATAGAAGGCATACACGCATTGAATCCTAAGGTGACAAAGAATATCGACGACCGGCTGAAGTATAAGATATACATATCAACACTGACGACAGTGTCGCTCGACGAGCACAACTGGATCCCTACACGCGACAACCGACTGCTGCGCCGCATCATACGCGATTACAACAAAGGTGCATTCACCGCACGCGAGACCATAGCACAATGGAAGAACGTATGCGACAGTGAAGATAAGTGGATAACACCTTATCAGGAAGATGCTGACGTGATGTTCAACTCTGCACTGAACATCGAGTTTGCCGTTCTGCGCAATCACGCCGAACCAATACTCTCGTCAGTGCCACGCAACTGTGATGAATATCAGGAGGCACAGCGACTGCTTAAGTTCATTCATTACTTCATACCGGTGAGCGACAAAGAGATTCCACCGACATCAATCATGCGAGAGTTCGTCGGAGGTTCAAGTTTCAAATACTGAAAACAGAATGCCAGTCGGCGTCCGACAGCGGATAGCTCCCGGCATTATTATTGTATCGCACTGTGCATACAACACTGACTAAGGGTTGAATGGCATGGCAGCAACTTCCTGCAATCACTCGGCGGAGTGTGGCTACATGTCTGCACGAAAAAACCGGTCTGGACAGACAACGACTGTATAAAGCCAACATCAGGATAAATCGACTGATAACATATATAACTCACAAACCAACCTATAACATTTATGAAATCCAAATTACTTCTTGCAGCATTGTTGCTCACGGCTACAGGTTCAAACGCGCAGGTCGCCAAACCAATTATGGGCTGGAGCTCATGGAACACATTTGCAGTGAACATATCTGAAGATATCATCAAAGGTCAGGCTGACGCAATGGTCAAGCAAGGACTCAAGGATGCGGACAGGAAGATGATAAGACGTTCGACATGAACCAGACTCTCACCGACATGAAGCCAGGCGTATACACTATCAGGTGCAATGCCTTTTATCGCATTGGCGACAACGATGCCGGCGCGGCGTATAAAGCAGGCACGGAAGTGATTCCTACCGTATTCTACGCCAAAAACAAGAGCACAAAAGTGAAGTCGCTATATTCGGAAGAATGGCAGGAGGCAGGCGAATACAGCGGTATGGACAACCTCAACGGCTACCCTCACAGCATGCACGCTGCCGCTCTGCTCTTTGCTGAAGGACGTTACGAGAACAAAATCGAACTGCGACTGGATGCCAAGAGCAATATAAAGATAGGTCTGAAATGCAACGAGAACAAACGTCGCAGCTGGTGCTGTTTTGACAATTTCAGCATCGAATACAAACCTCTGCCCCAGACAACAGGCATTGCGACGGCAGAAAAAACTATCAGCAATGCGAATGTACCTTTATAAAGTATAACTACAGAGGTATAGTTATTGCGCAAGAAAAGAAAATAATCTGATAAGAAAAAGGCGGTCGGTAGTATTCCATAAAATAACTACCGACCGCTTTCCCTATCACACTGTAGGGATTTCCTCCGACGGTTTAGGATAAACCATTTTGCATATTGTCCTCCATGTTGTAACTTTGCTGCAAGAAATACAACAAGAGATTCTACAATATAAAATAATGTTGCTTATGAAAACGAATAAATTTTACTCAATGGTTACAACCCTGATGGTTGTCCTTAGCGCACTTATGCTCACCTCATGCACAGAGGATCAGATGATAGGAATGACACTCCAAGGCACATGGGTGGGCAATATGTACACTGTGAACACATGGAACGGCAATACATACAAAGCCTCCGAGTCGGAGATAACCTTCACAACCGACCCTTTCCGCAGCACAAAGGGCACCGGATACTGGATTGACTACTACAGCGGATACAGTTGGGATTATGTAGCAAACCACATACGTTGGGAGGTACGCAACACTGATCTCTACATATATTTCATGAACGATGGCGGCTTTGTAGTCCTCACCGACTACAGAGTAAGCAACAATCGTTTCGAAGGTTACATCTACGACGACAATAGCAATCCGCTCTACTTCTCGCTGCGTAAGGTTTACGACAGTAGCAACAACAGTTGGGACGACTACAACTACGGCTGGGGATACTGGAGCGAAGAGGTCTACTACTTTGCAAAAGCCAACGAGGCAAAGGCAACAATAGAAGGCGTAAGCATGATAGAGGATACAGAGAAACCGGTTCGGCACATCATAATGAATACAGAAAAATAAAAGCCGAAAGGTGATATAATTCTTAAATATTGGTGTCCGGTAAACAAATTATAGCGATGAATCGAGTAGGATGAAAACGCAAGTAAGATGATTTATCACGTTCCGCAATCCTCTGGGAAACAGGCAATCCGGCAGGTGTAGGGGCGTGATTTATCACGTTCCGCCTGTTGCAATGGGTTCATTTTGTGGTGTGGAAACGATTATTTCTTTTCACGGAGGGAGGCGGAACGTGATAAATCACGCCCTTACAGCTGACGCGCTTGTTTTCTTGGCGAGGCGGAACATGATAAATCATGCCCCTACGGCTGGCGCGTGCCAGTTGTTTTATGCAATGCTTATCCCTAACTGGGGATTAAGGAACATCTGAAAACTGAAGTTCTCCGATTTTATTATTCAAGTACGAACTTCAGTTCCCCACCCTTCATTATGTCTGCGTGGCGAAGAGTGAATCCTTTCTGCAACCTTCCATTAAGATATACCGCCTTGACCTTTGTGAAAGGATAGCACGTTATGTCGCGTGTGATATGCAGTTGCCTTCCGTTGGCGAGTTGCAGCGTTGCCTCTGCGTAGGCTGGGGGCAGCACGTAGTAATAGTCCTGTCCTGCATTAGGGAATAAGCCCAACCCTGTGAAGACATACCATGAGCCCATAGCTCCGGAGTCTTCGTTATCACAGAATCCGTTCTCGAGCGAGTAGTTTTTCTGCCTCAGCATCGACACATACTTTGCCGACAGTTCCGGACGACCGCAGTGATGAAAGATGAAAGGAGAGAGGAATCCCGGCTCGTTCCATAGCGCAATGAGTTCATGATTGAAGCCGTACTCAAGGCGTCGTATCATCTCCTCGCGTCCACCGCACAGCGATATAAGGCGTTCAAAGTCGTGAGGAATGAAAAGCGAATATGTCCACGAGTTGCCCTCGTATAAGTATTCAACCCATGAGGCATAACTTTTACGCACCGGTATGTCAATGAATCTGCCGTCCTCCTTTCGCGGCACGATGAAACCACGAAACTCCGCATTCTCATCTTTCTGCTCAGGGTTGAAGAGTTTCGTCCAACTCTTGGAGCGCTCCAGCATCTTATCGGCAAAGGATTTATCACACATTATCATTGCAACCTCATAGGCGCAATAGTCGTTATAGGCGTACTCCAAAGCATTGGAACACGCCATGATGCCGCCATTCTCGGGCTGCCATCCCAAACGAAGATATTCAGGCGAGCGGCGCGACAACGCATAGTCCTTCACATAGGCATAAGCCTTCTTATAGTCGAAGCCTTTTATGCCTTTCACCATTACGTCGGCAATGATATTCGTATTGTCGTCGCCACCCTGACGCTCTGTCCAATCGAGGGCAGCGGTGAATGTAGGGTTACACACTCCGTCGCTCTCGTAGCGATTAATGAACGAGGTAATCGTGCGAGCCACAAACTGTTCGTCAAGCAACGTCATCAGCGGATACTTCGTGCGCCAGGTGTCCCAGACACAGTAATGGTCGTCGTAGTTCTCGCCCAACCAACGCGGATTGTCGTCAGAACGATCGCGGGGCATCACATGTGAGAAGTATAGACTGGTATAAAACAGTTCTGCCTCCTCGTCAGTCTGCGCATCAATTTTTATACGTCCAAGTGTGTTGTTCCATACCTGTCGTCCATTCTCTGCAACGGTGGCAAAGTCCTTGCCATCAGTCTCCTCACGGAGAAAACGCTTGGCGTTGTCCACGTTGCGCAGCGACACGGCAATACGCACGTCAGCGACATTCACTTCAACAGGAATCTTTGCATACTTCCGCGTCTTCACACGACCGTTGTCATAGGCTGTCTGCTGAATCTGTGCCTTGCTGAAATCGACATTGTCGGAACTCATTGCAAAGTACACACGGTATGAATCAGCCGATCCGAAGCCGCCCATATACTCTCCATATCCTGTAATAAGCCGCTCCGTAGGGTCGTATTTTATCTCCCCTCCGAGATAGCGACCGTTGATAGCAGGATAGACATGCTCCGGAATGTTATGGCAGATGTCGAGCAACAGCGACGCAGTACCGTCAGCCACATATCGCGCAGGATAAGTAAGTCGGTACAGCGCAGCATGGTGCGTGGGGGTAATCTCTACGAGCACTCCGTAGCGTTTCAGTCGTACCTTATAATAATAAGGTGTAGCCTGCTCCTCCGCCTTGTCAGAATCATGTCCTGCTTCGTCGGATGTAAAGGTGGCAGTCTGCGGCGACAACAACAACTGCCCGTAGCGTCCCCAGCCAGTGCCCTGCACATGCAACTGCGAGAAGCCGCGAATGGGTTGGCGCTCGTCGTAGCCGTCCTGTCCGCCATTCGGTGTGTCGGGACTCGGGTTTATGCTACCGTGGGGCAACTGAGGACCTATGACACAGTTTGAATTGCCCTTCTGCCCCATAAACATATTCACTTTCTCCACTTGCGCACTACCGATGGCAACGCCTGCAGAGAGAAGTAATGATAGAAAAAAACGATTCATAGATGTTGTATGTGTAACTCTTATTCAACAGATATCCGTCGACAGCGGGCGGAAGTATGATTTCACATTATACAATTATTCCCCCTGATAAAGAGGGGGAATAATCGTTTTACAGTCTATAGCCTACGCTGAATGTCAGCACCTGATTGCCTCCGTTGGAAAACATCTTATTGAATTTCGTCATCGGCATATTATATCTTGCATCAATAATCACATGCTCGTATTCCACAGCCACACCGAGAGGTATTGACATTACTACAGGTTTCATGTTATTGATCTTGTCGCTGTGTTCCTCCGTCTTGCTTAATTTACGCTCACCGCTCTTCGGGTCGACAATAATATCAGTGCTGGTGTATTCCAAACGTCCGCCTCCAAGATACACGCCGCACTGTACGCCGGCTACAAACGAGATATAGTCGTTTATATACAGACGGGCTGTGACAGGAACGTTCAGATACGGCAATTTAATAAACATATCCTCCCATCCGGTCTCCGATTCTTTGCTGTTATGCGTATATAATGTAGCCCAGCGGCATCCCTGACGCGAATAATATGCACCGAGACTGACAGCCAACGGCTTCATAACCTGATATTCCATATCCGCTCCAAGCATGAAGTCGGGGCGAGACTTTGACTTATGTTTCTTTTCTATGCCACTTCCTGAAGTAAAATAATGGAAATCCATATCGCCGAGATTGCTGAGATTCAATCCTACACGAGGGATGAACGACAGCTGTCCGACGGGTTTCTGTGCCCATGCAGCGACGACACAAAGCAGGCATAACGCCGAAAGGAGGGTTTTCTTCATAACAGATTAAGTATTATTTTGCTTTCTCTATTACAAACGAATACTTGTATGTTTTATTGTGTTCCAGCTCATATTTTTTCAATGGACCAGGTCCACAACTTGCATTACCGAGCCCTCGCATCGCAGCATCAAGTGTAAGCACTGTCTCCTGACGACGTACCTTGTCAAGGTCGTGACCGTATTTCACGTCCCATAAGTCCTCATCGGTATAGTGCAGAGCGGCGAAACTGCAGGTTCCGTCGAGTGCGGTGAAGCGTAAGCCGCGACCGGGCATGGTGTTATCCGTAATCTGCATCCAGCGTGTGTCGGTACGTTCGCCCATCGACTGGGCACGCACATAACTTTCCTTCATGCCGTCGACAGAACCAGACCACAGTCCTACGCGGGTAGCATTCTTACGATCAGGATAGTTTTCGCCTGGTCCGCGACCATACCATTCCACCCTTTCCATACCCGGAGCAAGGAACATCTGCAAGCCAAGACGGGGCAATACCTTCTCACCTGCCATTTCAAACTGTGCATCAATAATGATACGACCATCAGGAAGAATCTTATAATCGACGCTGTAGTTCACTCTCTCATTATCCACATGAGCCACGAAAGCTGTGTTTACAATCACCTTATTCTCCACCGCAGAGTAAGCGAACTTCTTCAATTCAACATTCGTTTCCACCTGTCGGCGTATGTCATTTGATATAGAACGGAACCAGTTGAACTTCGGGCCCTGCATCATATGTAGCATTTCTTTGCCGTCAATGACAAGCGATGTCATCTGTCCCTTCTGCTCATTGAAAGCCACCTCTGTGCCTTGAGCCTCAACATGTAGAATCTGTCGGCTCTCGTCGTATACGCGTGGAGCATTGCCCTCTGCACTGACAGTTACAGGTTTGCCCTCTGACAAGCGGAACTGTCCGCTTGCGACAACGTGCCCTGCCTGTGCCCATATCTCGTCTTTCTTCAGACTGATATCGACATTCAGGAAGCACTCGCCGTCGATATTGAAATATTCGTCTATAGGAAGTGTCAGCACCTGACACTCACGATGACCGGTAGAAGGGATATCCATCACGACACTCTTCACCGTCTGTCCATCCATCAGAACCTCATACTTCAGCGCAAACTCATTGAGGTCATAGTCAGCATAGCGGTTGTCGAGGGTCAGTATGTGCCCGTCGAGGCGCATCTTTATATACTGATATGCTGACTTAACTTCGAGCAACTTCGGTGTAACCTTACGATCTGGGGTCACAATACCATTGCAACAGAAGTCATTATCGTTAGGCTTGTCTCCGAACGAGCCGCCGAATCCATACCAGCCGGCAGGCTTGCCCTTTGGAGTCAGTCCCTGATCGACCCAGTCCCAGATACAACCGCCTATCGTGCGTTTGCTTTCGTTCTCAATATAATCCCAGTATTCAGGCAGGTTACCGATAGCATTACCCATAGCATGAGCGTATTCGCAGAGTATGTAAGGCTTTTGGTTGCCATTGCGGTCTTGACTGATCATGTCGGCAACCGACGGATACATTCGCGAATCCATGTCGGCAATATCGTTCTGTCCTTCGTAATGAATAAGTCGTGTAGGGTCGAGTGCCTTCACTGCGTCATACATGCTCTGAATGTTTACGCCCGGTCCTGACTCATTGCCCAGCGACCAGAAAATGACTGACGGGTGGTTTCTGTCGCGACGCACCATGCGCACTCCTCTGTCAACAAACGCGTCTTTCCATTCAGGGTCACGTGTGATAGAGTTATTACCGTGACATTCCTGGTCTGCCTCGTCCATGGTGTAAAGACCATAATAGTCGTAGAGAGCATACATCTTAGGGTCGTTAGGATAATGCGCCGTGCGGATGGTGTTGAGGTTATGACGTTTCATCAGCAGGATATCCTCTATCATGCTCTCAACAGGGATAGTCTTTCCGTACACAGGATGCGTGTCATGGCGGTTTGCGCCTTTGAAATAAGTCAGTTTGCCGTTCACATACACTTTGTTATTACGCACCTCCACGCTACGGAAACCGAAGCGCTGTGTGGTACATTCCACTACCTGACCGCGTGCATCGTACAGCAGCACGTCTATATTATATAGGTAAGGACGTTCTGCCGACCATGTCTTAAGGTTGTCAATCTTTATCTCTTTCTCCGTGCCACGTGCTATCTCCTTGCCGTTATCATCGCGTACAACTACCTCCGTGCGTCTATTGCTATGTATGTCGCAACGGAGTGTGCCACTCTTATAATCCTTTGCAAGAACTGCCGAGAGGTGAATGTCCTCAATATGTACCTTAGGGCGAGCCACGAGATAGACGTCGCGATGTATTCCCGACACACGGAACATATCCTGATCCTCAAGATATGAACCGTCACTAATGCGGTAGACTTCTACTGCAACGGTGTTTCGTCCGCTCTTGACATATCGTGTTATATCGAACTCCGCGTCGTTGTTCGCACCCTGCGAATAGCCTACTTTCTTACCATTCACCCAAAGATAAAACGCACTATATACGCCATCGAAATGGATATACACGTTCTGTCCTTTCCAGTTCTGAGGCAAGGTGAAGTCGCGACGATAAGAACCTACCGGGTTAGGCTCCTTTTCAATAGTATAGCCCTTTACAGGCTGAATGAAAGGAGGGTTGTTAAGAAACGGATAAGTGACGTTTGTATAGATAGGCGTACCGTAGCCGAGCATCTCCAAAGTGGAGGGGACAGCTACCTCTTTCCATGCCGACACGTCATAATTCGTCTTATAGAAATTGACGGGACGGTCTTCCGGACGTGCCACCCAGTTGAATTTCCACATACCATTCAAAAGCATGTAGCGGCTTGACTTCGTGCGCTGCCAAGGAGCACGGTATGTCGGGTCGTCCTGCATTTCGCTCACCGAGGCGAAAGGAACGAAGGTCACACGACCGTCGAGTTTGTTTATGCCAATGATGTGCTGGTTCTCCCAGTCATTCTTGCTTGAGGTCTTTGGAATAATGACATCAACTTTCAGTGTCGATGCTTTCAGTTTCCACAACTGTGTCGGGGCGTTATTCTGTGCCTTCACCTGCCATACAGGCTCGCCAGGCTGCAGTCCGCCGCGCGCACCAAGGTTCATTTTAGTCGGCACGCTCTCGATAATATACATTCCGCCTGACTGTTTCCTAATGCGCCATAACTGATTCTCATTGCCCATGTCGTTGGTCCACTGCACGACGGGATGCTCCGTAGCACCATTGCCGTTGTCGAGTGCGAAGAGCGAATAGGCACTGACCAGACGATATATGTCGTCCTTCACATGAACAATCTTCCATACCTGCGATGCAGCCTTGTCGTCATACTTAGCAAGTGTCATCGACGCATCTTGCGCCATCGTGGCTCCATTGTCGAGAGCCAGGCCGTCGCCAAGAAGCAGTGAGTAACTTTTGCTTGTGTCAATCTGAGCCATGCACATAAATGTAATAAAGAGCATGGCAGAGAGTAGTGATAATTTTTTCATATTAGTAGTCGTAATTAGTTACAGAATAAAACAGCAGCTGTTTCCACCCTTCTTCTTTCCGTGGTTGGAAACAGACGACATAGTGATAACATTTCAATAGCAGAAATTACGTATCGTCAGCCTGCAAATGAAATCCTACCGAAAGCAATTACACAAAATCAGGACGCATGCACAATCCTCCGATACCCATTTTGTCGATACCATAAAAAGAGACGCTCTGTCCTCTGCGATCGTCAACATCTTCATTTTCGCGCCTTTCGTCGAGTAGCATCATGATTGTGTATTCTTTTGCTGTTTGAAATTATTAGTTACAAAGATACTTATTTTCCATGATTTCACCAAGTTCTTACATACAAAATCCACTCCGCTGCGTTGATGTTATCCTTTTCGTGCGATTACGGATGTCAGTAAATAAAGTCAACAAAAAGGCTGTTCTAACCACGCATACAGCCGATATTTGCCGGCAGGCTGCCTTTCGTTGGCGAAAAACGCTTATTTTCGACATTACACACAAGAAGTTGGTAATCAGATAGATAAAATGTTTTGATGTCGACAATAAGACGAATCAGTTTCAAGAATCGCCGTTTCTTGAGGTTAAAACCGTCGCTTCTTGCCGATAAAACCGTCGTTTTGAGCATAAAGAACCACCGCTTCTTGGCTGAAAAAGCATGAAATTAGGCTGTTTGCTGCTTTTGCCGGTTCTCGAAGAGGTGGTTTTATGCCATGTAGACTTGGCAAATAATCGCTTTTGATTTTCTATTTCGTCAAAAATCGTAAAGATGATTTTTCCTTACAATTCATCAGGCTTCTTTATTTGCTTTCTTGCGTTCGTTATGGTCGAGATAGACCTTACGCATACGCATAGACTTCGGAGTTACCTCCAGATACTCATCAGCCTTGATATACTCAAGACACTCCTCGAGGCTCATGATGACCTTCGGAATGATGCGTGCCTTTTCGTCAGAACCTGACGCGCGTACGTTGGTGAGCTGCTTTGCTTTTGTCACATTGATGACGAGGTCGTTGTCATGAACATGCTCGCCCACAATCTCGCCGGCATAAACCTCCTCGCCCGGGTCGATGAAGAACTTACCGCGATCCTGCAGTTTATCGATTGAGTAAGCGAAAGCAGTACCCGTCTCCATTGCTATCAGCGAACCGTTCACACGACGGGTAATCTCGCCCTTGAAAGGTTGGTAGCTCTTGAAGCGGTGAGCCATAATAGCCTCGCCCTGTGATGCAGTAAGCACATTGGTGCGAAGGCCGATGATACCGCGTGACGGTATCTCGAATTCAATATTTACACGCTCGCCCTGACTCTCCATAGAGAGGAGCTCGCCCTTACGACGGGTCACCATATCAATCATCTTGCTTGAGAACTCCTCAGGCACATTGATAGTCAGTTCCTCTATCGGCTCATGCCGCACACCGTCAATCTCATGATAGATAACCTGTGGCTGACCTACCATCAGCTCATAGCCCTCGCGACGCATCGTCTCAACAAGCACCGAGAGATGAAGCACGCCACGCCCGCTGACAATCCAAGAGTCGGTGCTGTCGCCGAACGGAGCCACGCGCAGTGCGAGGTTCTTCTCGAGCTCGTGCTGCAGACGGTCGTTGATATGACGCGAGGTGCACAATTTGCCTTCCTTACCGAAGAACGGAGAGTCGTTTATCGTGAAGAGCATCGACATAGTAGGCTCATCGATAGCGATAGGAGGCAGTGCTTCCGGATTCTCGAAATCGGTGATGGTATCGCCTATCTCGAAGCGATCCAGACCAACGACAGCGCAGATGTCGCCCGACTCTACCATGTCGGTCTTCAGATGTCCCATACCTTCGAAGGTGTGCAGCTCCTTAATCTTTGTCTTCTCCACCTTGCCGTCGCGATGACAGATGCTTACGTTCATTCCGTCGCGCAACACTCCGCGATGCACACGACCTACGGCGATGCGTCCGGTATAGTTTGAGAAGTCGAGCGATGTGATGAGCATCTGCGGGTCGCCATCAATCTGCGTCGGAGCAGGAATGACCTCTACAATCTTATCAAGCAGGTAGTCGATGTTGTCAGTAGGTTTGCTGTAATCCTCTCCCATCCAGCCGTTCTTCGCAGAGCCGTAGACCACAGGGAAATCAAGTTGGTCTTCGGTTGCTCCAAGCGAGAACATCAGGTCGAACACCATCTCGTAGACTTCCTCCGGACGACAGTTTGGCTTGTCGACCTTATTCACCACGACGATAGGCTTCAGCCCTATCTCGAGGGCTTTCTGAAGCACGAACCGTGTCTGTGGCATCGGACCTTCAAAGGCATCGACGAGGAGGATGCAGCCATCAGCCATGTTGAGCACGCGCTCCACTTCACCACCGAAATCGGAGTGTCCGGGAGTGTCTATGATGTTGATCTTCGTTCCTTTCCAGTTGATAGCAACGTTTTTTGAGAGAATGGTTATACCACGCTCACGCTCTAAGTCGTTGTTGTCGAGCATAAGCTCGCCTGTCTGCTGATTCTCCCGGAAGAGTTTTCCGGCAAGCAACATCTTGTCTACGAGGGTTGTCTTGCCATGATCTACGTGGGCTATGATTGCAATGTTTCTGATATCCTGCATGCTGTAAGTTATTTGAGTTATTTATGTCGCTCTGCCGAGCGTCCATAAATATATGTAATGATATTTTGTGCAAAAGTACAAAAAATCGGTGTAAAGTGCGCATAATTCCATACTTATTTAATATGAACCGCCGCAATTGACGATAAAAATCAAGCACGTCATCCGCGCTGCGGTCAACTTCATGGTTGCAGAGCATTCGTAGGCACCTGTTCACACACTGCATTTACGTCAACTGCTGACGAAAAAAAACATGACACCCCGTGCTTCTGCCGGCAACGAAAAACCGATTTCTGCAATCCATTCCGCCGCACCGCGTTTTCAGTGGTAAAAAAACGTAGCGTCATAGGCTTAGCGAATCATTTTTACCGACATTAATCAAGGAAATGACAACAAACGAAGAAAAAGGTCGCAAAGAATTTGGAATAACGAAAAACTATTCGTACCTTTGCACCCGCATTTCAGAAATGAGGTGTAATCGAGGTGTAGCGCAGTTGGTAGCGTTCCTGGTTTGGGACCAGGCTGTCGCAGGTTCGAGCCCTGTCACCTCGACAAAATAGAGGACATTCCGAAAGGACGTCCTCTATTTTTTGTATGCCGCATATACAAACGCAGAATCCTACCACAACCAGACATCACACTACCGAGCAGCAGTTTATATCTATTAAACGCAGAATAATGAAAAAATAAAGGATTGTTTCTTGTTTTTTTTACTCGATTGTTGTAACTTTGTAAACGCAAACAAGCGGTCTCGTCTTTGAGCAACGACACACGGCTTCTTGTCATCATCAAACAGAATAATTAGGGTAAACCACTATGGGAGGTTTTTTTGGAACTATCACGCAGAAGCAACGCAAATGCGTTGCCGACCTTTTTTATGGCACTGACTACCAGTCGCACCTTGGCACATGCCGTGGAGGTCTTGCAACTTACAGCACTGAAGAGGGATTCTTCCGCTCCATACACAATCTGGAGAGTACGTATTTCCGCACACGTTTTGAAGACGAGCTAAGCAAATTCAAGGGGCATTCCGGCATAGGAGTAATAAGCGATACCGACGCACAGCCACTGTTGATAAACTCTCACCTCGGGCGCTTCGCGCTTGTCACGGTGGCAAAAATCAACAATATCGAAGAGATAGCCGACAAACTTCTGTCAGAAGGTATGCACCTTTCGGAGTTCTCATCCGGAAAAATCAACCCCACAGAGCTTGTCGGTCTTCTTATTATAAAAGGTAAGACTTTTGTCGAAGGCATCGAAAACGTGTACCGCACGGTGAAAGGTTCATGCTCGCTTATGCTGCTTACCGAAGACGGTATCATCGCCGCGCGCGACTTCTGGGGGCGCACACCGATTGTCGTAGGCAAGAAGGACGACGCAATGGCTGCCACGTCGGAGTCGACAGCGTTCCCGAACCTCGGCTACGAAACGACATATTTTATCGGTCCGGGCGAGATAGTCCGCCTGCGCGAAAACTCTATGGAGGTGCTACGAGCTGCCGAGAAGAAGATGCAGGTGTGCTCTTTCCTGTGGATTTACTACGGTTTCCCGACATCATGCTACGAGAATCAGAACGTAGAAGACATGCGCTTCGAGACTGGTCGCATCATGGGAGAGGAGGACAACACCGAGGTTGACTGTGCAGGAGGTATTCCTGACTCCGGTATAGGTATGGCTGTTGGTTATGCGGCAGGTCATAAGGTGCCTTACACACGCGGCATCTCAAAGTACACCCCTACATGGCCACGCTCGTTTACGCCAACAAATCAGGAGTTCCGCAACCTCGTGGCAAAGATGAAACTCATACCTAACAATGCCATACTCGAAGGCAAGCGCTGTCTGTTCTGCGACGACTCTATCGTGCGAGGCACTCAACTGCGCAATAATACCAAGGTTCTCAAAGAACTCGGAGCAAAGGAAGTACATATGCGTATAGCCTGTCCACCACTTATCTACGCCTGCCCGTTCGTAAACTTCTCAGCAAGCAAGAACGAACTGGAGCTAATTGCACGTCGCGTCATCAACGATTTCGAGGCAGGCAACGGCAAGGAGACCACCCTCGACGAAGCACATACAGCACAGATGGTTGACATCTCTGAGGAGCGTCTGAAGGCTTATGCCACAACCGACTCGCCGGAATATAATGCAATGGTGGCAGAGATAGCCCGCCGGCTGAATCTCGACACGCTGAAGTTCACAAAGATAGAAACAATCGTAAAAACTATAGGTTTGGAGAAATGCCAGATATGTACGCACTGCTTCGACGGCAGTTCAAAGCATACACTCTAAGATCGGTATGGAGCATTTCCAGCATATCAGGTCAAGAAAACAGGCAGCGAATGTAAAATTCTTTTGCTTTCCCTTGGTGGAACGGACAAAATGTAGTACCTTTGCACCGCTTTTTCCACAAGGAAAGCCGTATTCAAGTCTGCACCGGTTGATAGTGATAGACAGGAAGGCATGCGAAGGATATGATGTTTAACATTAATCACTAAAGAAAAAAATGTATTTAGACAACGCTAAGAAGGCTGAGATTTTCAGCCAGTTCAGCAAGGCAGGCAACGCTACAGACACAGGTTCTGCAGAAAGCCAGATTGCATTGTTCTCATTCCGTATCAAGCATCTCACAGAGCACTTGAAGGAAAATCACAAGGATTTCAAGACAGCACGTTCACTGACAAAGCTCGTAGCAAAGCGTCGTGCTCTTCTTAATTATCTCTACGACCGCGACATTGAGCGCTATCGTGCTATTATTAAGAACCTCGGTCTCCGTAAGTAATCGAGAACAAAAGCATTAAAGCAAAAAATAAGGATGTCTCTTTTCAGAAGGCATCCTTTATTTTTTATGTTTTAGAAACACAGTCTTAGCTTTTTTGTTCTTCTGTCTTACTCAGCTTATTCCACATATATATTCCGTAGAAAGAGTTGACAAGGTAAACGGAATACTTTGCCACTACCATGAACGAGAAATCGGTGTCTGACTGAATCCAGATGAGAATAGACAGAACATTGATGAATAGCCACATATACCATTGCTCGACGTATGCCTTTACGGATATGAACATCGTCACAATGGCGAGCACTGTCGTCGTGGCATCGAGCCACAGCTGCGACTCACTGGCATAGTTTGCCTGCACGTGGAAGTGCATATATGAGAAGAAGTCGGTGAGGTGTGGACCGGCAAATTTAAGGAAATAGCCTAAACCGAGAACCATGACAAGCATCACCACGAGATATTCCGCACGGGTAGTCCACGTCATATAACGGGTATTAATCTGCGTCGACTCGTCCTTACGCTCACGCTTGCTCCACAAATACCAACCAACGAACTGCATAGGAAGCGTGTAGAGAATACGCTGCATGGCATCGCCATAGATATGCCCGGAGATGGATATATATGTGTAGAGGAAACATTCTATGATACCGAATATCCAGTTTGCCATTGAGCCCTTGGCGCCGAGAACGACACAGAACACGCCCATGACTGCCGACAAAGCAGCAATGAAATTGTTGATTCCAAACTCACCTTTAACGATAAACGACATTATCGCCAATACAAGGATTGCCGTCATGAGCAGAATCTCAAACATATTGAGACGGCGAAAACTCTTAACTACGGTATTTACATACTGATTCATGTCTATATTATTTATTGCTTACAATCCTGCACGCGATACGACAATCTTCGCATCTTTGTTTGTATACTGTGTGGGCACAGTGAAAATCACACCGTCATATGCCACCGTCTGACCGTTCTTTATGACAATATCAGAGGATCCTTTCTTAGGATATAGCACTGACTTCTGCAAAGATGATGTCGAAGGCGTGCTCTTCTTGCCACCAATGCCCATTACTGTGCCACCGTTGATATTCAAAGCATAGTCGGTCTTGAACGCCCTGCCTTCGTCTTCGGAGGCTGCGACATACACTTCACCACCTGCAATTATGATGTTCGCATCGGTCTTTATGCCATGTCCCTTAGAGTCGTTTTGGCTATCATTAACATACATGCTGCCACAAGAAGCGCCAGAGAATTTTCCTCCATTGATAACGACATCGCCAACAGCATTGAGCAGGCGACCACCCTTACCGGTGGCGAGAGCCTTTACGATGCCGGCAGTCATGGTGAACTTGCCGTCGCATTTCATGACGGAAGCACTCGACATATCATTAGTCCCGGCATCATATATGGCGTCGCCGGTGCAGGTTATATCTAATTCGCCGCCGTTAATCTCCATAGCATCGTCACATTTGATGCCTTTCGAAGCCTTGCCCTCAGCACGGATAACGAACTTACCGGCATTGATAAACATCTTGCCGTTATCAACGGTTGAAGGGTTTTTCTTCTTACCGACATCAATACCGTCGCCTTGAGAGGTGATATTGACTGTTCCACCGCTGGCGAGGAAATACTGACCGATGTGGAAACCATCATTAGGAGCCGACGCTACGGTGATAGTGCCTGTGCCTGCCTTCAACTGACAATATTCGTCAGAAGAGAAGCCGTGGTTCACTTTTCCATTGATGATAAGCGAGCCTGCCCCTCTGAACTCAACATGGCCGTCAACATAGAAACAAGCCTTATGAGCTTCACTGCCGTCGTTTGCCACACGGATGCCGTCGGTAAGACTGTTCGCCTTGCCCTCTTTGAGCACGATGTTTATGCGTTTGCCATCCTGAATATTAACGGCGCACGAGTCAGGATTGGTCAGTGTAAGACCGTCAAAGACGAATGTTGCCTTCAGCGAACCGTCCATATAGAGCGAGCCATCAGCCGACGAGCCGCTCAACTTATATGTTATCTCGTCGACAGTCTCAGCAGACTGCAGGACTGTAACGTGCGCGCCTCTTACCTTAACATCTATCAGATGAGCGATGCCTCCGGCTATGACAACATGGGCGGACGCATTATCATAAACAACAGCGACGCTGTTTGACTCTATATTGGCATCGTCGATGACAATACTCCTGACAGCATTGACATCAAATGACTTCTTTCCTATGGTCAGCATATTACCATTCACCAACGCATTGCCTACCGCAGCGGCAGGATAAGCGTAGGTCACATTGCCCTGATTGACATTCAGCGTCTGTGAGAACGCCGACAGAGTGAGCATCAATCCAAAAAGAAAAACTGCCGGCTTTCTCATTTTACAATTATCTTTTTTGAGGTCGAATTACTCTTCATTACGTATATTCCCTTTGGTAATAGAGCCTCAGCCGCGGCAATGCTTTTATAGTGTCCGAGACGCATACCGGAGAGAGTGTATATCACTACGCCAGCAACTTCTGTTTCTGCGCTAAGTGCATCGACAGATGCAGGATCGCCGGCGAAATAAAATTTCTTCAGTCCGGCTAACGGCAAGACTATTTCCTTGGCATCGTTCTTTGCCACGAGATTGCCGTCGACAAACGTGATGACAGTGCCAACAGCCTTCATCACCTCGCTCCCGGTGGTGCTTTCAAAGGTTATGAACTCGTACGACTGCGCCTGAACTGTGCAGGCAGCTATCGTGCAAAGTATGGAGAACAGTATTCGTTTCATTTCATCGTTATCTTTCTGCGGTCGTATTTAATACATCACCTTTTTGCCACCAACGATATTGATGCCCTTGCGTGGTGCTGCAATACGCTGACCGGAAAGGTTGTAGATGGCGTCAGAACGACGGACGCCCTCGCTTTCCGGCATATCAATACGGGTCGTATTACTTTTACCGAAAGTCACTATTATGTGCTGTCCCATTGTTTCTGTCAGGTCGATAGTTATTTCGGCGGTCAGCTTATCGGCGAGCAAAGCATCGAGTGATACAGGAATACCTTTAAGCGTACTGCTTAGCATCGGTCCAATCCATTGGGCATCAGCAGGATCATCGCCCGCAGTTATCATCACCTTCGATGTTTTCTTATAATGAATACCGGCGTCGTCACGGACAGGAGAGATACCGTCGATAGTGATATTGCCTACGTACATAACGTCCTCACCGGTTCTGAGCGCGAAGTTCTTCAGCGATAATGAGGATGTTTCACCTTCGTTTTGCAAAATGATAGTGCTCTCCATGCTACTTACTTCCATGCCATTGATATATACGTGCATTTCGTCTTTGAAAGTCTCAGCTGCTGCACTCATGGCAACAGTGATTAATAATAGTAATGTAGTTAATTTCTTCATAATTGTGTCTGTAAAGTTATTAAAAGCCCTTCACTACACCTATAGTGCAGTAGATAGGATACATTGTCTGTGATATTGTCTTGAACGATGACTTGAACACACCGCACATTCCCCATTGCAGGTCGGCATATATGCCCCAGCCGTCACGTATATATACATCAGCGCCGAAGTCAAGACCCCAAAGATAGTTACGCATATCGTCCTTAAAGTCATAGTCGCCGCGTTCGTCTGCAGAGCTGCCAATCTCTATGCACTCGCCTGTCGGTGTGTCTTTTCGCAGATAGCCATTGTAAGCATATCCGTTAAACTGCTTATCAATGTTCCACGACAGATAAGGACCGAAACGCAACTTCAATATTGATGCAGCCCAATAAGTGGCTTGAACAGGAATGGAGATACTCCACGCAGAGACTTTCGTCACCACTCCACCGGTGAACAGACCTTCTATCGACTCACCTCCCTGCACCATCTTCATGTGGTAGCCTTTGGTACGGGCATCGGTCTTCATGGCTTTCCTGTCAAGATGCACTCCAGAGGTGATACCCCAATAGTCGGTGAAAAGATACTCATAGTCGAGCCCCATCTGTATATTCTTCTGCAGAGTGAAACTGTTGAGCGAACGTACTTCGGCAGGCATACCTAAAGGCGACGTAGCACCGATGTTATAGCCCAGACGAAAATCAAAGCATCTATTGCCGGCAAGTTTGTTCTGTGCGGATGCAACAGAAACGAAAGCAAAGAGCGTCAAGAAAAGAAAACAGTTCTTTTTCATTGTTTATTCCTCCACTACGATTGCCAGTTTATCAATCCACAACGTGCTGCCAATTGCTCCCTGATACATATCGCCGTCCTTGCTTGATGAGCAAAGGACAACCAGATTATAGCCGGAATGCTTTAAAATATCGGCATCGATATTCTCCCAATAGTCGAACGCCACGTCAAACGCCGTCCAGTCCTCGTTGTGCTTGATGTCGTACAACCTCGCCATACCGATACGGTTAGGACTGGTCATGATATTCTCGCCGTTGAGCACTACCGCATTGCCCGCCATATCATGGTTCTTATACACCAGAGCATAGATGGCAGCTTCGTCGGTTCCTTCGATATTATTCCCCATACGGTCCTGCATCTGCAAGCCGGGTTTATACTTGTAGTATCCGGTGAAACGCAGTGGTTTCTTTGCCGTCGGCAGTCCGAAGAGGGTGCTCTGAAGTGTCTTAGTGAGCGCTTTAGACAGGTCAAAGCTGCCAAGGAAGATGTTTCCGGCGGCAATTCGCTTGTTAGTAGCCGCTCCCCACATGCCTGTGCTAAGCGTGGTGAGTTTCACGCACGCACCGTCAAAGCCATCAGCATCAGGCACTGTAGGATATGCCTCCGGCGATGCCGACGAGCGTGCAATGCTGAATCCGGCATTTGCCGTGCTCCAGTTGGGAGTTTTGTCCTTCGAGAGGTCGGACCAGATATAATACTTTCCGTTCTCGCTGAGGTAGTAATTCTCGAAGTTGTAGTCATAAACATGCTCCACGGTAGAGAAGCCAACGCGGTAGATACGGTTCCACACCTTATCTTCCGACACCACGACATACTCCTGCGGACCTTTCGAGAAATCGCGCACAGTGCCGCTCGCCGGAGTTATCACTGCACCGGGTGTGAGGTCGAACGTAGGGGCAAGGGCTGAGAGATCGGCATATTGCAGCACATTATTGAATGTGATGTCGCTTGAAGCATAGTCGTTGGTAATGCCGGCTACAGTGTCGCTGGCGTGGCTGAACGTCGCCAGAGGGTTAGCAAGATGCACTGACGCCTTCCTTATATCACACTCCTGATTCAGCGGTTCTTCCTTAAAGCATGACGAAAACAGCAGAGAGGCAAAAATGCACAGACTGATTATTATTATTTTATTCACACATTTACGTTTTTAAAAAGACATTGCAAAGTTACGAAAAAAATATCACATTCAGCAAAAACCACAGTTTTTGTTTTGTACTGTCGTCATTTTGCACTACTTTTGCAATAGTATAAAAACATCCTGACAATGAAGAAAATCTGTTACTTTCTACTATTCCTTATATTAGGTTTACAGGTCCATGCTGAAGACCACACCAAGTATGTCAATCCGTTCATAGGCACACAGACCGACGCTACGGGAGCTCTCTCCGGTTCAACGTTCCCCGGAGCATGCGTGCCGTTAGGATTTGTGCAACTGTGTCCTGAGCATGAACAGTATGTGACGTGGGATCCTTGCTGTGGCTACGACTACAACAAGAACCGCATCTACGGCTTCACACATACACATCTTTCAGGAACGGGATGCACAGATCTCATTGACGTCTCGCTTATGCCTGTTGCCGGCGACAGGACAACAACCGAGCGGCTTGCCAAGGGCGACTTCTCGCAGACGATGAACCACGCGGATGAAGGTGCCACACCGGGCTATTACTGGGTGAAACTGCAGGAGTCCGGCGTGAAAGTAGAGACCTCTGCCACCGAGCATTCCGGCATACATAAATACACATTCCCACAGGGTGCCGGTCAGCAGGTGGTGCTCGATATCGACCGTTCGACCTATCGTGGCGACGATGCCTATTATGTTGTTGAGGGACAACGCGGATATGCTGTGCTTAATGCGCAGCTTAGAATCGTCGACGACCATACCATCGAAGGCTACCGCATCATCACGGGCTGGGCAAAGGTGCGCAAAATATATTTCCGCGCCGAGTTCTCCAAGCCTTTCACCGAGACGCTGATGATGGACGGCAAGCGCAGTGTTGGCACAGGAAGGATTGTCAACGGCAAGGCTCTACGCGCAGCCCTGTCGTTCAATAACGACGACACGCAGCTTATGGTAAAGGTGGCGCTATCGGCTGTCGACCAAGAGGGAGCACGCAGGAATTTTACTGCCGAATGCCAAAGCTGGGACTTCGACGACTACACCAAGGCAGCCCACGACAAGTGGGAACATGAGTTGGCAAAAATTGACGTGGAAGGCGGAGAGACGGAAAAGACAATATTCTATACCGGATTGTATCACACCTTGATACAGCCAAACGTGATGAGCGACGTTGACGGACGCTATCTCGACACCAACTACGATGTGAAGCAGATGCCGGAAGGCAAGAAATACTACTCTACTTTCTCGCTGTGGGACACTTTCCGCGCTGCTCATCCACTCTATAATCTCATCAGTCCTCAGTATGCAGCCGATTTCGTCAACTCAATGATTCTTCACCAACAGACCTACGGCTATCTGCCGATATGGGACCTCTGGGGACAGGACAACTACTGCATGATAGGCAATCACGCCATACCGGTGCTCTCACGCGCCATACTTTCCGGCATTCCCGGCATCGACAAGGAAGCTGCATATAAGGCAATTTATGAGAGTTCCACCCTATCCCACCGCAATTCTCCATTTGAGATATGGGAGAAATACGGTTATATGCCGGAGCCACTGCAGAGCCAGTCGGTATCGATAACCCTTGAGCAGGCTTTCGACGACTGGTGCGTATATGCCGTAGCGAAGGCGCTCGGCAAGGCAGATGACGCCGAGCGGTTCCTTAAACGTTCGGAATATTACCGCAATCTGTTCGACCCTTCTATAGGATTCTTTGCACCAAAAGACGAGCATGGCAACTGGATTCGTCCGTTCGACCCGCTGGGCTACGGCTCTAATGGCGGCAATCCGTTCACCGAAGGCAACGCATGGCAGTATCTTTGGTTCGTACCACACAACCCGCAGAGACTCATCGAACTGTTCGGCGGAAGGCAGAAATTCATTGATAAGCTCAACGAGAACTTCACACTTGAGGTGAAGCCTGACAGCCACAACGAGAACGCCAGTGGTTTCATCGGTCAGTATGCCCACGGCAACGAACCGTCACATCACACCGTCTACCTGTATAACTTTGCCGGTCAGCCTTGGCGTACGCAGGAACTCATCAACGAGGTGCGCACGAAATTCTACAACGACAAACCGTACGGTTATGCCGGCAACGACGACTGCGGACAGATGTCGGCATGGTACATCTTCTCGGCAATGGGCTTCTATCCGTTCAATGCCGGCAGCGACGACTTCGTCATCGGCACTCCGCTCTTCACCACAGCAACCATACATCTCGACAACGGCAACACATTCACTATCAAGGCGCCACGCAAGAACAGTAAAGAGATATATGTCAAGAGCGTCAAATTGAACGGCAGACCACTGACCGACTTACACATCAGCCAGCAACAGATAATGCAAGGCGGCACTTTGGAGTTCAAGATGTCGGCAAGGAAATAACACTGATGCTGGCAGAGAAGCAATGTCGTTCCCATACAAAAGGAATTAACCATTGAGGAATGATGATAAAGGATTGGCAAATGAATACAGAGGCTCGGGATAAGTTCTTCTATAAAGACTTTATTCCGAGCCTGCGTGTGTAAAGAAAAATCATCGTCGTAATTTTCAGCGAAATAGAAAACCAAAAGCGATAAATTGCGGCGTAATGGACATTTGGTAGGCTGAAAACCTCACGGGGTTTAGTAATGGACATTTGGTAGGCTGGTTATTCCAGCCTACTTTTTTGTATTAATGAATCCATCTATAAACTTCTTTTTATTAGCTTCATTCAATCCATTATGATTATGCAGTGCTCTTTTAAGTTGTGAGTTAAATCCTTCCAACAGGTTTGTTGTATTCGGTATCTGTATTTCCGGATGCTCCTCACACGTATAGAGCCATGTCAGATGTGTCTTAATAGAACGTCTTGCAGTTCTCAGTCTTATGTGTGTATAGGTTGTCTTGCCCGAAATTAGGAGAGTTCGTTCATCCAGGAACCCTTTCCATTTGTCACACCATTTATCAAAAGCTGTTATAAACTCTTCTTTCCCCAAAGAGAACATCCTTCTCATTAATGCCAATAGTTCAACGCCTGCAGGCAAATGTGGGTTGTTAGTAAGGAGTCTTCTAACTATCT
>ENA-OWND01000484-OWND01000484.1-metagenome-genome-assembly--contig:-NODE-484-length-28250-cov-9.598581_pt1 | contig 28250 bp, 47 predicted proteins | sample MGYA00245342_ERZ651119 | MGnify/ENA primary metagenome ERZ651119 (study PRJEB26857, sample SAMEA4031756) | metagenome | biome: human; feature: oral; material: saliva | place: Philippines | collected 2014... | reverse complement strand
CGCTGAACCAGTAAAGCCATTTGCGAACGACCATACATAAATCAGTCCGTTCGGCGTAGATGTCGTCATGTTTGGCTTGCCAAGCAGAGACAATACTTGCTGCTCGCTCATACCCTCTTTTACTTGGCGGGCGTTATCCCAATTAAAATTTGTACCAGCGCAACCAGCCAAACAGGCGGCGACAGCAATGGCGGAAATCAATTTCTTCATTTTTCATCCTTGTGTGTAGTAAAGTGGGTTATGAAATTATGCCACATTGTTTAAACTCGTCATAGAGTTTCAGATAGGCCGATGTTTCAATTCCCGCTAAAATCTTCCCAACTTTTTCAAACTGCCGGTAAACATGACCGTTTGACACGTCGTATTTATCCATGATGGCGGTTTTCTTTGGCTGCTCCGTGAACAGGTTGGACAATATCGCGTCACACAGCAACAGATTCACGCCGTTATTTTTCTCTTCGATGTACGCCGTCAGGTCGATAATCCCGCTCAAGTCGCTGCTGTATTTACACTCTACTGCCGCCAACTCATATCGGTTTAACACGCGCTCAATACGGCTGATAATCATGGCCGCGTTTGCGTGGGTTTCGGCCTGCGTCAAATCGCCACCGCCGCCAGTAACGCCTTTACTCTCGCACCAAGCGCAAACAGAAGCCGTGTTGTTCATCGGCTCCATTCTCACACCTCGAATCTTGTAAACGTCTTCCAATACCTGCTCAACCGTGTGATACATTTTCGCCCCTTAAAATTCCCAAATTAACCCGAAGTTACCAGCCGCCCACGCCTGCAAACGGTTTTGATAGTCTGTCATTTCCGCCGTGTTTAGCGTCGTCGTGCTGATTGGCGTTTTAATCTCCGTACCATCCGGCATGGCCTTTAACTCATAACCTAGAAACATTCCTTTGCAATACTCGTGCCACGTTTCCGCGCTGTATCGCCTGCCGTTGACCCATGCTTTATCTGCTAGTTCGCCGTAGATTTTCCAAAGACGGCGGTTTTGCTCGACGCTCCGTTTGGATTTGTGCGGCCTGATACACACTTCAAGCTCTGCGTTGGATTCCAACCACGCGCCTAGATTGTTGTAGATGGTCGTCATCAGCGGCCGCTTGTTGTCTTTCGTCAGCCTATACGCTACGCTTTGCATTTAACGATTCCCTTGTCTATCAGCTTTAAAAGCGTTCTGAACTGCGACCGGCGCATATAAAACTCTTTATCTTCCTTGCTCAACTTGATATGCGACCGGCCGTCTATCACATCATGGCAAGCACTACACCCGAAACCTGCCGATAAATCGTTACTCTTCAGCCCCATGCCGTGCGTTTCACTTGGGAAATGGCATAAAACCACTGTTTCAGGGTTGTAATTGCACACCCCTGCGATATTGAGTGTGCAATCTTCCCCTTTGGCCGCTTTTCTGATCGCGCTCACTTACGTTTCCTCTTCGCGCGGTTTTTAAGTGTTGACTTACTCCTGCTCCGAAGATTTAAAAGCCAGTCAATATTTCGATACGACAACGCCAATAACCTCAATTCTTCTCTACTCATTCATAAAACTCCTTAAGGTTTCAGTGCGAATGAAAGCATAAGGAAAGCCCAAATCACGGAAAAAACAACAAAAATAAACAGTTGAATCGTATGAATTTCTACTACTTTCATGCCGCCTTTTTGAAAAATTAACGTTTTTTTTAAATCAAGCACAGACAGAACTTTACTTACAAAATAGCCAGCATAAAGAAAAACTAATGCCGAAAAAAAAGCGAAAAATTTAATCACCATAAAACTCCACCAACACCGAACCGCCTTTTACCGGCGGAGCACGGTCAATAATAATTGGGCAAAACTCACTGTCATCACAGCCAATCGCAAGCGCAATACCATCTAACGCTGCTTTCATGCTTGCGTGCATATTGTCTAAGTCTCGCCGCCGCCTATCGGGCGGGGAAAACAGCAATCTGAGCTTCCTTTGCTGAATCCCCTTTAGCCCGGCTCTTTCTGCAAGCGTGTAAGCCTCATTCTTTGCCACCTTGAAAACTTTTGCCTTAACGTGAGGATTTAGCCGCTTGTTTGGGTTTAAATCCTTGTTAGGATAAGGAAGCAATACAGACTTACACGGCTTTTCTATCAATACTGACAATGCCCACCCCAATCATCGTCATCGTCTTGGTTGCGCACTTTCTTTGCGACCCATTCGACAAAGCCAATCGCCAACACTACGACCGCTACACAAATCAAAAATACCGAGAATTTCATAAATAGCTCCATTTCATGCCGAATTGTTTGTAAATCTTTTGGGCTTCCCCTGCTTTCCAATACTGGTTACTCAAAAGCGGGAACGCTTCGTTTGAAAGATTGACAGTATCTTCGACACTCAAGCCTTTAGGCATACACGTCAAATCCCATACGCTTGGCTTCGGCGGTTTTGGAACTGGCTTAACGCCGTGTTTCTCTCTGTAAGCCGCTCTTTTGCACTCTTTGCACTTCCAGTCACATACCCAATTGCCGTCACGGTTTGGATATTTTTTATAAAAGCTGTCTATCGGCTTCTCTTGCTTGCAGCATGTGCAAACCCTAGATTTAGGAGCCTCTCGTTTTTCCACCTTGTACTTTTTTTGATATCCCGCCTTGCAGGATTTGCAAAGAGACAAGTATTTAAACTCCCCTGTTTCCTCATCTCTGCGTCTAGTCATCTCTGGCAACTGTTTCACTTTCCCGCATTTATTGCATTTCTTAGTTTCCATCTTCTTCCCCTTTCAACCTAAATCCAAATTCATCAACCGGCGGCATATCTACCCAAAGAGTGATGCCGATAAGTGCCGCTATTGCACCAAACCCAATTAAAAACAGTGTCATCATTTGCGGCCTCGCTTGAATTTATTGCGTTTCAGTAACTCCAATTCAGCGCGCAGACGTTGGATTTCTGCTTTCAGCGCCGTATCTGCTTTGATTTTCGAGATTGCGATAATCTCTGATTTCACTCGTGCAAGCTCTGCGTTCTTCGCTTCAATTTCCGCTTGCAGTTCTTCGATTTTCTTCGTTTGCTCGGTCATTTTTGCCATCAATCCGTTGGAAGTGCGTTTTTCTTCGTTCAGACGGCTGATTGTTTCTGACAGATTCGCGCTGACCATTTCAGCCGCCTTTTCCATTTCAGCTTTTTCTGCTCTCATTTCGGCTTTTTCTTTCAGGCCGTCTGAAATCCTCTGACTGTAATCTGTCACAGTGCTTCTCAATCGCTCAGCGGTCTGAATAACCTCTTCATGGTCTTTCTTACTTACACCGCCCAATTTCTCAATTAACCAATTTTTCATTTTCATTTCCTTTTATCGCGCCATTCTTCAAACTTTTCGCGCCGTTTTTCCATTGTGTCTGCTGTTGCCGGGTTAAATTCGTCCTTGTCGCATTTGTAGCCACCGAAGTAGTAGCTCGCTTTATCTTCAGCCGTCTTTGCTTTGGTACATCTTGCAAATCCGCGCATCGTGCCATTTGCTTCGGCTTTAAAATCTGCGTGTAGGCAGTGGTAGCAGGTTTCACGCACGGTAACTATCCCAATCAAACGGTATCAACTTGCCGCCGCCATCTCTCAAGCGGTCTCTGATACGGGCATCAACGTTTTCACGGAAATCTTTAGCCGATAAGTTAGTCAACACCAGCGTTGGCATAAGCCGCTCATATCGACCGTTAATGACCGAAAACAAAATACGACCATCCGTCTCAGACAGGTTTCCCGCGCCAAATTCATCCAACACCAGCAAATCGGGTTTCACAAACACGCCGACCGCCTCTTTTTCACTGCCGCCGTTAAAGCTGTCTTTGACCGTCTGCAACATATCGCCAACAGTAATTACAACTGCACTGCGGCCTGATTCGATCACCTTGTGAGCAATGCCACAGGCCAAATGATTTTTCCCAGTGCCACGCTTGCCTGAAAAAATCATGCTCCGCCCGGTCTGCAAAACATCCTCGAAGTTTTCCGCATAGTCGGCGGCGGCGGTTTTCGCCCTCGCCATTCCCGGGATCGACTCACTGACGGCGAAGTTTTCGATCCGGCAGTTTCTAAACCGCTCCGCGATGCCCGAACGCCCAATGCGTTTTGACAATTCGTCGCGTTTCGCTTCGCGGCGCAGCGTTTCCGCGTATGCCGCCATCTCATCCGCCGCTTTCAGCTTTTGGCAAACAGGGCAACCGGTCCACACGCCGCGAAAAATGCTTTTTGACGTGTATTCGCCATGCTCCGCGCATTTACGCTGTTCGGTTTTTGCACCGCCGTAGCTTTTCAAAAAATCAGATGCGCTTTTCAAAGCCATTCCCAAACCCCTTAAAAATCCGTCGTCGGCTTGTCGCCGTACTTCCTGCCGTCCATGACATCGGCGGTTTGATTGTGTGTCAGACCACCACGGTTTCCAGACCTGCCGAAAGTTTTGTTTTTCAGCCATTCAGCCCTGAAACTACCCCAGCCGTTGCCGATGGCGTATTCAACCGCTTTCGCCGCAGTCATACCGCATTTCTCCGCGTCAGATGCAATCAGGCGCATTGCCGTCTCAGTCAGTGGCTGGCGTTTTGCTTTTCGGATTGTCAAAAAGTCTTCAGCGATTTGCCCGGCAATTCCATGTTCTGCCAACAGTGCCAAATCGGCTTCGTGTTTGGTTGGTTTTTTCGCTGTTTTTTCGTGCGCTGTATTAATATCTACGTTAGTAGATATTTGTTTTTTGTATTTTGTATTTATGTGACCCCCCTTTTTTGGGGGTGGTCCTACCCCATTTTTAGGGGGTGGTGTTACCCCATTTTTAGGGGGTGGTGTTACCCCTTTTTTGGGGTCTGAAATTAAAAAATATTCGTTTGGTAATCCGATTCTGCTTTGCTTGCCAATCAGCCCTAAATCGACCAGTTCGTTAATAGCTTTCTGAACCGTTTCTTCTTTCCTGATTCCGGTAAATTTTTGAATCTGCGAAATCGAAAGACTGTCATGCGTTTTCTGCCAGCCCCTTGTTTTCCGAACAATCAAGATGTAGCATTTAAGGGCGTTCCCGCTCATCTGCGACAGGTATTCATCGATAACCGAGTTTGCAATCTGAAAACTGTTTGGGATAAATTCATTCATAGTTCAATTCCTGACCTGGCGATCGAGTAATGCGCAACCGGATTTTTACAGTTGCCGACCTTGAATTTAGGCTTATTGAAAACAAATCCCCTGCTTTCCAAGTCAACGATTCGGGCGCATAACTGCGTGATGTTCAAATGTTTCGCCGCTTCTAGTGACGTGATGTGTCCGTTTGCGCGGATGTAATCGATAATTCGCTTGCATTGTGTCGCTGTATCGTTCATAATCTCGACTCCTTTAACGTGGTTTTAGAACAGCCACCTTAGCCCGTCATCCCCGACGGGCTTTTCTTCTTTATTTTTCTGATACTTCATCCATAGACATGATGATGCGCGTATTCAAAATGGCGAGGTATGAATCCATCGCCTTTTCCTGCTCGACCAACAAATTACGGTCTTCTTCGGCAAGGCTTTGGAATCGCTCCGACTGAATGAATACGCGCAGTTTCCCCAATCGCTCTTCGAGTTGCGCATATTCGATTGTCAGACGGTCTTTGAACGTATCAGCGACCTGATACGCCTCTTCAAACTGTTTCTTTGGCGACCATGAAACGTAGCCGTCAAATCCATCGACGTTTGATTCCCCGTTTGGATAGACGACCAAGTAACCGTCGTCGGCTGGGTTTTCGTTTTCCGGCACCTGCCAACCGCGCAATGCGTTGTAATCGCCGCGATTCATCGGCGTTGCTTTCACTTCTTTTGTTCCAATGTACTGCTTCATTTTCTTTCCTTTCTGGTAAATTGCGGATGACTTCCGCTTCAATTCGCTTATAAAAATAGTTACTTATAAAAATAAATCAGGGCGGATTTCTTCCCGTTTCACCCCTGTCAATTCTTCAATTTTCTTTGCATTTACAGCCGTTACCTTTGCACGACCATTCACATAACTGCTGATAAGTTGCTTCGACACACCAAGCGAATCAGCCATTTTTTGCTGACTGCCAAGTATCGAAACTGCCTTTTTAAGCGCATCCATAGTCAAACTCCTTTTTACATAAGTATAAAAAAACAATACATAAAAGTCAAATATATTTATCCCTGCAAAGTCCAGTTTTTTTATACAATTTGTAAAGGAGTACGAAATGACTAAAGAACAAATAGATTTATCCAAATGGGTTTTGGCTGCTCGTGAATATGCAGGGCAAGAAATGACCCAAGAAAAATTAGCGGAACATCTCGGAAGAACGAAAGCAAATGTGTCAGCAATGGAAAACGGACGTTCAAAGCCATCGTTTGAACAAATGATGGAGATACATAGGGTTACAGGATACCCATTGCCATATCAGCAAAGCGCAGGCAGAGACCTGATAAATGGCAACCAAACAAACACCAGTTACACACTGAATCAAAATTCTGTAAGCAAGCCAACAAAAGAAGAGCTTGCCGACGCAGACAAGCACTTTTTAAAATCAATGCCGCTTTTGGATATTGATATAGCTGTTCGCCATCTCTCCAACCCTGATAAGGACAGGACGCAAATTCAGGGGAATGGGGACAGGGCAGCAACATTTATTCCGCACTCAGGGCATACCGTTGGCGTCCGCATGGCTGATGATGTGGAGTTTGCAGGGATAAAGCGCGGCGACATACTGATAGTGGAGCCTAATATCCCGCCAAGAGACAAAGACTTGGTGCTTATTTGTATCGACAATACAGGCTACCAGCGCGGCATGGTGGGCAGGTTGTCCATTGCGATTGATGGGACGCATACCTTTATCTACGATGGCGGATCAGGCGTTCCGCTGCCTGATGGTGCGTTTATTGCCGGAGTAGTCGTGGAAGTGAAACGCAGGTTGATACCTACCGATATTTTACTGAGTAGGCTTGACCCTGATTACAAACCTAAAATAAAAAGGGATGGAATAGAATGACGCAAGACCAAATTGCACTGACTGTTTTTATTGCCGCCGGCGGCACCATTGCGTTTTTTATTGGAAAATTCAAAATAGCCGAATGGAAGTCAAATCGAGAGACTAAACAAATGAAACAAGAAACGACTAAAGATGAGTTGGATGTCAACGGCGGCGGCTGCCTGATTATGGCAGTTTTATTGCTGTTTGGAGTATTTCAGCTATTTATAGGACTTGCAGGCATTGAAGATGAATTTGGCTTTGGGTGGATGATCGCCGCCATTGCCGCCCTATCTATAGCGAGACTAACATTTCCTATCTCAATCGGCGTTTTCTATTATGCCGTCAATCAATGGGATTGGGATTGGTACTGGGCGGCGTTATTCGCTTTTCCAATGGTAGCCTTGCAGGTTATCGCATATTCCGCAGACGCAATAACATCGGTAATGAAAATGTTCCGCAACAGATGATTTTAAATCCGATTGCCAATCATAGATTGCTTATTTGATTATAGCCCGACATAGCCCGCCGTTTTAATGGTGGGCTATTTTTACTTGAAGTATTACCTATGCAAACCGCCCTATATGGGCGTTTTTTTGCGCCCGTATAAAATTAATTTCATTTAAAAACAATAAAGTATAAAAATTAAACACTTTAAAGACTAAATATATTTGACTTTAAGTATAAAAAGATTATACTATGCACATCGAAGCAAAACACACTAACTAGGAGCTAAAAATGAAACACATCGCCAACGCTATGCAATTTGAAGATTACTCAATCAATCAAGAATGCACTATCGGCCAAATTTTTGAAAAAGGCCGCGGAAAGTCAAAAAAATATGTAGTAAAGCAAATTTGGGGCGGAGTAACAAGAGAGTTTGAAACCTACCTTGCAGCCTGCCAAGCGATCATCACAGCGCAAAACACAACATTCATTCGCCCAATCTAAGTTTCTTACCCAAGCCGCTTCAAGCGAGGCGGCTTCAATAAAAAACTTAATCTGTTCTTTAACAATTTGAAAGCGTAGTAACCGCCCTTCAGGTAGGCGCAAGCCGATAGTAAGACATCGCAAGATGGGGGAAATCGAACAAACGGTTACAGGTGGAGGCGGCCTAAAAGATAACAGCCTAGAGCGCAATTTTTTTAAACACTTGATACACAAGGAAACAAAAAATGGAAGCAAATAGATTTGAAGTGAAAAGTTTGTCAGACCTTATAAAAGTCTTTGCAGTCATTGCTGCCGATTTCGAAGCGGCAAAGGGTGTAAAACGCGCCGACATTTCAACTGAATTTGACGAACCGCAACATGAGCCGCAACCGCCGGTAACAGTTGCCGAGCAAAAAGGCATCAACGACTTTGCCATCGGCAAGGAAGTGATTATCCGCACTTATTCCGCAGGCGTTTGGTTCGGCGTGTTGAAACAAAAAGCAGGCAATGAAGTGATTCTGACAAAAGCACGCCGTATGTATGAATGGTGGGCTAAAGAATCAATCAGCCTGTCAGGCGTTGCGCGATACGGTATCAAGCAAGACGACAGCAAGATTTGCGGCGAGCTTGATTCGGTATGGCTTGAAGCGATTGAGATTATCCCGGTAACAGGAAACGCAGCCGAATCAATCCGTACCGCGCTGGAGGTTGAGCAATCATGAGCTACTTAGACAAACCGATTATACACGGCTACGGCTACGGCAGCGGCTACGGCAGCGGCTACGGCAACGGCAGCGGCAGCGGCAGCGGCAGCGGCTACGGCGACGGCAGCGGCGACTAAATTTTGATACAACCCCCTGTAACAGGGGGCTTATTTAAGCGGTTGATTACGGCTGCTTAAATAAGCAAACAACTGCAATAAAAGGACAAACAAATGATTACTTTAGGCGCATTACAAAGCCAATACGACGCAATGCTTCCTTGCGAAGCTGATTATGACGATGAGCGAGTGGAGCAGATTGTCGAGGACTACCTGAAAGAGTGGTCAGCGGCTGATCTGCTGGAAATCTTGAGCGGCAAAATCTTAGAGGGGGCAGAGGCAGCCCTTAAGAGCGAAGCCATCAAGCAGAACAAGCAAGAGATTGCCGAAGCACAGGCGGAATATGAGTACAACCTCAGAACTTGGAATGACTAGGAGGACAGCATGAAATACGCAATCAGAACAGTTTTAGCTGTGTCAGCCATCACGGTTGCCGCTTACAGCTTTCCCGGCAAAGCAGAGAAACCAGCAGAACCAGAAACAATCAGCCAAGAAGCCCAAATTGAACAGACATATGAAGCCATGCCGGACGAAGTAAAGGTTATGGGAGACGCGGAGATTAAGCCATGCAACACATTTTACCGGAATGATGATTTATCTATTGGTCTGCGGGCTGATTGGTTTGGCACTGGTGGTTTTGGCACTGATGAGCCTGATTGAAAACTGGTTTAAGCGGCGGACTAAAGCTGTTGTTTTTGATGCCTGCATTATGTTTTTTGGGTTGGTTGTTGTTTTTATAGTGTTTTTAGCAATTATTGGAGTGATTAAATGATTGAAATCAGAAGTAAAAACTTTATCGCGTACAACGCAAGTGAAAGTGTTTGGGAAAGCATCATCAAGGATGTTTTCACGGGGTTGATGTTGAGTTTTTGTGTGTATATCAGTCATTGGTCAGCATCAGTGTTTTGGACATTTATCAGCGGTTTAATGTTTTTGTCTTATCTGAGCATTAAGTTGGGCAGGTTGATGCGTGACAAGCAAACTAAGTTTAAAACTTGGTCAGAGTTTAAGACATGGATCGATAAACAAGCTGAACTTGAAAATCACTTGGCAGGTAATGTTCAGATCGTAAAAGGCAATGGAAATGTACAGGCTGGTGGCGATGTTTGGAAGGATAAACAATGAACATCAAATGCCCGAACTGCGGGGCGGTGCATACTCACGCGCTGATTCTCAAAAAGAACGCGGGACGCAAGAAAGTCAACGAGAAAACCTTTAAGACAAAAGCAGCGGCTGAAAAGTATTTCAACAAACTCTTAGGAAATTAAAAATGACACATCCAGCAAAAACAAACGCAATGGCGATTAAACAATTTTTCGACAGCGACGCGGCTAAACGGAAAATGCAAGAGCTAATCGGCAAAAACTTTGCAAGTTTCGCAACATCTGCAATGCAGATTGTCAACTCAAACAGTCTGTTACAAAACGCAACGCCAAAATCAGTGTTTAACGCAGCCTGTATGGCAGCAACGCTGAATCTTCCAATCAATAACATCTTAGGCTTTGCGTACATTGTCCCCTTTCAAAACCGAAAAGAGAACGTTACAGAAGCGCAGTTTCAGCTTGGTTATAAGGGCTTCATTCAGCTTGCACAACGAAGCGGACAGTTCAAACGAATCAACGCCTGCCCTGTTTACGACACAGACGCCGAAGAAGATGTTTACCAACGCTTGACATCTCTCATTCCACGCAAGCCAAGCGGACAAATCATCGGCTATATCGCCTATTTCCAGCTTTTAAACGGCTACGAAGCGAATCTGACAATGACGATGGAAGAACTTGAAGCACACGCCAAACGATACAGCCAAACATACAAGCGCGGATTTGGCGTATGGGCCGACAACTTCGAGGCAATGGCTAAGAAAACAGTTATCAAGCTGTTGCTTTCCCAGCAGGCACCACTGTCAATCGAAATGCAAAAGGCGGTTTTAGCCGACCAGGCAATCGTAAAAGACGTAGAGGCCGAAGAGTTTGAATATATTGATAACCAGCCCATGCCGGCAGAAACGCCAAAACTGTCGGTTTCCGATGAAATGTTTGAGCAACTCAAAGAAAACATCAGCACTGGCGATATTGATATTCAGACAGTCTTAGACAGTTACGACTTGTCAGAAGAGCAGAAAGCGGAATTGGATAAATTATGAAAATCAGATGTTCATCAATCCACAAAATCATCGGCGAACCAAAAAGCAAAGCCGAAAAAGAAGCCAACGGATTGACACAGACAGCCAAGTCTTACGTTATCGAACGCCTGAAAAACGAATATTCAGGCTTCGAGAGCTTCACAGGCAGCAAGGAAACCGAAAAAGGGTTATTACTCGAAGATGAAGCAATCCGTTGCAGCGGCTTGATTCGTGGCTTGATGTACAAAAAAAACACCGAACGGCGGGTCAATGATTGGATTACAGGCGAATGTGATATTTACGATCCGAAGCGTAAAACAATCATTGACACAAAATGCTCATGGGACATCGGTACACATCCATTCTTCCGAGAAGAGGCTGAAGCCAAAGCAGAAAAAGCCGGCTATGACTGGCAAATGCAAGGCTACATGTGGCTTTTCGATTGTGAAAAGGCTGATATTGATTTTTGGATTTTCCCAACGCCCGAAGAGCTTTTGAAGCCTTATGACGATGTAGCAAATTTGGTTGAAGCGGTTGAACGTCTACCGTTTGAAAAACGACTGACAACAATCACAGTGTACCGTGACGAGAACGCAATTAACCAAATCAAGCGTAAAGCGGAGGCGTGCTTTGAGTATGCTGAGAAATTGAAACAGGAATTTGAGAAAGGTAAACAATGCTGAACAAAGTAATTTTAATTGGCCGCTTAGGCCGTGACCCTGAAGTCCGCTATATGCCAAATGGCGAGGCCGTCTGTAATTTCAGCGTTGCAACAAGCGAAAGCTGGAAAGACCAAAGCGGTCAGCGTCAAGAGAGAATTGAATGGCATAACATCACCATGTACCGCCGCCTTGCTGAAATCGCTGGGCAATACCTGAAGAAAGGCAGTCAGGTGTATTTGGAGGGGCGTATCCAAAGCCGTAAATATCAGGGCAAAGACGGAATCGAACGCACAGCATGCGACATCATCGTAAACGAAATGAAGATGCTGGGCGGCGGAAACGGTGAGCAACAGGCGCAATCGGCGCAAGCAGAAACGCCAACGCCACCACACCGACAAGCACCGGCTGCGCCTGCCGCGCCCGTTGATGATGTTGACGACGATGTGCCATTTTAAGGAGTAAAGAATGAGTTATTTAAGAGACATAAAAGAATCATTAAAAAACATTGATGATTTGTGCAGTAAAGCTTTAAAAGAAAGTGATGATTGTGAATTTTATATACGCGAAATTAATTGGCATGCAGAAGAGGCACTCGACAATTTCGAACATTTAATAAGCGAATTAAAAATAGGCGAAGAAAAGTTAATCGAAGCCTCAAGAATCATTCAAGAATATATTAATGGTAGGGATTAAAAGACGGCCTAAAACGTCCGAGCCGTTGAGAGGACGGCAATTAGCGAGGAAACAAAATGCAAACAGCAACAGTAGCAACAAGACCGACAGCAAAGCAGATGCTTGCCGCGAAGAAAGCGGCGAAGAAATTGACCCAAGAAGAACGTGCCCTGAAACGCGCGGGAGCAGTAAAAAACGTTGACCGAAACCGCCTATCCACATTATCGAAAGCGCAAAAAGAAAACATCGCCGAGATGTTGTCAGGCGCGAAAGTGTCAGAAGATGAAGCGGTAACGTGTAGCGTCAAGATGTGGCTTTCGTTGCAAGATATGCGCTATGCCTGCAATCAGGAATTAATCAACTTCGCCGAACATATCATCAAGCAGGTGCAACGATTGGGCTTGTACTGTAACACAGACGACCCAGCGAACGAGAAAAGCGTGGAGTTTGCCTGCCGCGAAGCGTCTCAAGCAGTCGCGCAATGGACTAAAGATTTTGACGACCTCAGCCCGAATCAGCGTCAATTGGTATTGCGCCCCCTGTCTAATCTCTTCGCCGCGTATGAAGAGTTTTTGAAAGACGCGCCGGCTCGATTGATTGCGGAAGTATCCACATACTCGCTCGCCGTCAGTGTTACCAAAAAAGCCATGACGTTTTTAGAACTTGACGGCGGTTTGATTTCGGCGGTTGATAAAGTCGTCAACGGCAGCGATTCCCGCGCGGAAGCCCGCCGCCTGAAAATGCCCTATGCCGAATTTACAGACAGAATACTACACGCCGCCAACCTGCTTTACGATGTGGGCATTCACGCAGATGCGGAGCTTTCGACAATGTACGGCAAGCCATTAAACCCTGTACGCCCGCAACGCATCGGCGACGTGCGTCAACCGATGATGAAAATGCTTGTCAAGAACAAGGGCGGCGCACTGGTTCAAGCCGTCAAGGATTCGGAAAACATCATCCGACATTGCGACAGCGGTACCGGCTTCAGTTGTTTCAACTGGACTAAGCATTTCAAACGCGCCGCAAACCTGATTGGACTTATGAGACAGGAAGCAGCCGCATGAAAGACCTAATTGCCGCAATCCTGATCGCCGCAGTCATCATGGCTATCGAGCTGTCAGGAATCCCAAAAGTGGCGGTGCAAATTAACGAATATCAAAGAGGGCAACAAAAGTGAAAATACTTGACCCATGTTGCGGCAGCCGCATGATGTATTTTGACAAACAAGACCAGCGAGTTTTGTTTGGAGATATTAGACAAGAAGAGCATTACTTGAAAGACCGTGATTCAGTTCGGCACTTAGAGGTAAAGCCGGACATTAAAATGGACTTTACAAACCTTCCATTTGATGACGCGAGTTTCCGTCTTGTAGTTTTCGACCCGCCCCATTTGGTGCGCGCAGGAAAAAAATCATGGTTGGCCAAGAAGTACGGCAAGCTTGGTGACGATTGGCAGAATGATATAAAAAAGGGATTTTCCGAATGTTTCCGCGTATTGGAAGAAGGCGGAGTATTGATATTCAAATGGAACGAAAATCAAATATCAACTAAAGAAATTCTATCCTTGACCGATGAAAAGCCAATTTTTGGACATGTAACTAGAAAGCACAAGGCAAATCAAACGGCAACGCATTGGTTTACATTTATGAAAGAAGTTTAAAGATGAACGAATGGAAGAAAGTATCTGAAGAGTTGCCACCATTAAAAACGACTGTATGGGGTGGATGGTTTGATGTTGGTGGAAAGTTTATAAGTGGATTATTTGTGTTGGCGAATAATGGTAATTTCCAGTCGTGGGCAAGCAAAGACGATTACCCTGTCAGCCATTGGATGTATCTACCTAAACCGCCTGAAAATCAGGAGTAATGCAATGGCAAAAATCATAATTGAATTGGGGCTATGCAAGTTAAATGAATAAAGGACAAGCGAAATGAAAATTTCAGACGACCTAAGACAGCTATCAGCAGCCATAGATTATCTAAGTAAAAAGCGCAAAGATATTTTAGACGACCTGAAAGCACGCCCCGAAAGACACGGCTGCCCGTACTTCATCGGGCAGGTATTTACACAGGACGGCACAGATTACAAAGTCAAGCAAATCGACATCCTGACCCATCCAAGCGCAGACGGATTATGTGCCTACTTCTATGTGCAGGCGGTAAACCAAAAAAAGCCGCATGACCGCAAAGAATACACCATACAGATTAAATAGGAGATTGAAATGATTACAGCAGAGCAAGCGCGTGAATTGAATCCGAAAGGACGCATTGAAGAGTACAAGACTTTCCTTGAAAAAAGAATACGAGAAGCAGCTTTAAATGGGGAGGATTTTGTTCTCATCCGCGAAGCACCTTATTCAAGCTGGCTTTACAACGAGCAGAAGTTAGATGACAGGGTCGCCGTAGAAGTTTTGAAAGAATTACGTCAGAACGGATTTTCTGTAAATTATTTTCAGTATGATGGTTCGCAATTCTCAGACTATGGAATAGAAATATCTTGGGGCGGAAATGCGCAGACGGCTAAATAACTACCAATCCGACAGGCGGCGGAAATACCGCCTGAAGAAGATTAGAAAGGCAGGAAGAAGATGAAAATTAATTTTGAAAATAAAACAGTAACCAAAACAGTAGATAATATTTTTTTAATACTATTCTTGTTCCCATTAGCTGTATTAGTATTTTCATCTTTTACAGCTTTTGTATTATTAATTTCGGCGCGTATTTTTTTCTTTCTGGTACTTCTGACGTTCTATCCTATTCTTTTGGTTTTAAAGAAAATTTCAAATGGCAAATATGACCCAGTAAGCCCTTTAAAATATTTAAAATCAACAATTAAACAGTCAAATAGCTTCTTTCTTGATATTTTAGATTTTTGCTTATATTGCAAGCAATAAAAGGTTTTTTGTTGATTGCCATGAAGATGAATTTATGAAAATGTAAGGAGGTTGAAAAAATGAAGTTTCTCAAAATTAAAGAAGTGATGGAGAAAACAGGTTGCGGAAAGACAAAAATCTATGCCATGATTAATGCTGAAGAGTTTCCGCGCCCGTACAAGATTGGGACGGCCTCAAGATGGCGTTCCGATGAAGTGGAAAACTGGATCAAAACGCGCCCAATTTCGTAACGGAAAATCAAAAGCGGGTATTAAATCGGGTATATTCAAGACGGAAATATCAAAGATTCTTTAATTAACAGTAAGTTAGATTTAAAATGCTTTTATTCATTGAAAACTGTTATTCTCGTTCGCAGTAGTCCGTATTGAATCTTATCGTTTTGAAAAATTTGAATTTAACGCTACTTATTGTCCGTTGTTGTTCGCGCTAGTGCGTGGCAATCCTTGAAAAAAGTGGGTATGATTTAGGGTATCCCCTTATTCATACCCGCTTTTTTATGCTTAACGATACCCAAATCCGCAAGGCGAAACCAGCCGAGAAGCCTTATAAATTAACCGATTCCAACGGCCTTTATATCGTAATAAATCCGAACGGCTCAAAACTGTGGCGTTATCGCTTCAGAATTGACGGCAAGGAATCCGTCTTCTCAATCGGTGCATATCCTGAAATCTCGCTTGCCGAAGCGCGTGAGAAGCGCAAGGAAGCGCGGTTACTTGTTCAGCAAGGGATTAACCCGGCTAAAGACCGAGCCGAAAAGAAGCGGCAAAACACGCGCCAAAACAAAAACACGTTTCAGGCTATTGCCGAAGAATACTTTTCTACCAAGACGATCAGCAAAGGCAGCATCAAAGCCGCGCGAAGTATGCTTGAGCGGTATGCCTATCCAATCATCGGAGATACGCCAATCACTAAAGTAACACCGCGCCAAATCATGGAATGTTTGGACATTTGCAAAGACAAGGGCGTTGTCGTTTCCGGTATCTACACGCGCCAACACATGAGCGCAGTTTTCCTATACGCAATCCGCACAATGAGGGCAGAGGTTGACCCTACACTCGCCTTTGCCGGTTATCTCAAACGCCCTGAAATAACCCACGCCAAAGCCATGACCGCCGAACAAATCAGGTCTTTTAAAACAAGTCTCGCAAACTATAATGGGTCGTTCGTCGTCAAAAAAGCCGTGCAGCTATTGCTATACACCGCCGTCCGAACGATTGAAGCAAGGCGGGCTGAGTGGGCTGATATTGACCTGTCCGCCGCGATTTGGCGCATTCCCGCCAACAAGATGAAAAAGTCGAGAATGCACGTCGTACCATTATCGTCTCAGGTCGTGGAGTTACTCAAAGAGCTACACACGCTTACGGGTAATGGGCGGCTATTATTCCCAAACAGCAAAAGACCTGACGATATGCTGTCAGCGACAACAATAAATCGTGCTTTAGAGTATATGGGGCTGACAATTTCAGGTCATGACTTCCGCGCGACACTCGCAACCAATTTATCAGAGATGGGCTATGATCATGAGCATATCAAGTCTCAGCTTGCCCACGCCAAAGATAACCAAACCGATGCGGCATATTTCCACGCAAAATTCATCAATCAACGCCGCCAAATGCTGCAAGATTGGGCGGACTTTGTAGATTCACTTTGAATCGAATCTTAAAAAGCCATCTAAATTTCAGGCGGACTTTGTTATTTAAGTTGTTCCGCTAGGTCTGCATATAATCAGCATTTCTCAAAATAAAATCCCATCATTCAAACGATGGGATTTTTTTATGCTTGAAATCGTGCCGGTAAAAATATCCGAACATTTCGACGAAACGCGCAAACTGTCGGCGTTACATTGGCGTGAGACAGAATCGGAATTTTCCGACAGACCGCCTGAACTAGACATCCAAACCTATCAAACACTGGAGGCGCAGAACCTGATTATAGCTTTTGCCGCCGTGTCAGACGGCGAGATTGTCGGATATGTTTCAGGCTTCCTATCTCGCCATCCTCATTACGACCAATTAATCGCACAACATGACCTGCTTTTCATTCATCCTGCACACCGTACAGGGCGATCAGGTTTGAAACTGATGCGTGAATTTGAGTTGGCGGCAAAGGCAGCGGGTGCAAAAAAAGTCCTGTATCACGCGAAGCCGGGCAGTAATTTTGCGAAATTACTGGAGCGGCTCCAATTTCATCAAGAAGAAATCATATTTCAGAAAGGTTTGTAATATGCCAGCAGCTATACCAATCGCCTCGCTCATTGTCAGCGCAGTAGGCGTCGGCGCCTCGATTTATCAGGGCAACAAACAAGACGCGACAAACCGCAATTCAGCCAACCAAGCAAAAGAAAATGCCAAGAAAGCCCAAGCTCAGGCCGATATTGACACCAACCGCGCCAATCAAAAACAAACTGACGCGCAGTCTGTTTTGAGTAAGCAACAGCAAGATGCAGCAGGCACAGGCTCAACCATGCTCACAGGAGTGGGCGGCATTGACCCGAACAGCTTGAAACTTGGTAAGCAAACTTTACTGGGTGCTTAAAAAATGGAAGACCAACGCAGAAATATTTACCGCCGATGGGAATCTTTAAAGACGGAGCGTTCGTCTTGGATGAACCATTGGCGGGAAATATCAGAAAACATCTTACCGAGAAATGGGCGATTCCTTGATGGCGATTCCAATAGCGGCGGGAAGAAACACAACAAGATTTACGACAACACCCCAATCCGCGCACTAGATATTTTATCCGCTGGGATGATGGGCGGCCTTACGTCGCCGTCCCGTCCGTGGTTCAAACTAGCCATGCACGACGACGAGATGAATCAATATCACGAAGTCAAAGAGTGGCTGGCTAAAGTTGAAAACATGATGCTGTCTGTGTTCCAGCGTAGCAATATTTACGGCTCGCTTCATTCCATGTATCAGGAATTGGCGGCATTTGGAACGGCGGCCTGCATTATCTTACCCGACTACCAAGACGTGATCCGATGCTACCCGCTAACAATCGGAGAATATGCGGTTGCAACTAACTGGCGCGGTGAAGTTGATACGATTTACCGAGAGTTTGAAAAAAGCGTTGGTGAAACTGTTGAAGAATTTGGCATTGAGAACGTCAGCGAATCGACGCGAAATATGTATGAAAGCAAGAAGTACGACCAAAAAGTCAAAATCATTCACGCCATCGAACCGCGCCGAGAACGAGACCCAAGTCGGAAAGATTCGAAAAATATGCCGTATAAGTCGGTATATCTTGAAGTTGGCGCAGAGGACGGGAAGGTTCTTCGTGAATCCGGCTTCCTAAAATTCCCCGCAGTCTGCCCGCGATGGGATATTAGCGACAACAACGTCTATGGCAACAGTCCGGCTATGACCGCATTGGGCGATGTCAAGCAGTTGCAATTCAATCAGCGTATGAAATTGCGCGGGATTGATTATGCAGTCAACCCGCCAATCATTGCGCCGACGAGTATGAAAGGGCAGTCGGCTGGTTTCTTACCGGGCGGAATCCTGTACCACAACGGCGATGAACAGGGTGAATCAATACGGTCAGCATTTAATGTCAACTTGGATTTAAACCCGCTGCTTGCCGATATCAACGACGTTCGGCAACGGATTCAATCGGCTTTCTATGCCGACCTGTTTTTGATGGTATCCCAGCAATCCCAAAATATGACTGCCACAGAGGTTGCGGAACGGCACGAAGAAAAAATGCTGATGTTAGGCCCCGTACTGGAGCGCCTACAAAACGAACTTATCAACCCGCTTATTGAAATTACTTTTTCCGCAATGGTTAATGCCGGCATTTTACCGCCGCCGCCTGACGCAATGGCCGACCAAGATATAAACGTTGTTCTCGTTTCTATTTTGGCGCAGGCGCAACGAGCAATCGGCGTGAATAGCATAGACCGCTTTGTCGGCGCGATTGCTTCCGTAGCGCAAATTAAGCCCGATGTTTTAGACAATCTGAATGGCGACAAGTGGGCTGAGATATACGCAGATTCGCTTGGTATTGATCCGCGCATACTGACAAATCCTGATGATGTGGTTGCGATTCGTGAACAGCGTGCGCAGCAGCAGGCAGAAGCCAGTCAGTTACAACAAGCGGAACAGGGGGCAAACATCGCGCAAGCATTAGCGCAGGCGCAAGGATTATCAGAATAAGCCCTGCATATAATCGGGAGTGGAATATATAAAATGAATCACGTTGATTTTGATGAACTGGAAGCCAAGAAAAAAAATGACGAGTTGCTACTCAAGCAACAAAGTGAAGATTTTGAATGGCTGATGTCAGATAAGCGCGGGCGACGTATCGTCAGAAACCTGCTTGAAGATGCTGGTGTGTGGCGGTCAACGTTTAGCGAAACGCCCACCATCGCAGCATTTAAGGAGGGGCGACGTAATCTAGGGTTGCGCTTACTAACTCTTATTGAGCAGACAAAAAATTTCCATTTAATTTTAACCAAGGAAAGTGAAGATGAGCATTGAAGAAAATCAAGGCGAAGTAAACAACGAAACACCGGGCGCGGAGCCGCAAAACCAACCTGAAGAAACTTTGCTTGGTTCAGCAGGCAATCAATCCGACACGCCGCCTGCCGATAACGAAGAGAACCCTCAAGGCGATACAGGAAGCCAAGAAGACAAAGCGTCAGAAGTTCCTGAAAAGTACGACTTCAAAGCCCCCGATGGCATGGAGTACGACCAAGAAACCATCGATATTTACGCCGAAGCCGCCAAAGAGGCGGGATTGTCTCAAGAAAAGGCTGACATCATCTTAGGCAAAATTGCCCCGCATTTGGCGCAACAACAAATTAAAGCCGTTGAAAAAGCAAGCGCAGAATGGGAGGCAGCTTCACGCGCAGACGCTGAATTTGGTGGCGACAAACTGAATGAAAATATGGCGGTTGCTGCAAAGGCAATGGAAAAGTTCGCTACGCCTGAACTGAAAACATTACTGAACGAAAGCCGACTTGGAAACAATCCCGAAGTTATCCGCCTGTTCTACCGTGTCGGCAAAGCCATCTCCGAAGATGGTTTCGTATCGGCAACAGGTGCGCCGCAAACCAGCGACGCCCGCGCACTTTTCCCAAACACCAAAAATCTTAATCCATAAGAAAGGAAGTTAAAACATGGCAATCTTGAACTCACGCCATCCTACACTCGCAGACGTTACCGCCCGCCTGGGTCAAGACGGCAAAATCATCCACAACATCGTTGAGCTTCTCTCCGAGAAGCATGACGAACTGGAAGATATGGTCGTCGTAGAAGCCAATGGCGTTACCGAGCATACTACTACCGTTCGCGGCGGCTTGCCTGATACCGCATGGCGTCGTCTGTACAAAGGTATCCCGAACAGCAAATCAACTGTCGTTTCTGTGAAAGATTCGATGGGCGAACTGGGCGCACGCGCTTTGGTTGATGAAAAATTGCTTACCCTGAATGGAAATTCAGCCCAATGGCTGATGTCAGAAGAAGCTCCGTTCATCGAATCAATGGGTCAGAAAATGGCTGATACATTGTGGTATGAAGATGGAAACATCAATCCTGAACGTTTCATGGGTTTTGCGCCACGCTTCTCGAACAAGTCTGCCGAAAATGGTCGAAACATCATCGACGCCGGTGGCGAGGGTGCTGACAATGCCTCTATCTGGCTGGTTGTATGGGGTGTTGATACCGTCCATTGCATTTACCCTAAAGGCTCAAAAGCAGGCTTGCAAAAGAAAGATATGGGTATCGTTACCGTCAATGACGACGAGGGCAACCGCTACGAAGCCCACGAAAGCAAATACGTTTGGGAAAATGGCTTGTGCGTCCGCGACTGGCGTTACGTTGTCCGCATTGCGAACATCGACGTGAAGAAACTGGATAAGACACTGAAAACCGGTCCTAACCTGCCTGAATTGATGGTTGATGCTTTGGAACTTGTTCCGAATCTGAAAGGTCGTCCGGCGTTCTACATGAACCGCGATTTGCGCCGTGTGTTGCGCGCTCAAATTGCGGCAAGCGCAAACCACACCATTACCCAGCGCGAAGTTGGCGGTAAGTTGGTAACTCACTTCGGCGACGGCGAAGGCGTGCCGGTTCGCGTTACCGATTCCCTGTTGTCCACTGAAGCCCGTGTGAAATAAGGAGCGACAAATGATTATTGATTCTTTATTGGAACTGTCCATCAAACAAGCCGTAACCACGACTGCCGCCTCGACCAACGTTGTTGATTTTGGTTTGAAAAATCCGAATCTTGGCAATGGGCCATCTCCGTTGTACGCCGTATTTACTGTCAACGAAGCATTTACAGGCGGTTCGATGATTATCATCCTGCAAGATTCTGAAAACAACTCGATCTTCACGAGCCTCATTACCAGCGTATCCATGGCGGCAACCGACCTGAAAGCGGGCGCGCAATACGTCATGCCTTTACCGGCAAAACACCGCCGATATATCCGTGCCTATTACGTCGTCACAGGTTCAATGACAGCAGGCAAAATCAATGCGGCAATCGTCAGCGGCTTGCAAAACAACGAGCCGATGCCCGAATCTCGTAAAGTATGGAGTGGAAAAAAATAATGAAAGTAGTAGCTATCAAACGCGGTTTCTACGGTCAAATCCGTGAAGAAGGCGATGCCTTCGAAGTGGAAGACGGTCTGACTGCATCATGGTTTGAATCTGTTAACCAAGAAAACCAGCAAGAACAGACCAAAGAGCCGGTAGGCGGTAAATACGACAATCTGACAAAAGAGGAGCTTAAGGCACTCTTAGACGAGCGTGGTATTAGCTATCATGGCAACGCAGGCAAAGACGTCCTGAAAGCCTTGTTGGAAGAAAGCGACGAAGCATAAAGAAACACAGCAAGGGCGGGAAACCGCCCTTTTTTAATGGATGAAAAAATGTCTTCAGTAATCGATATTTGCAATTTGGCATTAAGCCATATCGGGCAAGCGGCAGACGTATCAAGCATAGACCCGCCTGAAAACTCAATCGAAGCGGAGTATTGCGCCCGATTCTATCCGATGGCTCGCGACACATTGTTAGAGGCCTACGCATGGGATTTTGCATTAAGGCGTGAGCCGCTCGCCACTTTGAAACATGATTCAAAACAATGGCGGTTCTGCTATGCGGCACCAACTGAATGCCTGCAAATTATAAGCATATTTCCTGAATCGGCAGCTAATGATATTGACTGCCTGTCGGCCAACCATGCCCGCGAAACAACAGCGGACGGGCATCGGATTATTTGGACAAACACTGAAAATGCGATTATTCGCTACACACAGCGCGTTCAAAATTCTCATCTATTCACCCCCGTTTTCACTGTTGCACTATCTTGGAAACTGGCGGCAATGCTGGCAGGCGCAATCATAAAGAGCGATACAGGCACGCAGTATGCGGCAATGTGCGAATCACAAGTGCAAAGCCTGATTGCGCAGGCGAAAAATAACGATGCGCGGCAATTCTCACAACAAATCGAATTTACACCAGCAGCAATATTGGCGAGACAGTAATGGCAAATACACGACTTTTACAGCAATCCTTTATCGGCGGAGAAGTATCGCCAAATATGTTTGGGCGTATTGAAGACCCATACTATCGGAACGGGCTTTCAGAATGTCGGAACTTTGTTATCCGTCCCGATGGTTCGGCAGAGAATCGGGCTGGCTTTGAGTTTGTGAATGTTGCGCGTAACGATTATTCCAAAGCACGCTTGATTCCATTCCAGTTTTCAAACGACCAATCCTTTGCTATTGAAATGGGCGTAGGATACTTTCGTTTTCACACCAACGGAGCGACGTTATTGAGTGACGATGGGCAGCCCTATGAAATATCAAGCCCATACAATGAAAATGAGATTTTCGATGTTCATTACGTCCAATCAGGCGACGTGATGACGCTTGTTCATTGTAACCATCTCCCATGCGAACTGCGTCGTCTATCCGCGAAGCAATGGGAATTTAAACCTATTACTTTTGGCGCGGTGATTGAATCGCCCAAAGGAGTAACGGGTCAAGCACATAAAGGCGGAGATGCTGGAAACCCGAACAAAGTCTATTACGACACCCAGTATTGCGTAACGGCAATCAGTAATGATGGCCTAAATTCAGAGTCCGAAACATCTGAAATCGTCACCATCAACAATAACATTTTCGTCACAGGGAATCATAATCGCATTGAGTGGAGACCGGTTGCCGGCGCAGGGCGTTACAAAATCTACAAACGCACAAGCGGCATTTTTGGTTATATCGGGCAAACAAACGAACTGTACTTTATTGATGACAATATTGCTGCGGATACATCAAGCACACCGCCGATTTACGACAACATCTTTTTGCAAGGCGGGATAGATTCGTTTGTTGGTGTGAAACCGATCGCAATCCCAAATTACGGAAAAATTGTTGCCCCGATACTCGAGAGCGAAGGCAGTTATCCAAAATTGCTTTCAACTGCTGGTAACTATGAAGTATTTACCGGGACTCCGTTTGATACCCGCATCAACAGAATAGAAGGAACTTACACTTATAAAATTGAACTTGAAGACGAAACAGGAATCGGAGCCGTCTTGTCGTTAGCGTTTTTTGATTATAAATTAAAGAGTGTGAAAGCTCTAAGACCGGGAAGTGGCTACACCAATCCCAGACTGAAGATTTACAGGAAAAGGACAGGCACCTCTGACGAGTGGGAGGAATACACAAGGAATATTTCACATGCCGCAATTAAATGGAATCTGTCTCAAAGCTTCTCAATCCTGGTCGGAGATGAGGAGGGGGGAGGAGCAGGCGCAACAGCGAATCCGATTATCAGAGATGGGCAAATGGTGGATGTATTAATAACGTCTCGCGGTTATGGTTACAAAAAACCAAACATGATTCTGAAAGGCGAAATCTTCTCACAGAACATTGAATTTGAGCGAGCCGTTATAACCCAGTCTTCTTTCCCGTCTGCCGTTTCATATTTCCAACAGCGGCGTGTATTTGCTGGCACTAAAGAAAAGCCGCTGCAAGTTTGGATGACGAAGACCGGGACGGAAAGCAACCTAAGCTATTCCTTGCCGATTAAGGATGACGACCGAATCTCTTTCAAACTGGCTTCGCGCGAGGCGAGCATGATTCAACACATCGTCCCACTCAATAAGATGATTCTCATGACGGGAAGTGCAGAATGGAACGTAAACACCCTGAACACTGACTATCTGACACCATCGTCAATTTCAGTATCGCCGCAGTCCTACATCGGGTCGTCTATGGTTCAGCCAGTTATCGCTAATAATTCGCTGATTTATGCGGCCGCTAGAGGCGGGCATATCCGTGAACTTGCCTACAACTGGCAGGCAAACGGCTACATCACAGGGGATATTTCCATACGTTCAAGCCACTTATTCGACAACAAAAAAATCGTCGATATGTGCCTTCAAAAATCGCCATTCCCGATTGTGTGGTGTGTGTCGTCTGACGGCACCCTTTTGGGGCTGACATACTTACCCGAACAGAGTATCGGGGCATGGCACAAGCACGACACGGACGGTCATTTTGAAAGTGTAACGTCAGTAACTGAGGGAGAAGATGATGTTCTTTACGCCATCGTTCGACGCAATGTAAATGGCAGAGATGTACGGTATGTTGAACGGATGAAACAGAGAAGGTTCACTTCCACGAAAGACTATTACTTCATGGACGGCGGTTTGACTTATAGCGGGAATCCCGTAAGCACGGTCAGCAATCTTGGAATATTGGAAGGCAAGACGGTTTGTGTATTAGCTGACGGAAACGTCATGCCTAAAACTGTAGTATCAAACGGTACGATTCATTTACCCGACGGAATCACAGCTTCCGTTATCAGCGTTGGATTGCCGATAGAAGCGTCCATCACCACACTTCCGCTTGCCTTTCAGATTGATGCGGCGATGGGACAGGGGCGCACGAAGAATCTGAATAAGGTTTGGTTGCGTGTTTATGAATCTGTCGCGGTTCTTGCTGGAGCGTATGGCGGAAAGATGTATGAATACAAGCAACGGACGACAGAAGTATTCAGCCACCCAACCCGCCCGAAGACCGGCATAATTGAAATCAACGTTGGCGGGCAATGGGACGATGACGGGTTGATGCAAGTCAAACAGGAAAACCCATTGCCGATAACCGTTTTGTCGGTGGCCGCTGAATTTTCCGTAGGTTGAAGCCTGCATATAAAGCAAAGAACTCATGGTTAAATTCCTAAATTCAGGAGGTTTAATCATGAGTTCTTCTTCTATTGATTGGAATAAATTCGGCGACTACGCAGGACTTGCAACACAGGGAATCGGCGTAATCGGTCAAGTTGCTGGCGCGTTTTATTCCGCCCGTTCTATCCGCAGAAATGCGGAACTACAAGCATTCATGGCTGAAATGAATGCCAAAAATAGCGAACGACAAGCGCAAAACGTTTTCTTGCAACGAGATAAACAGATAGCCGCACTTGGAATAAAGTCAGGTCGTCTGAAAAGTTCCCAACGTGTAGCACTAGCAGCAAATGGCGTGGACTTATCTAGCGAAAACGCCGTAGAACTTTTAGCAGATACCGAATTTATGAAAGAGGTCGACAAAGACCAAATCGAACAAAACGCCGTTGCTGAGGCGTGGGGCTATCGATTGCAAGGCGTTCAGCACCAAAACCAAGCATTATTTGCACGAGCGCAGAAAGCGGGAGTTTCGCCACTACTTGCAACGCATAACACCCTACTCACAGGAGCCAGTCAGGTTGCGCAAAACTGGTACAGCCTAAAGAAACAAGGCGCATTCCAAAGCAAACCAAAATCCGACGATCCGATTTATGGACTGTACGCAATGAATAACGGGTGGAAATAATGAAAGTACCAGTATCAAACGAATTTAGCGTCGGCGTAGCAAATGCGCCGTCAGCAAACTTTGCCGCGCCAAATCTTCCCGATGTTGGCATAGAGGTAACGCGAGCAGGCAATCAGGCATTTTCAGCAGGGCAAGAGGCTGTAAACGCCCAGATGAAAATGCTTGCGGAAATGAACGAGCTTGCGACCGATAACGCTTTGGCGCAGGTAAAGGCATTCGAGCAGGATTTGCGCGTCAATCCCAATAACGGCTATGAAAATTTACGCGGAGAGAACGCACTGAATCGACCGAACGGACAATCATTGGTCGATGAATACGACGGCTACCTAATGGAACACGCCAATGCGATTAAAGACACGCTGAAAAACGACGTGCAAAAAGCATTATTTACTCAACGTCTTGATGGTATCCGCCAAACCTTGCGCAATAAAACCGGCGAGCATTTACTAGCAGAGGGGCGAAAATGGAAAGACACCTCGCTCAACACGCAAATCGAATTAGCCGCCAATTCGTTTTCACTCTCTACGACAGACGAAGAACGAGACGCGGCCATCGACCGTGCTATTTCGGCAGCAAAGGGGCTTCAAGACTTGTATGGCTGGGATAGCGAAACCATGCAAAAGAAAGTCATGGACGCTTCGGATAAGGCAATCCGACAGGTTATCGACGACCAAATCGACAAAGGGAATTACGCCGAAGCCACCCGCCTTGCCATCAAATATGGTGCATTTGCCAACGGCGAAACCGTAGTCAAAGCCCGCCAAAAAATCGAGCAGGCATACCAAGACCAAGTAATCGAGGGCGCAACCGCCAATTTCAAGCCGGGCGACGTGATTCAAATCCCTGTTAATACCGATTCATCGAAAGCAGAGACAGGCAATCCGGTACATGACGCCGTAAGCCGCATCATTGGATATGAATCAGGAAACGACCCAAACATCGAAAACAAAAAAAGCTCCGCTGAAGGGCTGGGGCAGTTCATTGATTCGACGTGGTTCCATATGGTACGGAAATACCGACCAGACATCGCCAATGGCAAAACTAACGCGCAGCTTAAAGCCTTGAAGAAAGACCCCGCACTTTCCCGCGAGATGACGACCCGTTACGTTGAAGAGAATGCCGCCCTGCTCAAAAAACACGGATTCCCGGTCAATGTACGAAACCTGTACGTTATGCACTTTTTGGGCAGCGGAGAAGGTCCTAAGCTGTTGCGAGCCGACCCGAATCAACCCGTATCGTCTTTCATTTCGACGCAATCCATCAACGCAAACAAAACGGTTTTATCAGGTAAGACCGCGCAGCAGGTTTTGGACTGGGCGGCGCGGGCAATGAAAGTGGGTAAAGGCGGCGGAGGCGGCACAAGTTACGTCAGTATTCCGACCGGCGACCCTGTGGCGATGGAAAAGGCAATCCGCCAACTTCCGAAGAATCAGCAGGCGAGCGTCCGCGCGAACATCAACCGTCAGATTTCAGCCTACAAAGAGGTTGAAGAGCAGCGAAAAGCCCAACGCGACAACGCCATTGCTGGAATTATCGAAACCAACGGCGGGAATATCCAATCCGTTCCGCGTAGCGCGTGGGCAGCCCTTACCCCTGAAGAACGACGGAAGTTCACGGATTTTGGGCAGTCCATCAAGAAAAACAATGAGCAAGAATTGCAGGATAAATACGCTGACGACTATCTGCTAATGCAGAACCCTGACGTACTAAGCAAAATGAGTGAGGACAGCATTATCGCACTTCGCCCTAAATTGGGCAGGTCGTGGACGGAATCGCTTCTAGACAAGAAACGGAGCATTGATAAAAACGGCATTCAACACGCCAAATTGTCAGATTACCGATTCGACGAAGTATTAAGGCGCGAATTTAACCTCGACCCCGATAAAAAAATTCAGGGGGCGGAAATGAAGCGACGCATTGCAACCATCCGATACAACAGCGACGAAGCAATTAAAGCCGAAGAAAAACGACTTGGACGACCAATGAGTGAAGATGAAAAAGTAGCCATCATTCGTAAACTTGCCGCCGCCACCGTTGTAACAGAGCGCGGCTGGTTTAGTGATACCAAGAAATCGCTCTTAGAAATCCACCCTGATGATGAAAACATTTCCGTGAGATATTAATTATGGCAGATACAAACGACATCCAAAAACGACGCGCCACACTGCTCAACAGTTTGGGAGTGAATCCTGACGAAGTGGCCGAAATCAACCGTAAGGCGGCAAGCCTGAAAGTACCTATCGGCGTAGTAAAGGAAATGCCGCAGACCGCAAATACACGCATGAAGCTCAATCAAATTGAAGCGCAAATCGGCGGGTTATCCATTCTTCCGCAACGTCTTTCGGATCAGAAATTTTCCGACCTGTCACATGACGACATAGGCGAA